>ERZ1034917.793-NODE-793-length-24959-cov-11.535135_pt1 | contig 24959 bp, 19 predicted proteins | sample MGYA00520605_ERZ1034917 | MGnify/ENA primary metagenome ERZ1034917 (study PRJEB33766, sample SAMN09781784) | gut metagenome | biome: gut microbiome | host: Homo sapiens | place: Madagascar | study: EMG produced TPA metagenomics assembly of the PRJNA485056 data... | reverse complement strand
GTATTAGGCCTCGCGGGAGTAGCCGTATCTTGTACGGACTACGATGGCGACATTAACGACTTGACGGAACGGGTGAAGAAGCTGGAGAGCACTGTCAGTGATCTCCAGACTGCGATCAACAACGGTGCCGTCATCACGGATGTGACGCCTATCACTAACGGAGTCAAGGTGACTCTGAGCAATGGTAAGTCTTTCGACGTTACCAATGGTAAAGATGGCAACGACGGCAAGGACGGTTCTGTTGTTACCATCGGTGCCAATGGCAACTGGTTCATTGACGGTAAGGACACCGGATTCGCCTCAAAGGGTGACAAGGGTGACAAGGGTGACAAGGGTGACAAGGGTGATCCTGGTAAGGACGGCAACGACGGCGCACCTGGCGCTCCTGGCAAGGACGGCGTTGACGGCAAGGATGCCCTTCAGATCTGGTATCAGCCTTGCACCGACAAGAGTGACGCCAACTACGGCAAGTGGGTTAAGTACACCTATGATCCTGCCTCCAAGGAGACAACTTCTGAGGTCACGAACATCGATGTGTTCCCTGAGGGAACCATAACGGCTGTTTATGACGAGGAGAGCGGCAAGATTACCTTCCACAATGTCGAGGGAGCGAAGGATGGCGTGGTTGAGATCAGTCTTCTTACAACCGTCAAGAGCCTTGCTCTTATTCCAGAGGCTCTGATGGAGGGTCTTGGCTACATCGAGTTCCCTTATGGTATCATCATTCCGGACGAAGAGAATGATGTCTATCACTTCTACTCTTCAGGCGCAGCCGATGTGACTTACAGGCTCAATCCTGAGAACGCTGATGTTAACGCAAATGAATGGGCTTTCATCAACAGAAAGGTAAAGACCATCCGCATGAACACAAGAAGCGCTTCTGACAAGAAGGATCTTGTCTCTATCGTAAGCGAGAATCAGAAGCCTGCCGTTAAGGGTGGAGAGGCTACTTTCTCTATCAAGCTCAATGATTTTAACGGCTTCCCTGTTCAGACATGGCTTGGAGGTGGTGGTGATAATGAGCCGGAGGATCTCAAGAACGACATCATCGCTCTTCAGACCTACGCTAATGGTGAGACCATCACTTCCGACTATGCCTATGTAGGCATCGCTGGCATCTATGCTCATTATGGTCTTATCCATAAGGATTTCACAAAAAATGATGTTAGCCCGATTGACAAGACAATTAGGCCGTATCGCTCTCAGCCTATCGCAATCAACAATCCTGCTGACGATGAACTCTACGCTCCAGAACTTCCTACTCCGGAGCTTCTCTACACTGAGACTCTTGATCTTAAAGACTACGTAACGCTTCTTGCTGAAGGTTATAATGTTAGAGACACACTTGCTGAAGAGATCGGTGTTGATGTTGACTACAAGTTTGAGCTCGTTAACGAGAAGGGTGAGGTCAACGAGCCTTTCCTCGGAGAAGATAAACGTACTGATCAGAATCAGTTCGTTGTTATCGAAGGCAGCAAGATCAGGGTTAACGATAAGTTCCTTAATGAGTCAACCCGTCCTGCTGTCAACAGAACCCCTCAGGTAAAGGTTACCGCCACCACCAAGCTCGGTGACAAGGTGTACACTCTTGCTACTTGCTACATCATGATCAGAATCGTCGAGGAGAAGGTTGAACCTGAAGTTCCTGTTGTTTACTACAAGACCTTCACAGATCACTTCGTTAAGTTCTGTGGCGATAATGTCATCGAGTTCACTAGTCCTATGACTGCATGCCCTGACTACACTGATGACAAGCTTGAAGTTACTTGGAAAGAGGTTAACCAGACTGTCCTTGGTGGATTGGGTCTCTCTTACGAGGCATTCCTTCAGGATTACGACACGGACAACCTTTATGTTCTCGACATCAAGAAGAGTGCTGATGGTCAGCTTGACACCACTTACGTTCCTGTAAAGCAGTACGCATTCCCTGATGGCATCACATTCTTTGTTGAGGCTCCGGAAGAGTGGAATACTTCTACTAACGTAATCTCTCTCTTGGTTGATAAGAACGCTAAGATCCCTTCAGATAAGACAACGATCGAGTTCGCTTATAAGGCTAAGAAGAACAGCAAGAAGACCCCTAATGTTGGCTTCAAGTTCGCTTACGAGATCTCTGCGAAGACTCCTACGACGCACGAGCATGAGTTCGTAACTCCTCTCAAGCTTATCCTCAACCCTGATTACCTCCTTGGTAAGATGAATGTGCCTGTAGAAGCTAGGCCTGAGTCCAAGTACATCCCGTCAACTAAGAACTACGATGAATACGCTGGCGTTCGTGTCAAGGGTAAGGCTGATGCCGACAAGAACTTCACTTACTCTTCATCTCTCATCGAGCACTTCGAGGAGTACGGTAAGAACATCAACATCGCTGACGATGCCACAATCTCCTTCGAGATTATGAACAGCACGGCTGATTGGAAGGTTAACTATCCAAAGGATGCTTACAAGTTCATCACCAAAGATGGAAACGTTGATAAGGTAGTCTTCACAGCTGCTGAGTTCAAGGCTATCATCGCAGCTCCTGCGACATCACCTGACATCAAGTTCATGAACAACATTCTTACCGAGGACACCGCTGTTCTCGTGAAGGTTACTGAGACATGTACTACCGAAGCTGATGTGATCACTCCTGCCAAGGAGAAGGTTGGTTACTACTATGTAGTCTTCCAGACTCCTTTCAAGGTCATCACAACTAATAAGGACATTGAACTCGGTACATTCAAGAATGAGAAGGACGTGACCTATATCCCAACCGATGTCAAGGTTGTCGAGAAGGAGAACGAGGCTAATGTTATCTTCACCTTCGATCCGGCTACAGGTACGATGATCGCTTCTGATTATGCAAAGACTCAGTATGGCCTCAATAACCTCCAGGGCTCTGTCGAATTCAAGGCTGGTAATGCTCTTACCTATCCTTACAAGGACAACTCTAAGGAGTCATTCGGTGGATGTCTCACGTATGGCGAGAATGTAACAACCAAGGGTCTCTTCGTTGCTTGGGAGAATCTCGGTACCGACCTTCTTGTTGACAAGTACGCTGACTATAACCTTGTTGTCAAGATTGGTGATCTCTACACTCTTGACCTTAAGGGTAAGGTAACCGTTCTTTCTACAGCTAACACCAAGGCTAAATGGCCAGGCGGTATCGCTGACAAGAACAAGTAGTTTACTACTCTTGACGAGTATTAATCTATAATATTTCTTAAGAGGGAAGATAGTTTTCTGTCTTCCCTCTTTTGAATATCTCTCGACTTTGTTACAATGTTATTTCGTCTTATGAGATTATATGGATTAATGATGTTGTCGCTTGCTTTTGCGGCAATCTCCTGCCAGAAGGAGCCTTCTGCTCCGGCACCTGATGTTCCAGGGCAAGAAAAGACTTCCAGATTGCTAAAGGCTTATCTTTCGGTTGAGACCAAGGCGGCCATTACCGACAATTTCGGCTCTGTAAGTTGGAATCCCTCCGACAGCATCAGCATTTTCGATTCTGATTCCGGTTCGGGTGGTAATAAGTTTGTCACTGAGAAGGGGGGAACTTCTGCTGTGTTTGCCGGACAGGCTTCTGAGCCGGCCGGAGGCTATTACTATGGAGTTTATCCTTACAGTAGCTCGACATCTTTCGCATCTAATGTTGTCAGTGCATCCCTGCCCGCTGTGCAGCAGGCTGTGTCCGGCTCTTTTGACCCGGCTGCGTTCCTTATGGTAGGGCGATCCGCGTCCACTGATCAAATGGGCTTCTATGATGCCTTGGGCGGCATCCGTTTTACGGTTTCAGAATCGGGGTATGACAAGGTCATATTCAGAGGCAATGCCAATGAAGCAGTAGCAGGATCGGTCTCAATTTCTTTCGGAGAAGATGGAATTCCGCTTTGTCAGGCGGCCTCTTCTGAAACATCCACACAGATTTCTCTTGAAGGGGAGTTCAATGCGGGAGAGTTCTATTATCTCTCCATTATCCCTCAGTCTTTCAAGAAAGGATTCACTCTGACTTTCTATAAAGGTGGTGCGGAGGTAAGCCGCTCTGTCTGCGAATCTTTCGTAAGGGTGCAGAGGTATTATTTCGCCACGGTCCGCAATGCCGACATTCCTTCGTCGATTTCGAATATTCTTGATGGTGAGCCGCTAGACGCCAAAGGAACAGCTAACTGTTACATTGTACGCGAGGCTGGTTCGTACAAACTTCCACTGGTGCGTGGAAATTCCCGTACATCAGTCGGCGCCGTGGATCATGCCGGTGTGGTTTGGGAGACCGACAACTCGGCTAACGCTGTCGCTAAGGGAACTCTGATTAATTCCTCTGTCCGTGTCAAGAACGGTTGCCTGTACTTCAAGACCGCCGAACAGTTCAAGCCTGGTAACGCCCTTGTGGCCGCATACGACTCCAATGACAGGATACTCTGGTCCTGGCATATCTGGATGTGTGATTTCGACGCGGATCAGACAGCACAGCGCTATCAAGGAGCATCTGTGGATATGATGGACAGAAATGTTGGCGCGCTGTCCTCATCTTATGAGGGAGTGGCCTCTTACGGCCTTTTCTATCAATGGGGACGCAAGGATCCTTTCATGGGGGTGGCGTCCATAGATGGCACACCTATGGCTTCCACGTGTCAGTTCGAACAGTTGGCTTCCAACGCTGACTGTACGGTTGACTTTGCTGTCGCCAATCCGACTACTTTCATCACTTGCGATCTCAGCACCGGAAACGATTGGCTGTATGCAGGGCGTCAGAATGAACTTTGGACAGATGTGAAGACCATCTATGACCCTTGTCCGGCCGGATGGCGTGTGCCTAAAGGTGGCCCGGATGGGGTTTGGAACCAAGTGAGCGAGGGCTCGTACTCTGCGGACACATCTAATCACGGTGTGCGTTTCACCCTGTCTTCCGGAGGTGTAGCCTGGTACCCTTGCACGGGCTATCTTAAAAGAAGTAATGCGACTATCGCGCTTGCAGGCTTGTTTGCCGATTATTGGACGACAACTACCGCCTCGCAGACTACGACAACTTTTGAGATTCATGTCAAAAATACTGCGGCGGAGTCCGAGATTAACCTGTATTGCAACAACAAATCACGTGGCGATGGCCATGCAGTAAGGTGCCAGAGGCAGTAGAAGTTAGAGAAAAATTGAATCATGATGAAAAAGTATATTCTTTTACTCATTTCGGCCCTGTGCCTTTTTTCCGCCTGTCAGGAGGAGTTGATCGGGGTAAGCTCGGTCGCCGTTGACAAGGAGCGTCAAGATCTCTCCATCGGGGCTTCGTTTGTGTTGAAAGCGATCATCTCACCATCGAATGCGGACAATCAGAAGATTATCTGGACGGTTGAGAATAGCTCGGTTGTTGACTATGTTGACAATCAGGACGGTAGCGCCACCATCAAGGGACTTAAGGTCGGGACTTCCAAGGTCACGGCAAGGACTGATGACGGAGGATTCATGTCTTCGTGCAATGTGACTGTCGGAGTCGGGGTCGAGAAGATCGAGCTCGACAAGTCTGAACTGTCTCTGAAAAAAGGAGAGTCCGCTTCCCTTAAGGCCACCATATTCCCTGAAAACGCTTCGGACAAGTCCCTCAAATGGGGCTCCTCTGACGTTTCTGTCGCCACTGTTGACGCGTATGGCAATGTCAAGGCGGAGGGCAATGGAGAGGCGACGGTTTTTGTCTCCTCGTCAGACGGCGGTTTCACGGCCTACTGCAATGTCAAGGTAGGTACTTCTGTCACAGGCATCAGCCTTGACCCACGTGAATTCACTCTTGAGACAATCGGAAGCAGTTTCACGATCAAGCCGGTGATTTCTCCTGAGGATGCATCGGATTTAGGGGTTGTTTGGGAAAGCGCGGACACGAAGGTCGTGTCGGTTGCCTCGGATGGTACCGTGACCGCGATCGGTCCCGGTACGACGACTGTGACCGCCACAACCAACGACGGCTCATTCACTTCAAACTGTGTTGTGAGTGTCAAGAGTCCTGCGCAGCATGTCTCGCTCGACAAGACGAGTCTGAAACTTCTCGAAGGAGAGAGCGGCAAACTCACGGCGACGGTGTACCCGTTGAACTCGACGCAGAAGACCCTTACGTGGGTGTCCGATCATCCTGATGTCGCTTCGGTTGACAACGAAGGTAATGTGACCGCCCGCAAGGCAGGCACGGCTACGGTCACGGTCAAGGTGGCCGAGAATGTGACAGCTGTCTGCAAGGTGACTGTCATCAGCCGTGTCACCGGGATTTCCCTGAGTGAGACCACTGTCGAATTGAAACCTGGTGAAACCCATCAACTGACAGCGACGGTTCTTCCTCAGAACGCCTCGAATGCCGAGGTCACGTGGTACTCGGACAAAGAATCGGTCGCTACTGTCTCGCAGTCGGGACTTGTGACAGGTGTCGGCCCGGGAGAGACTACTGTTCACGCCGTCACAACTGATGGAGGTAAGATGGCCTCCTGCCTTGTAAAGGTCGGAACGCCGGTCAAGGGAATTACCCTGTCGGTCTCCTCCAAAACCCTTTATGTCGGAGACCCTTCATTGGACATCAGCGCGACCTTGACTCCTGCCAATGCCACAGACAAGTCTCTCGAATGGTCAAGTTCGGATCCTGAGGTGGCGTCAATTGCCCCTGGCGCGGCGTTGCATGCGGTCATCAAGCCACTGAAGCCAGGGAAAACCACTATTACAGCCACTACTAAAGACGGCGGGTTCAAAGCCGATTGTGAAGTGACTGTCAAGCGTCACGTCTCCGGAGTCTCTCTCAGCAAGTCTTCTCTGAATCTGTACGTTGGTGAGACGGAATCTCTTGCCGCGACAGTTGCCCCGGAGGACGCCTCTGACAAGACTGTCTCTTGGTCATCGGGCAATTCCGCTGTGGCGTCCGTGTCAAAAGACGGAAAGGTGACCGCTAACAAGGCTGGCAAGGCGACCATCACCGTCACAACCAAGGACGGTGGATTTACGGCCACCTGCGAGGTAGTGGTCAAATGTCACGTTTCCGGGGTCGCTGTCAGCAAGCCGGAATTGACTATGCACGTTGGCGGCACAGAGTTGCTTACGGCTGTGATTAGTCCGGCTGACGCCACTGACAAGTCGGTGACTTGGTCGTCAGACCATCCGGAAATCGCTTCTGTGGGTGAGAAAGACGGAAAGGTGACCGCAAAGAAAACCGGAAAGGCGGTTATCACTGTCAAGACCGCTGACGGTGGACATCAGGCTTCCTGCAATGTGACTGTCCTTGAACCGGTCGTTTATGCCACTTCCCTTACTTTGACATCTCAGACATCGTCTCTGAACATAGGAGAGTCCACTGCGTTGACTCTTAAGATGCTTCCTGCCAATGCGGATGAAACGCTTGTGTGGGAGTCTGACAACGAGTCCGTGGCGAAGGTTGTGAACGGTGATGTCACCGCTGTGGGAGTCGGAGTGGCTAAGATCAAGGTCAAGGGCAAGAATGTCACGTCGAACGAGGTGACAATCACCGTCATCGATAAGTATGCGGTCACCGGCGTGAAACTGAACGAGAAGTCGCTGACTCTTGAAGTTGGTAAGAGTGGAAAGCTCATAGCCACCGTTCTGCCTGAGGATGCGAGGGACAAGACCGTAACCTGGAGTTCGGACAAGGAATCTGTCGCGACTGTCAATGAGGGGGTTGTCACCGCGGTTTCTCCAGGCACTGCCACAATCAAGGTGGCGGCGGGAGCCGGAGCGTTCACGGCAACTTGTTCGGTCACGGTAACCGAGCGTCTGATACCTATCGAAAAGATCTCCTATTCAGAGGAAAATAAGGACATTAACTTGAAAATGGGAGAATCCTACACCATCAGGGTTAAGGTCTCTCCGGATAATGCGACAGAACCGCTGAAGATCTCTCCTGCGATCAACTGTCCTGTGAGTTGCGATGCTGTCAAGGATAAGGGAACGCCATTTTGGAATGTTAAGGTCAAGGCGATCTACAAGGAAGGAAGAGGATCCTTGGCCATTGATTCGAAGAGTTATTCCACCCAATGCTTTGTCAAGGTGACAAAGGTTCCTGTCAGTGGCATAACCCTCGACATGTCGGAAACGTCGATGAGAGTCGGACAGACCCTCACGTTGACTCCTAAGGTGTCACCTTCGGATGCCTCCATCAAGGATGTTATCTGGGATTCGTCCGACAAGTCGGTGGCTTACGTCTCGCAGTCCGGCATCGTGACCGCAAAGAGCGGCGGCAAGGTGTTCATAACCGCGAAATCCAAAGACAACAGCAGCGTCGTTGCGACGTGTGTGATCCTTATCAGGTCTGATACTGTCGGTGCCGGCGGCTCGGAGGGTGTTGGCTTTATTGAATGGTAACGGTAATTGACGTAGGCGGGCAATCACTCCTATATATTATTAAAGTAAGTGGTTGCCTGCCTATAAAAGTTGAATGAAAAGAAAATGTCTGAATAATGAGAAAAGTATTGTTCGTCGTTTCGGCCTTCGCGGCTATATTCATAACATCCTGCTCGTCAGAGGTCAAGGATGTGGCAAAGAAAATCAAGGATCCTGTTTTCCGCGCCTATTGCGTTTCGTCGATGGATCTTGACGGAGACAGGAAGTTGTCATTGTCTGAAGCGGATTCCGTCAAGTCGATCGATGTCTCGGGTCTCGAAATCAAGTCACTGGCAGGCCTTGAATATTTCAGGAACCTGAAGTCGCTTGACTTCTCCGGCACCCGTGTGGAGTCCTTTGCCTTCCAACTCCCCGCCCTTGAGATGTTCAAGTGTGCGAATAACGAGAACCTCGCCGCTCTTGATCTTACGGGCTGTCCTTCCCTGTCTTTTGTCTATGCGTCGCACACCGGCGTAAAGTCGGTGGCTCTCGGCACCCAGACCGGTTTGTACAGGCTTTGGATTGACAACACCCCGGTCCCGGCGTTGGATATCACAGCCTGCCCGAAACTGAACAACGTCAATGTGCAGTCCTGCCCGAACCTGAAGGAGCTGACCTTCTCCCCGGAGGTGAACCAGAATATCCTCTATCTCGCGAAGGACGCCGCCCTTGTCGTAAGATAGTGGTATGAAAAGGTTAAGCTCTTCTTTTCGGAAATAGGCGCTTCGCGTTATTTTATAAGTCTTGAGACCTTAATTCCGGCCAACGGCACTATCGTGTGTCGGCCTGCTTTTTTCGTGCTTGTACGTTTTTGAACTGGCGCATCCACGAAAATGCCGATTAAAATGCCACGAAAATGCCGATTAAAATGCCACGAAAATGCCGATCGGCTTGCTCTTTGTAATTAATTTTCATACCTTTGGCAAATAATTGAGTCTATTATGGAATATCTCAGTAGAATTGCTGATGGCATACTGCAAGACAACCTTGAGGCCTCGGGTGCGGTGCTTGTCGAAGGCCCAAAATGGTGTGGAAAGACTACAACGTGCAGCCAAAAGGCGAATAGTTCCATTAGTTTGCAGGATGTTGATATGAGAGATGAATATCTGGCGACGGCGGCTTCCAAGCCATCGCTTCTTCTGAAGGGGGACACTCCGCGCCTTATTGACGAATGGCAGGACGCACCTGTGATCTGGGATGCCGTCCGTACTATATGTGATAAGAGAGGGGGTGTCCCCGGACAGTTCATCCTTACCGGCTCCAATAGGGTGAAAAAAGAGGAGACCAGACATTCTGGAACAGGCCGGATCGCAAAAATGAAGATGCTCCCTATGAGTTTGTGGGAGTCAAGGGAGTCAACGGGACTGGTGTCGGTCAAGGAACTATTCAGTAATCCTGAATATGATATTGACGGGAAGACTTCTAAGTTGTCGGTGGAGGATTTGATTCTCGCGGCTTGTCGTGGTGGTTGGCCAGCGTCACTTATTCCAGTCAAAAATAAGGTTCGGCTGCTTGTGGCCAAGAATTACCTGAAGAGTGTGTGTTCAGAGGACATCTCAAGAATAGACGGGGTTCAGCGTGACGAGAAGACCGCGGCGATGATAATGCGTTCATACGCCCGCAATATTTCTACGGTTGCCAAAAAGACATCTATGCTCTCGGATGTCACTTCTTCCGGAGAGGTCAGTTGCTCTTCGGACACTTTTGATGATTATGTCAAGGCGTTGGAAAAGTTGTTTGTCATTCAGGATATCGGTGCCTGGTGTCCTGCGATAAGGAGTAAGTCAAACATCAGGAGCACCCCTAAAAGATCCTTCTGTGATCCTTCTGTCGCGGTCGCCGCCTTAGGATTATCTCCGGATATCCTGATGACACAGCTGAAAACGTTCGGTTTTTTGTTCGAGCAAATGTGTGTGCGTGACCTTCGTGCCTACACGATGGATCAGGATAGTCACATTTCCTACTATCGGGACAGGTACGGCCTTGAGGCGGACATCGTACTGCATCTGTCGGACGGACGCTATGCCTTGATTGAATGCAAGCTTGGCAGCCGCGAGATCGAGGAAGGGGCCGCGCATCTGCTTGAACTCAAACAACTGATAAAAAAGCATAACGAATCAGAGAGGCAAAACCCGCTGAGGGAACCGGATCTGCTTGTGATCATAACAGGTGGCCAAATGGCCTACACAAGACCGGACGGAGTCAAGATAATACCTCTGGGATGCTTGAAAGATTGAACGTTGAAGTGATGTGTGTCCAAAAAAAACATTCACGTGACTTGAACTGAAAAAAGTTGTCACTGTACGGGGAGAAAGAGTACAGTGAAATGGAAGCAATAATGCAGGACGTCTTGGTATGGAACCAAGATCACACACGCCGCGAATGGAAAAAGGTTCCAACCGGCAGGTTCAAGTTTACCGAAGAAGATCGGATGGCGATAGTCGCCGAATATGTCAGCGGTCATATGCCGGCCAGTCAGATTATTGAGAAGTATCATTTGAGTTCACGGCAGATACTTTTCAACTGGATGGACAAGTACGTGAATGAAAAGGAATTAGTATCTTTGCAGGACGAAACCAATCCCTCTGATCCTATGGCAAAGAAAAGTCCTGAAGATCGGGTGAAGGAGCTGGAAGCTGAGAACAAGAAGCTCCAGAAGGCCATGGAATTAGAGAAGTTACGTTCCAAGGCGTATGACACGATGATTGACGTGGCCGAAGAGACCTTCAACATCCCGATCAGAAAAAAATCTGGCACCAAACAGTAGCCCTGCTACGCGAGAGCACCCCGGAAGCATCTCTGGGGGCTCTCTGTGGGCTGTTTGGTTATAGCAGGCAATCCTTCTACAAACACAAGGAGAACGACTTCGCAGAGGATGCGATAGAGTCGCTTATCGTTGAGAAAGCCAGGGACTACCGGAAAGACAATCCCGGCCTCGGCTGCGTGAAGTTATACATCATTATCAGCACGTTGTTCAAGGAGACCGGCTGCATGCCAGGGCGTGACGCGTTCATCGAGATCCTCCGGAAGAACGGCCTGATGGTCCATATCCGGCGACGGCGACGGTACAAGACCACGGACTCGAACCACCACTACAGGAAGTACCCGAACCTCATCAAGGATGTGGTTCCGCAGCGACCTGACGAGATATGGGTCAGCGATATAACGTACATAGAAACGGAAGAGGGCGTCTGCTACCTTTCGCTGATAACAGACGCCTACTCCCATAAGATTGTCGGGTGGGCTTTGGGGCCCACTCTGGAGACGATATACCCTTTGGAGGCCCTAAGGATGGCCTTGGCCACTATTGACGGAGAGACAGCCCATCGCCTTATACATCATTCCGACCGCGGCTGTCAGTATTGCTCAGATGCTTATGTGGCAGAACTGAAGAGCCATGGTGTCAGCATCAGTATGACCCAGAGCGGAGATCCGCTGGAGAACCCCATTGCAGAGCGCGCAAACGGCATCCTCAAGAGTGAATGGCTCTACAAGATGAAAATCTCCTCCGGGGAGGAATGCAAGGGCGTCCTCGAACGTATTGTAGGCTTCTACAACAACGAACGCCCCCATATGAGTATCGGCTGGCAGACGCCAAATGAGGCGCATACGCAGTACGGCGAGCAGCGCCGTTGCTGGAAGAACTATTATCATACATCATCCACTCCGGTTCAGGCGCCTACAGAAGAACGGGCGGCAGTGTCGGAGCCAGAGGCGAACGCAGTATAAAAAACTTAAATATCAATATTATGGCACTATCAATGAGTAGCTATCATGTGCTCCGGGAGCACATCGATAGAATCCGCAAGGCAGACGAGAACCACTGCCGTCACATGTGGGATGAATACAAGCAGGACGCGCTGAATGAGTTTATTGACGCGCTCGCAGATCTGGCCACGGATGTTGAGTTCTCCATCCTGAAAAAAGAGATGCCTCAGGAGGAAAAGGAGCGTCTGGAAAAGCTTGAATATGAAGAATGGATAAAGGAGGAGGTGGAAATGTAGAAAAAAGTATATACCTTTGATGCGCGGTTGGTGGATGCCGGCCGTACGGCCGGCATCCGCCAACAAAAAAGGAAGACTCACGTCTTCCTGCATCATGTCAACGGAAACAGTACGTTTGACAACCACTTTAGGGGAATGGACCCTCCAATGTAAACCGGTCCAGTGAATGTGTAAAACAATCTAGTTTAACCACCCAAAAGTGTCAACCTTTTCCAGGGAAGGTCAACGTTTATTCGTTATATTTTATAGTCAATTTTGCAGATTGGAAAAATTGTCGTAATTTAGCGTCGATAAATGTGCAATTTATATTCAATAATATTATGAAACGTTTTTTCGCTATTCTCGCAAGCATGGTGCTTGTGGCTTCTCTGTCCGTTGCGAACGCACAGAAGAAGGACTTTAACCCTTATTGGTTTATGCAGCTTCAGGGTGGTGCGGCTCACACTATCGGTGAGACCTCATTCTCTGACCTTATCTCGCCTTCGGCAGCTGTCTCATTCGGCTATCAGTTCTCTCCGGTTTTCGGAGCAAGGCTCAATGTCAACGGCTGGCAGGCTAAGGGTGCCGTGAATGGTCCTACCACAGTCTACAAGTTCAACTATGTCGAGGGTGCGGCTGACCTCATGATCGATGTCGCGTCCATCTTCGCAGGCTATAAGTTCGACAGAACCCTGAATCCTTACATCTTCGGTGGTGTAGGTGTCAATTACGCATTCAACAACGACGATGCCGTAAAGGTTAAGGATCAGTTCCGCAGTGGTTACCTCTGGGAGGACAACAAGATCTCACCTGCTTTCAGAACAGGTGCCGGCCTCAACATCCGTCTCACCGACGTCATCGCTCTCAACCTTGAGGGTAACTGCAGCTTCCTTGACGACCACTTCAACTCTAAGAAGGGCTCAAAGGCTGACTTCCAGATCAAGGCTGTCGCAGGTCTTACCTTCAGCTTCGGAAAGGCAAAGCCAGCTCCGGCACCTGTTCCAGTTCCGGCACCGGCACCTGTTGTTAAACCAGAACCAGAACCAGAACCAGTAGTTGAGGAGAAGGTTGAGGTTGTTCCTGCATTCGAGTCACTTTCACGCAACATCCTCTTCGTCATCAACAAGTGGGACATCCGTGAGAGCGAGCAGCTCAAGATCGATGAGGTTGTCGAGGCTCTCAAGGCCAACCCTGACACCAAGGTTCGCGTTTCCGGTTACGCTGACAAGGCCACTGGTACCGCCAAGAGAAACAAGTTCCTCTCCGAGAAGAGAGCTGAGGTTGTCGCTGAGGCCATCGTTGCCGCCGGCATCAACAAGGACAGGATCATCACTGAGTATTTCGGTGACACCGTCAATCCATTCGAGACTCCTGAGGAGAACCGTGTCGCTGTCTGCCTCGTTAAATAATCTGGCGTGATAATTGAAAGAATATAAAGGCTGGGTTTCAAACCCCGGCCTTTTTTGAGACTAAAAACAGTAAGTTAATAAATACATTATTTTATTATGAGAATTGTACGTGTTACTGGCAGGGAGATTCTTGATTCAAGAGGAAACCCTACAATCGAGTGTGAAGTTGAACTCGAATCCGGCATCATCGGTGTCGCTTCCGTTCCATCAGGCGCATCAACAGGCGAGAACGAGGCTCTTGAGCTTCGTGACGGTGACCCTAAGCGCTACGGCGGAAAGGGCGTTCTCAAGGCTGTCGCCAACATCAACGAGAAGATCGCTCCAGAAATCATCGGAATGTCCTGCCTTGAGCAGAGGGCCATCGATGAGGCTATGATCAAACTCGACGGCACCGCCACCAAGAGCAACCTCGGCGCAAACGCCATCCTCGGTGTTTCCCTCGCTGTCGCTCACGCCGCCGCCAACTACCTTGACATTCCTCTCTACCGCTACATCGGTGGAACCAACGGCCACGTGCTTCCTGTTCCTATGATGAATATCATCAACGGTGGAGCCCACTCAGACGCTCCTATCGCTTTCCAGGAGTTCATGATCCGTCCTGTAGGCGCCAAGAGCATCGCCGAAGGTGTAAGAATGGGTGCCGAGGTGTTCCACGCTCTCCAGAAGGTTCTCAAGGGCCGCGGACTCTCTACCGCTGTCGGTGACGAGGGTGGTTTCGCTCCAAAGCTTAACGGCATCAACGACGCTCTCGACTGCATTATGGAGGCTATCGAGAAGGCTGGTTACAAGCCAGGCGCTGATGTTACCATCGCTATGGACTGCGCCGCATCAGAGTTCTGCTTCAAAGAGGGCGACAAGTTCTTCTATGACTACAAGCAGCTCAAGACCGGTATGGCCAAGGATCCAGAGGGAAAGAAACTCTCTACCGAGGAGCAGATCGCTTACCTTGAGGAGCTCATCGCCAAGTATCCTATAGACTCCATCGAGGACGGCCTCAGCGAGGAAGACTGGGAAGGCTGGGTTAAGCTTACCGCCGCTATCGGTGGCAAGTGCCAGCTTGTAGGTGACGACCTTTTCGTTACCAACACCAAGTACCTTGAGAAGGGTATCAAGATGGGCGCTGGTAACTCCATCCTCATCAAGGTTAACCAGATCGGTTCCCTGACCGAGACCCTCGACGCCATTGAGATGGCTCACCGTCACGGCTACACCACCGTTACCTCTCACCGTTCAGGCGAGACCGAGGACACCACGATCGCTGACATCGCTGTCGCTACCAACAGCGGTCAGATCAAGACCGGTTCCCTCAGCCGCACCGACCGTATCGCCAAGTACAACCGTCTGATGAAGATCGAGATGGAGCTCGGCGAGACAGCCCAGTATGGCTATAAGAAACTTAAGTAATTTCGATAGCAATTATCGAATATATCAAAAAGTCTTAAAAAAGGCGGGTTCGATGTTAAAATCGGCCCGCTTTTTTGTCGTTTGGGGGAATTTGTGTAAATTTGGCTTGGATTTTTCAGCAGTGAGATTTCGTCGCGTGAGCGACACGTTAACAACCATATTCAAAATGGCAGAAAAAGAAAACATAGGGTACATTGCCCAGGTCATCGGACCTGTGGTGGATGTCCATTTCGATGTGACTGATGAGGAGGCTCAGCTTCCGCGTATTCACGACGCTCTTGATGTCGAAAGAGGCGAGGGAAAAAGGCCTTTGGTCATTGAGGTTCAGCAACATATCGGTGAAGACACTGTAAGGTGTGTCGCTATGGACTCGACAGACGGTTTGAGACGCGGAATGAAGGCTGTGAACACTCACGCTCCGATCTCGATGCCTACCGGGGCGCAGATCAGAGGCCGTGTCATGAACGTTGTCGGGGATTCCATTGACGGACTCGGCGATCTCAACGAAGACAATTCCTTGCCTATACACCGTGAGCCTCCTAAGTTCGAGGATCTCAAGACCTCGCAGGAAGTGCTTTACACCGGCATCAAGGTTGTTGACCTTCTGGAGCCGTATCTGAAAGGTGGTAAGATCGGCCTTTTCGGTGGTGCCGGAGTCGGTAAGACAGTGCTTATCAAGGAGTTGATTAATAATATTGCCAAGAAACATAACGGATTCTCAATCTTCGCCGGAGTAGGGGAGCGTACCAGGGAAGGTAATGACCTGCTTCGTGAGATGATCGAGTCCGGTGTCATCAAGTATGGTGACGAGTTCGTGAAGTCGATGGAGGAAGGCCACTGGGATCTCTCCAAGGTTGACAGGAACGAGCTGGAGAAGTCGCAGGTGGCGATGGTCTTCGGCCAGATGAACGAACCGCCGGGAGCGCGTTCGTCGGTGGCCCTTTCCGGCCTGACTCTTGCCGAGTCTTTCCGTGACAGCGACAAGGGGGACGGCCCGAGGGACATCCTCTTCTTCATCGACAACATCTTCAGGTTCACCCAGGCGGGATCCGAGGTGTCAGCCCTTCTGGGCCGTATGCCTTCGGCTGTGGGTTACCAGCCTACGCTCGCGACGGAGATGGGCCAGATGCAGGAGCGCATCACCTCGACGAAGAACGGCTCGATCACTTCGGTGCAGGCTGTATATGTGCCGGCGGACGACTTGACCGACCCTGCTCCTGCGACCACCTTCTCGCACCTCGACGCGACCACCGTGCTGAGCAGAAAAATCACTGAATTAGGAATATACCCGGCCGTGGATCCGCTTGAGTCCACTTCCCGAATCCTTGACCCGAACATCGTGGGACAGGATCACTACGACACCGCCCAGAGGGTGAAGCAGATCCTTCAGAGGAACAAGGAACTACAGGACATCATCGCCATCCTTGGCATGGACGAACTTTCGGACGAGGACAAGCTGACGGTGAACCGGGCGCGTCGTGTGCAGAGGTTCCTGTCGCAGCCGTTCGCTGTGGCTGAGCAGTTTACTGGCGTGCCGGGCGTGATGGTGGACATCCAGGACACAATCGATGGCTTCCGCAGGATCCTCGACGGAGAGGTTGACTACCTGCCGGAACAGGCGTTCCTCAATGTCGGCACCTTGGACGACGCGATCAAGAAGGGCGAGGCGATTCTCGCCAAGGCGAAGTAGGAATGATGTCAGAGGGGAGTACGAATATGTCAGTGAAATCAACAGGAATCGCTCTGGAGGTAATCTCTCCGGAAAGAACTTTGGTCCGTGCCACGGTTGATTCCGTGGAACTTCCAGGCTCGAAAGGCCGTTTCGAGGTCCTGCTGGATCACGCTCCGCTGATCTCTTCGTTGGAGAAGGGCGTGATCGCTTATCGTAACGGTGAGGGCACGGACAAGGTGGCGATTTCCTCTGGCTTTGTGGAAGTTAATGATAATCACGTTGTAGCTTGCGTGGAACTGTGATGAGAAAGTGGATCTACATATTCATTGGTCTTTTGCTTCCGTTGTCTTTGGCCGCGGAGGAGAAGGGTGGTGGCTTTGATATGGATGAATATCTCTACGGCCACGTCCGCGACTCCTACGAGTGGCACATCACCACGGTGAAAGGCCATCCGGTCAGCATCCCTCTGCCTGTGATAGTAGCCAGCAAGACCGGCAACGGCTTCCATATATTCAGTTCCAAGCATTTGGAGCACGGGGAATATGAAGGATTCTACATCGCCAAGGCCGGAAGCAAGTACGAGAACAAGATTGTGGAACGTGCCGCTGACGGCTCGGAGGTAAGACCGTGGGACTTCTCGATCACCAAGAACGTGTTGGGGCTGCTGATCAACTGCGCCCTGCTGCTGTTCATCGTGCTGGGAACGGCTCGGTGGTACAGGAGGCACGACGCCCGTGAGGAGGCTCCGAAAGGCGGGGTCGGCCTGATGGAGATGCTCGTGACGATGATCGAGGATGATGTCATCAAGGCCTGTGTCGGCGAGGACTACAGGCGCTATTCGCCTTACCTTCTGACAGCGTTCTTCTTCATATTCATAAACAACCTGATGGGGATCGTGCCATTCTTCCCCGGCGGAGCGAACATCACCGGCAACATCGCCGTGACGCTCGTGCTGGCGATGTTCACCTTCTTCACCGTCAACATATTCGGTAACAAGCATTACTGGAAGGACATCCTTTGGCCGGAGGTCCCGACTTGGCTGAAGGTGCCGCTGCCACTGATGCCGGTGATCGAGATCATCGGGATGTTCACCAAGCCTTTCAGCTTGATGGTCAGGCTTTTCGCCAACATCCTCGCGGGGCACTTCATGATCTTGGGTGTCGTGGCCGTCATATTCCTGACAGCCGAGTTGGGCGCTGCCCTGAACGGCAGCCTCACGTTTGTCGCCGTCCTTCTGGGTGTGTTCATGGACTGTCTGGAACTGCTTGTGGCATTCATTCAGGCATACGTCTTCACGATGCTGTCGGCTGTCTTCATCGGGCTGTCGCGGCAGAAGCCGGAGGCGACGGAATGATTAGGAATATTCAGAATAAACAATTTAAAATCATAGAATTATGTTGCTTTCTACAATTTTGCTTCAAGCTCTCTCTCTGGGTAGAGTAGGTGCTACTATTGGTGCTGCCTTGGCTGCTTTCGCCGCCGCTTTCGGTATCGGTAAGATCGGTACGGCTTCCCTTGAGGCCGGCGCGCGCCAGCCGGAGAAGGCTGACCACTACAGGATGACGGCCATCATCGTCAGCGCCCTGATCGAGGGTGCCTGTCTGTTCGCCATCGTTGTTTGTCTTATCGCGAAATAGCAAATGTCACTCATCACTCCTGATTTCGGATTGCTTGTGTGGATGACGCTGATCTTCGGCATCGTCTTCTTCGTGCTGGCGAAGTGGGGCTTCCCTATGATCACCGGCTCGGTCGAGAAGAGGGCGCAGAGGATAGGTGATTCCATCAAGGCTGCCAAGGAGGCGGAGGAGAAGCTTCGCAATCTGGCTGAGGAACAGTCCCGGATGATCGAGGAGACCAGGCAGGAGCAGAGCCGGATTCTGAAGGAGGCCGCGGCTTCGAGGGACAACATCGTTGAGCAGGCGAAGGTTCAGGCGAGGGAGGAGGCTTCCCGCATTCTGGATCAGGCCCGCACGCAGATCGCCGCAGAGAAGGAGAGCGCTTTGCGGGATGTCCGCAAGGAGGTCGCGCTGCTTTCTGTCAGCGTCGCCGAGAAGGTGCTGAAGGCGAGACTTTCGGATGGTGCTGAGCAGTCGGCTCTGGTTGATAGGCTTGTGGATGAGGTTTCCTCGTCTAAGGACTTGAAGAATTGATGCTATGAACACAGGAATTATCGCGACACGTTACGCCACCGCACTTCTGAAGCTGGTCGAAGAGACCGGCTCCGGTGAGTTGGTTGCGGCCCAGGTGCAGGTCATTGAGAAGGCTCTTGACGAAGTGCCTGATTTCCGGCGTGCCGTGGATGATCCTGCGGTTGCGGCGGTTCAGAAAATCTCGCTTTTTGAGGCTTCATTGAAAGATTCGATGGCTCAGGAACTGCATAAATTCCTCGAACTCTTGATCCGTAACGGCCGCATCGGTGATGTAAGGCTGGTTCTGACCACCTTCGTCACTGAATATTACCGCTCACGGCACATCAAGCGCGCGCGGCTTGTGGTCGCTGATCCGGCACTGCTGGACCCTGAGCCAACTCCTTCGGACCCTGTGCCTGTCGAAGGGTCGCTTCGACAAGCTCAGCGATCGGCATTGGAGTCCCGTCTCCGTGATTTGGTCGAGAAACAGACCGGCTGCAAGCTGATCCTGAAAACCGAAGTCAACCCGTCCCTCATAGGCGGCTTCGTATTCGAGGTCGAGGACACCGTCCTGGACGCTAGCGTCTCCCGCCAGCTCGATTTCATCCGGCGTCAATTCATAGAAAAGAACAGAAGAATAGTTTAGTATGGACAACATAAAACCAAGTGAAATCTCCCAGGTGCTTCTGGAACAGCTGAAAGACATCGACACCTCCCTCCGGTTCGAGGAAATCGGCAAAGTCCTTCAGGTCAGCGACGGTGTGGCCAGAATGTACGGTCTGACCAACGCCGAGGCCGGAGAACTGCTCGAATTCGAGAGCGGAGTCATGGGCGTTGTGATGAACCTTGAGCAGGACAATGTCGGTGCCGTGCTTCTCGGCCCTACCGATGAGGTCAAGGAAGGAATGACAGTCCGCAGAACCGGACGGATCGCCTCCATCAAGGTGGGCGAGAAGATGCTCGGAAGAGTGGTCGATCCGCTTGGCGTTCCGCTTGACGGACTCGGCAAGGTCGAAGGAGACCTGACGGAGATGCCGCTGGAGCGCAAGGCTCCCGGTGTAATATTCCGTCAGCCCGTCACCGAGCCTCTCCAGACCGGAATCATGGCGATCGACTCGATGATCCCGATTGGCCGTGGCCAGAGGGAACTCATCATCGGCGACCGTCAGACCGGCAAGACCGCCATCGCCATTGACACGATCATCAACCAGCGCGCCAACTATGAGGCCGGGAATCCTGTCTATTGCATCTATGTGGCTATCGGACAGAAGGGTTCCACCGTGGCAAACATCGTGGAGACGCTCCGCTCGAAGGGTGCGATGGACTACACGGTTGTCATCGCCGCCACCGCGGCCGATCCCGCCGCGCTGCAGTATTTCGCCCCGTTTGCCGGAGCAGCTGTGGGGGAATATTTCCGTGACACCGGCCGTGCCGCCCTCGTTGTCTATGACGACCTTTCAAAGCAGGCTGTGGCCTACCGTGAGGTTTCGCTGATCCTTCGCCGACCTTCCGGTCGCGAGGCCTATCCGGGCGATGTCTTCTACCTGCACTCACGGCTTCTGGAAAGAGCCGCGAAGATCATTGACCAGCAGGAAGTCGCCGAGCAGATGAACGACCTTCCGGATTCGTTGAAGGGCAAGGTCAAGGCCGGCGGGTCGCTGACAGCCCTTCCGATCATCGAGACCCAGGCCGGCGACGTGTCCGCCTACATCCCGACCAACGTGATTTCCATCACCGACGGTCAGATCTACCTTGAGACTGACCTGTTCAACCAGGGCCAGCGTCCGGCCATCAATGTGGGCATCTCCGTGTCCCGTGTCGGCGGAGCCGCTCAGGTGAAGTCGATGAAGAGTGTGGCCGGAACCCTGAAGATCGAGCAGGCGCAGTTCAACGAGCTGGAGTCATTCTCGAAGTATTCATCGGATGTGGACAGAGTGACGGAAATGGTTCTGGACAAGGGCCGCAAGAACAATCAGCAGCTGATCCAGCCGCAGTACTCTCCGATGCCAGTCGGTGAGGAGGTCGCCGTCCTTTATTGCGGCACCCACGGCTTGATGAAGGACATCAGCCTGGATCAGGTGCATGAGTTCGATGTCCTATTCCTTGAACGGATGAGGGCCACCCATCAGACCGATGTACTTGACAAACTGTCGGCGGGAAAGGTGGATCCGGAACTGTTCAACGTGATCGAGGATGTGGCTTCCGGCGTGGTGAGGTCAATTCTTATAGATTCCGGCAAAAGGAAGATGAAAGTCAAGAAGTTCAATTAGTTGTAGAAGAATATGCCGTCACTGAAGGAGATAAAGGGCAGGATCAATTCCATCAGCAGCACTCTGGCGATCACCTCGGCGATGAAGATGGTGGCAGCCGCGAAGCTGCAGAAAGCGCAGATGGCGATTCAGAACATGCTTCCGTACGAGAGGCGACTGCACTCGATGCTCATCGACCTGATGGGGGCAATGAATATTTCCGCCGCGGCTTCGGAAGATGGTTCCGTACGTGGCTCAGGATCAGCTGAACGTGGATTTGACCAGAGTGGTGATCGGTTGAGCCTGTCGAACCGGCACGACCTGGCGGGGATGGACGGGGCATATTCATTGATGGCTCAGCGTGAGGTGCGAAAGGTTGCGATTGTCGCCTTCGCCTCCAATTCTTCGCTCTGCGGCGCGTTCAATTCCAACGTCATCCGGGAGGCCACGGCGGTGATCAATGAATATCGTGCCTCGGGTCTCCGTGATTCCGACATTGTGGTCTATTCGGTTGGCCGCAAGATGGCGGAAGCGATGAGAAAACTGGGATTCCCGAGTCCGGCAGACTTCACGAAGATGTCTGACTCGCCGTCATACGATGCGGCCTCGGCTTTGGCTCAGGAACTGCTGGACGGATTTGTCTCAGGTCGGTTTGACAAGGTGGAACTGGTTTATAATCACTATAAATCAACATCTTCCCAGCCGACAACCCGGCAGACTTACCTGCCCCTGTCTTTGGCTGATGCCACCGCTGACCTTCAGGCCGGAAAGATCGCAGATTCCGCCTCCGAATCCGACACGAACAGGGGCGCTGAGCCTGTCGGAGCGCCGGTGGTTCGACAGGGCTCACCAACCACAGAAGACCTGATCGTAGAGCCATCCAAGGAGGCCTTGATAGCCACCCTCCTCCCGAAGGTAATCCGCCTTCGCATATTCACCACCCTGCTGGACAGCGCCGCCGCCGAGCACGCCGCCCGCACCGTAGCTATGCAGCTTGCCACCGACAACGGCAACGACCTCCTGCAGGAACTCACCCTTGAGTACAACAAAGGCCGTCAGCAGAAGATCACCTCCGAGATCCTCGACCTCGTCGGTGGTTCGTTGCAGTAATCCACCGGTCACTGAGCTTGTCGAAGTGCCCGATGAATATTTCTATAATCAAATCTTTTTTGTGTCTTCTTTGCGAAATTTCGTATCTTGAACCAGAAAATGACCAATGATTATGGAACACAATCTTAAATTCTTGATTATTACAATAATAGCGATATCTTTGACTGACGTGCTTGCCGCACGGACATATTCAAGAAGAGTAGTGCTTGGTGACGAGAGGTTCGAGGAGTACCAGCCGCTGCTGCAGGGGAAGCGGGTTGCGGTGTTCAGCAATCAGACGGGTATAGTCGGAGACAAGGTGACCGGCTCCAAGTTGGCAGACGCTCTTGCTGAATATGGCGGGTGCTTTCCTCGAAAGAGAGTTGATGAGATTTCCTTGATCCCGTTCACCGAACCTTCCGTCCCTGGCGGAAAGATTGAGTACGGTCAGCACATTGTTGATGCCTTGATCGAAAAAGGAGTGGATGTCAAGGCAATCTTCTCTCCGGAGCACGGCTTCCGTGGCAACGCCGATGCCGGAGAGCACGTCAGCAGCAGTGTGGACGAGAAAACCGGAGTGGAGATCCTGTCGCTTTACGAGAAAGGCTCACGGATTCCGAGCAAGGAGAAAACCGATAAGTTTGATGTCCTTGTGATTGATATTCAGGATGTAGGCCTTAGGTACTATACCTATTATATCACAATGCATCATCTGATGGAGGCCTGCGCCCGTGACGGGAAACAGGTCGTCATTCTTGACCGCCCGAACCCGAACGGCTTCTATGTTGACGGTCCTGTTCTGGATATGAAATTCAAGTCCGGTGTCGGTTGGCTGCCGATCACGACTGTTCACGGAATGACGCTCGGTGAGTTGGCGCTGATGATCAACGGCGAGAAATGGCTGGAGAACGGTACCTGCGACCTGACTGTGGTTCCGTGCCTGAATTACACCCATAACACCCGCTACAGCCTTATCCTGCCGCCTTCCCCGAACATTAAGGACATGAGGGCCGTGTACCTATATTCATCAACCTGCTACTTCGAGGGTACGGTGGTCAGCCTCGGCCGCGGCACGCAGTTCCCGTTTGAGACCTACGGGCATCCGGCGATGACGGGATATTCCTTCTCCTTTGTGCCTCTAAGCATCCCCGGCGCGAAAAGCCCGCAGTTCCTGGATGAGGAGTGCCACGGCGTTGACCTTCGCCGCAAGCCGCTCCGCGACATTTGGGCGGAAAAGATCAATCTTGAATATGTCATCGATGCTTACCGCAATCTGAATATGGGCGATAAGTTCTTCGGTAAGAACAACTTCTTTGAACTTCTCGCCGGTGTGGACTGGTTCCGCTCGATGATAGGGAACGGTTCCTCCGCCGCCGAGATCTCCGCCCGTTGGGCCTCCGATGTCGAAAACTTCAAGTCCCGCCGCGCGCCTTACCTCCTTTATCCCGAGATATAAAGCAAAAACCGAAGCGAGGTTCTCACCCGGCTTCGGCTAATCTTATTCAATACTTATGAAATAACTATTGAGTCAGTTTTTGGTTTATGAGTAAAAATATTTATGTCGATTACTCTTTTATGCCATTTCCGTGCCAAAGTTGATTCCGGTTCGAAATATTTTTTCCTATATTGTCTATGTCTTTGAATGTCATTTGTTTTCAGTACTTGCACGGAAAATTATAACTGTGATTATAATAACCGAAGTTATAATTTTGTCGATAAAGCTTTGAAAATGTTTATGAGTGGCTGTTTTCTAAGTACTTACTCAATTGTTGAGGAGGCACTTTTGCATTGTGCCCGAGTTCTTGCCTTGTTTTGCCTTGTGTGGACGAGAATTTGGCAATATGCCAGGGAGTGGTTAACTTTGCGGTGTTATGGTGCGGACAGCGGACATAGATTCTTTGTTCAGGCTTTACTACAGGCCTTTGTGTGTCTATGCGCTGCACTATCTCAAGGACAAGGATCTGATCGAGGATCTGGTACAGGAGGCTTTCACGGCATATTGGATGAAGCAGGCGGCGAGTGACGGGATTGATAGTCCGAGGGCTTATCTTTACACGGCTGTGAGGAATCGGTGCATTGATGCCATCAGGAGGCGGCGGCAGGATGTGTCGCTGGACAGCCTTGAGAATGAGATACTTCCGGTTGAGGATGACGTGGCGATTTCCGATGATGAGGCCGTGGACAATTCCGTTAAAGAGGCGCGGATCTGGTCGGCCATTGACCGCCTTCCGGCCAAAAGGAGGAGAATATTCCTGATGAGCCGCCGCGACGGGATGAAGTATAGCGAGATCGCTCAGTCGCTCGGCCTTTCCGAGAACACCGTACGTAACCAGATCAGCAAGGCACTTGAGGCTATCCGCCAAGGTGTCAAGAAGGTCATCTTGTTCTTGATGTCACTCTAGAATATTCAGACATCGCCTTAAGCCTTGAGAAGGAGCGGCTAACAAGGAGCTTTTGCCGTACGTTTTCTGCCCCATAAACCATAGGCCCCCGCTCTTCCAGGTGTGAAAAACCTTGCGCACCTAAAATGTCATCTGCCTGATGGCTAGTGAGTTGCACTTCCAGGTGCGAGCATATTCGCGCACCTGTGAGTCGTCGGCTTAGTTACAGAGCGTTCTGTTGGTGTTCAGGACTTCCAGGTGTGAAAAACCTTGCGCACCTAAAATGTCATCTGCCTGATGGCTAGT
>ERZ1034917.791-NODE-791-length-25023-cov-192.026394_pt1 | contig 25023 bp, 37 predicted proteins | sample MGYA00520605_ERZ1034917 | MGnify/ENA primary metagenome ERZ1034917 (study PRJEB33766, sample SAMN09781784) | gut metagenome | biome: gut microbiome | host: Homo sapiens | place: Madagascar | study: EMG produced TPA metagenomics assembly of the PRJNA485056 data... | reverse complement strand
TTGCTCATATGTATTCCTCCAATCATATCCCAAAGGCCAAAGGTATGGCCTAATCATACAAAAGAGGCTGTCATTATGGTAATTTATATTTCCGGAGGGTTGGTTGCTCTCCTGCTGTGTGGCTTGATTTGCTATGTCATAACGCGGGTCAAAGGGTGGGCATCGTCTGTATGCTGGGCCCATGCCCTTGGTGGTTTTCTTCTCGGCTTATTTTGGCTGCCCGTATGTATCAGCAAGCCCAGATATACTCCGGGCTGTGAAAAGGTTTGCAGGATGGGTGCACCCGCCTTTGGCGTATGGTTGGCGATCGGCACAGCGTTGAGCGTTATCGGTGACGTTCTATTGCTTGTTTTCGCATTTACGCGTTGGCAATATGGTGCGCTGGGAATTTTCCTTGTGCCTATTGGGATTTTGGTCCTGCTTATCTTAGACCAGCGATGCTAATAATGGCCGCCCCTGTTGCGGAGAAATCGGAAGATAATTAACAAGTGCCCCCGTCGCCTCTGCAACAAGCGGCGGGGGCACTTTGCGTTGTCAGGACACCGGAAGATGGGGGCTGCCGGAGGTGTGTTGCCCTGACCGCAAGAACACCGTAACAGACGGAGCCTTGTATTAGCAAGGCTCAACAATGGTTTTTCTACATCATTCGACAAATTTCATTTGTATTTAAGCGTATTACATTCGGTTTGGAGGGGATTTTTATGACATTACAAGATGTTTGCAAGGCAAAAGCACAGGCTTTGTCCGTAACTTATCCGCAAATCTCGGATAAGACCGGGATACCGTTGCAAACCGTGCGTAATTTCTTCTCGAACTCCTCCAAGGCGCCGTCTATTAACACAGCCGGACCGATCTGCAAATTTTTGGGCGTCTCGCTGGATGAGTTTTTTGGCATCACCGACAAGCTCACCATGTCAGAAGAAGTCCTCAGCGCTAAAAATGATACGCTCCGCGCCCACAAGAAGGAGCTGGAAAAACATCTGGTGGACAATGACAAAACCATGAAGATCATGATGGATGGCGTCCGTACCCGGAACCGGATCATCGCCGCCCTGCTGGTGCTCCTGTGCCTAGTTGCCATGTATGCGCTGTATCTGGACTACCACTGCGTCCAGCTCGGCTTCTGGCGAGGGTGACCCATGGCCAGATACCCAAAATACTACGTCCGGCCTGACGGCCTCCATGAGACCATCCTCCGGATCAACGGCAAGCGTAAGGCCTTTCGGGGAAAGACCGACAAGGAGGTCTGGGAGAAGGTTAAGGCCTTCGACCGGGCACAGGCCCAGCAGGAGGCCGAAAAGCCTGTTACTTTTGCGCAGATCGCTGCTGCATGGTGGGAGGAACTTGAGCCGACCCTGTCCCCTACCACCACCAAAGGATACCGGCCTGCCATGCAGCGGGCTGTGGATGAGTTTGGCGACCGCGCAGTGGCATCCATTACCGCACAGGAGATCGACGCATATATCAAATGGTTTGGGGCCAAATACGCCCGGAAGACCGTGGTGACCCAGCTGCAAGTCATCCGCCAGATCATCCGCAAGGCGGAAGTCGAGGGGCAGGCCACCTATAACCCGGCCACAGCAGTCAGGCTGCCCAAAAACCTAAAACAGACCCGCCGCCTGGCTCCAGTCAAAGACCAGATCAGACTGATTAAGCAGCACGCCGCAGATACGCCCTTTGGGCTTTTCGCTGCGCTGGTCTATTACACCGGCTGCCGCCGGGGCGAAGCCCTCGGTCTGATGGGGTCGGACATTGACCGGAAGGAAAAGCGCATCCACATCCGCCGCTCCGTGTACTACATGAGCAACTCTCCTCACCTTAAAACGCCGAAAACGGAAGCCGGTATTCGGGACATTCCGCTCCTCCCTGCTCTGGATGAACTGCTCCCAAAGAAGCTGACAGCCGGCTATATTTTTGCAGAGCCGGACGGAAGCCCGTTGACCGCAAAGCATTTTGAAGCCATGTACGATGCGTACCGGGACGCCAGCGGCGTCACCGTCACACCGCACCAGATCCGGCACGGCTACGCCACCGCCTTGTTTGAGTGCGGCATTGAGCCTAAGACAGCGCAGGTGCTCCTTGGCCATGCGCAGATCTCCACCACCATGGACATCTATACCCATGTCTGTGCGGATGCTATCGCGGCTGCTGCCGAAAAGATGAAAGCCGGATTTTGAGCATAAAACCGATGTGAACACAATTTTGAACACAGAACCGCTGAACACGTTGAAAACAGCCGTTTTGTATAGGGTTCGACTCCCGCCACTCGGACCAGTATGAAAAACCGTTGGAATTGCTTGTAATGCTTGCAATTTCAACGGTTTTTCGCTGTTTTTAGCTGTCTGTTAGAGACGGATAGAGGCGGTTATAAGGGGATGCGTAAACACAGCCCCGAACACAGTCGGCCCTACTCCTTCGCCTTGACGATGCCGTGGTAGTAGGCCGCCAGTTTTTCCTTGGGAGCGGGGCCGTCCTTGTCAAACAGGAACGCCTGGGCCAGCTCCGCGAAGAACTCCGCCGTGCTGACGCCGTAGTGGATGGCCACGCTGCCATAGTCGGAGTACATCATGTTCATCGTGACCCACCAGCACCACGGGGTGATATGTTCCCAAGACAGGCCCATGCTCTCCGCCAGGGCCGTGGTCTGCTCCATGGGCCAGTGCGGGCCGGTAGTGCCGTCCTCGTTGACCATGTGAGCCGCCCACGCCTCCGCGTCGGCCTGGCTAAAGTCGCCATGGCTACCGCCGATAGACTTGGCAGCCGCGTCCACCATGGTCCAGCACTCCAGCATCCCACGGACGCCGCTGGCAGAGCGGTCACCGGGCGGCATCCGCATATACTCCAGGATCCCCTGCTCCAGTTTGTCCTTGTACTGGAGCAGGGCCTCTTTTGTCATCGCACCCATGAGCTACCCCCTTAGATCCGCTGGACCCGCAGGGCCACGTTGTTGACAGTGGCGGCGGCTCCGGTCAGCACCAGAGACAGAGCGGAGCCGGAAGCGCAGCAGGGCTGGCGTACCAGCGCCGGGAAGCTCAGCACGGTGGGAGCACCGGCAGCAGCGGCAGCGGATGCGGTGGCTCCGGGGATGGGGACGCCGTCTTTGACCAGTGTCACGGTGACAGTTCCGGCAGCCGTGGGGGACACGGTAACGGACACGTCCACGTCATAGTAGCCGGCATTGGTGATGTTGACCGCATTGCCGTTGAGGTTGGCGTCGCAGCCGTACCGGCGGATGATGCTGCCCAGCGGGAGAATCCCGTCAACGGGGATTGCCGTAGGGGTCTGCATGACGGCATAAAGTGCAGATTTACAACTCATAGTATTTCTCCTTTCAGAATAAATGGGCGGGGCACCGGCCCCGCCCGTCACCCGGCCAGAAGGGCCTGAACTGTTTCCGATTTGGAAATAGCTGCTCAGATGTTGCCGCCGCAGCCGTTGTTGCAGCCGCAGAAGGGAGAGGGACCGGCGTTGTAGGTGTAGCCGGTGGGATACCGCACTACGCCGCACAGCTGCTCACGCATGTAGAGCTGGCTGTTGGCCTGCTCCAACTGCGCGATCCGGCTCTCAAGCTGGCTCTTTTCCAGGGCCGCGAACTTGGCGTCAATGTTGGCGTTGATGCCGTCCAGCGCCCGCTGGGTGGTGCAGCAGCACTCCGCCATCTGAGCCTGGATGCCGTTGGTGCTCTGCATGATGGCCATGTTGGTGCCGTTCTGGGCCAAGGCCATCTCCTTGCCCAGACCGCCGATGCTGCCCTGCATCTCGTAGCCGAGATTGCAGATGCCGTTACCGATGTTGGTCAAGCGGTCATCGATCCGGCCGAAGTGCTGGCCAAACAGGATATCCTGCTGGCTGGCCGCCGTGGCGTACTGGCCCAGCTCGCCCTGACGGGCACCGAAGCCGAAGCCGCCGCCACCGCTCATGAGGACAAACAGGAACAGGATGATGATCCACCAGGCGCCGCTGGTGCCTGCGCCGTCATTGTCACGGGTGACGGCTGCGAGATCGCTCAAAGAATAGTTATCCATAATGCTCTCCTTTCAGATTTTAAAAACAAGCCGTTGCGCACCGGCCTATTTACCAAGAAATGCCAGAAAGTCCCGGGCTTGCTGTTGGAGCTGCTGGAACTGATCCTGAGACATGGTGCCGTCCGCCAGCAACTTTTCAACCTGCTGCTGCGCCAGCTGTGGCGTCATGTTGGCCGCGAACTTCCGAAACTCCGCCATCATGACGATGGGATTATTCGGTCTTCTGCTTCCGCTTCCCCGGAGCATCTGCATCATCGGGTTTGCCACTCAGCATCTCCTCCAATCTTTTCACGCGGTTTTCCAGCCCGGCCACGTCCACCGGGGCCGCGGCCTGATACGGCGTCACCGTGTAGGGTGTCACCGTGGCGTAGCCTGCCCCGTCCGTCTGCTTGAGCCACACGATGGGGTCATTCTCATCCATCAGCAGGATGGAGCTGTTAGGGGCCATTCTAAAGGCCTCTGCACCATTCCGACCATTGACCCGGGTAACTTGCCCGCAAAACGCCTGGGGCGCTCCTGCGGCGCCCTGCGGGGCCGCAGACGGGTATCCGTAGGGGCTGCCGTACCCCTGATAGGGATTCGCAAAATAATTCATAGCGCACCTCCTTTTTCCTGCTCTCATGATACAAAAAATCCGGACAGCCAAACTGCCCGGAAACTGCCTGTATTCTGCCCTCAAACTGCCCTAAAAATATTTTGACTTTTTTGCTCTTTTCTCTTGACTTTACGCTAATATTAGCGTATATTAAAAGCATAAAGAGAGGGGCAACCCAAGGAGGAAATAATTATGAAGGGTACTGAGAAGCAGATCGCGTGGGCCGAAGATCTCAAGGTTAAAGCCATCGCCGCATTGGAGTGGATGAGAGAGAACCCCAACGACCTCGGCAAGGCAAACATCGAGATGTGGAACAAGGGGATTGACTTTCAGATCAACCGCATCAACTCCGTAAAGTACGCCAGCAAGCTGATCGATGTTCTCCGCTTCGTAAACTTCAACAGCACCCCGGAGCAGGTCGGCATGGCCGTGGTTTCCCAGACGAACCGTTATCTGAAATAAGGGAGGATAAGAACGATGGAGAAAAACGAATTGATTCAAAGGCTGGAACAGGCCCCCGGAAAAACATTTGTGGAAGACGGCTATTTTTACGGCTACGCGCTTATAAAGCGGGTTACCGGGGAAGAAACAACCGCCATCGTCAGAAAGCCTGTCGGCGCCCAATATCAAAAATACGAAGTGCTCTACTACACACCGGAAATCAAGCTCTAAAGGAGGCCCACGATGCGCAAGAAATATGCAGACTGCCGGCGGGCAGATGGTGACTGCACCATCTGCCCTCTGGTCAACTACGGCCGGGATTGCCACAACCGCTTCATCAGCAAACTGGAGTGGTCCCGACGGGCGGAGGGGCTGACGCAGGCAGAACTGGCGGAAGCGTCCAGCGTCAATATTCGCCAGATTCAGCGAGTGGAGCTGGGCGAGGCAGAGGCCGGGAACCTGACTGCCAAAAACATCATTGCATTGGCAGATGCCTTGGGAGTGGACGTACGATCCTTGATATAAAATAAATTGAGCAGAAGGTTAAGAAAAGAGGATAAGCGACATGAAAGAGGTTTACCGCAGCTTTGAGGGCCGCCTGGGCGTTGGCCAGCAAGAGGGGTACATTATCTACGACATCGAGGGCTATTGGCAAATTGAGAAATTATCAGTTTGGAAATCTGGGAACCGGTCCCGCTACCGCATCGGGAAAGAGCATCTGCGGCCCTGTGATTTTGGTGACCATAACAAAATCACTGAGTTAGAGGTGGACGCCGAGCTAGGAGTGCGAGACAACACACAGTACTATTACAAGGACAAATGGTGGACCACGCAAACTATCCGCAAGATACAGCAGGTCCATCAAGATTTTTACTGGCAAAAATACGCATGCTAGCATAAGGAGGGCGTGTCCGATTCGGACACGCCCTCTCCTTATCCCCTGATATCATCCGCAATCTTGGCGTAGGCACGCCGCCGGATCTTGGCCAACCCGTCCACGCTGACGTGGAGCAGCGCCGCCGCTTGCAGGCAGCTCTGGCCGTGGACATCCACCGACAGCACCGCCGTCTCCTCGTCAGGCGGCAAGCCTACCAGCCGGATGGCCTGCTCCGCTCTCATGGGCGCCATAGATGACAACAGCGCCCGGATCGCCTTGTGTTGAGTATCCATGGTATGTCCAGACTTGCAGAGCGCGGCCATGCCGCGTGGATGTTGCCATCTTCTGGCCCTCCTCTCAGTAGTTTAGCCCGTCCAGTCGGCCTTAGTCTCCCGGACGTCGATGTGGGTAAAGCCCTTCTTTGTGTAGACCCCCACGCCGCCCCAGTCCGGCATAAGCTGCCGCGCATAGGCCGCTACCGCTGCCGGAGTTTGACCCTTGACGGAAATGTCCGCCGCCATGCCATAGCAGTGCTGGCTGTGCGCCACCCCATTTACCTTGGCATTGTACTGCGGCGTTCTGTACCCGCTGTGGATGACCACCGGAGCGTCGAAGTGGGCGCGGATGGTCTCCAGGACCATCACCAGCCGGGGGGCCACCAGGACGGCGTCAGAGCCGTCCTGACAGGCAAACTCCCGGACCCGGAAATGGGCGGAGAGCTGCTTGCCGGCCGTGGCCGCCTTGCTGTGGGCATTGATCTCAACCATGGCCGCCCTCCAGTTTGTACAACGCCCGCACCAGCTGCTCCCGAGTGACGGTGTCCCCGGCGTTGGCGTCCGTCAGCAGACCATGCGCCTTGCCCCACGCAATGGCCGGGTCCTCTGCCTTGGCGGTCTCCGCCTGCCAAAACAGCAGGAGGGTGGGCACCTTCCGGGTGCTGACCACCTTGCCACCGGGGAAAATACCCTGGGTGGAGCCGCCGCCGTCAAGCATGAGGGCGTCCACAACGCCCAGGCCCAGCAGCTTGTCCTGGAGCTGGTTACGGGTCAGGCTGGTCTTGTCGCACCAAAGGCACACCTTGCCGTTGGGCATCCAGCCCACCGCCGTACGGGCAGCGATGCGGGCCACGTCTGCGGTCAGGCCCCGGTAGAGCTTGGCACCGGCCTTGAGGATGGGCACGCCGGAAAGAAAACTGCCGCCCCGGTCAGTCAGCATCTGAGGCTTTCCGTCATTGCCGATGGCCACGCCCCAGTCCTGGTATTTGTCCCGGCTGATGACCTTGCCGTCGATCACGCACCAGCCCACCGGCTGAAACTTCCCGTTGAACAGATAGCCGTTGATAATGTGGGTGCAGCCGGTCTTGGCCTTGATCTGGGCAGGCGTCAGCTTGCCGGTGTTGTGGTAGATCTGCGCCTTTGCGCAGTCAAAGATATCAACCATGGCGCACTGCCTTTACGGGCCGCCCGCCCTCATCCCACGTCACATCATAGATGCCCTCCGGCACCTGGATGTGGATGGTTTTGCCCGCCATCTCCGGCATGTAGCGCATATAGTCATGCAGGTGCTTAACGTCCTCTGCAGGCGCACCGGGCCGGAAGCCCTCCGCCATTTCCTGGTCGGTCCACCCGGCCACCTTGCCGTCCGCGTCCAGGTGGAAATTAGCGCCCGCCGCCTTCAGTTCCGTGTTGATGGTCTCCACAACCTTGCCGTTCTTCTTGCCCTCGTTGATGATGTTCTCGTAGATCTTGTTCATAATATGTCCCCTTTCAAATTTTCGGTTGAATCCTCAACCGTTTTTGTCCTCGGCTACCCTCTGGGTGCCGAAGTAGAAGCCGATGACCACCGTGAAGATGGTCAGAAACTCGCTGCCGGAGATGCTCTCTCGCAGGGCCAAAACGGCAAAGACCACCGTCAGGGTGATGGTCACCAGGCTCTTGACCGCCAGCAGATTTGCCACCCGCTTTTTAATGTTTTCCACAGTGTTTCTCCTCCTCGCATATGTTGCTTGTCTCCTTCTCAAGGTCAGCGATCCGATGATTGATGACCTTGATCTGCTCCTCTACCACCGGCATCCGCTGGGCAAAGTGGTTGTGCTCCCGCACCTCCCGGGTCAGCTCGTCCAGCTTGGCCTCCGTCACCGCCTGGGTCCTGCTGTTGGCGATGAGGACCCCCATCAGCGTCAGCCCTCCGGTGATAAGGGCGCATACGATTGTCTCTGTCATGTTGCCTCCTAATGTTGCAGATTAGGTCCGACTTGGTTTCGTGCAAGTCAAAAATCCGACTTGTTATCGTGCAGTTAAAACCGGGGCCACTGCCGCTCACAGATGGGGCAGACCTGCCGCCCCTCCGGAATGATAGCCCCGCAGCAGATGCAAGTGTTATTCATACGCTTCTCCCACGATTTCCGTGTAATCCCCAGCGGTCAACACGCCCTTCTTCACGGCGTTCTTGACCATGAGCTTTGTCCACAACCTCTGTTTGTACCATTTTGCGATTTTCTCTTTCATAGCTTACTCCTCACTTTCCATCAAAGTGTCAGTCATCAAAGCCGTGTATGCCACTTGGGCCTCGATGCGGTCAATCTGAGTGGGAGCTGGCTCCGGCTCACCATCATCCTCGATGGTGTACTCGCCGTTGTAGGCTTCGGTCTTGGCGATTTGCTCATTGGCCTCGCTCCATCCAAGTATGACAGCGGAAAAAACTTGCTCAATCTTCGGTTCATCCTCCGTGCCGTGGTTGACCTCGGTGCAGAGTTGATATTTAATAACTTTCATGGTGTCTTCTCCTTAGTCTGTGGTCTTGGTGTACTTAACCAAAGCACGGACATTTGTGTCAAGACTGGGTTCTGAATAATTCCATATCTCAATGCTATTCCCGTTACCTACTATTGAATACTTTACGCCATTTGCATCATAACGGGGCAAAGTAACCCCACGCATCGGAGAATAGGCATTAATTGAAACTATATTACTCGACTCATCAGGCGAGAATACAAGTTTTTTTTTCGTTCCTTGTGCTGGAATCGTCCCACAATCCACCAGCTTAACATACACCGACTTGCCCAGATACCGCTCCGTGGTGCGGTATTCGACGCCGAGCTCCACGGGAGGATTGATATATTCCCAAGGTTGCCAGCCCGCGTTATCATTTTTCCATCGCGTTTGCTCGATGCCGGTATAGGCGCTCATAACAGTTTGTCTGCACCAGCCATTTCCATCAGAATAGCCAGGGTCAATTCGCATTTTACCGTAATCCAAATTGTTAGGAACATTTTGTGGCACAGAATCACCACCCCAGTAGTACCAACCTCCTTGTACAGTTGTGTTGAGGTCATCGGCACTGGTCAGCAGTTTTGCGCCACCGCCGAGCCCGAATCCATCCGGTGCCGCCCCGATATTCCCCCTCGCCCGGGTTTTCTGGTCGTCTGTCAGGCTCTGGGCCGCGTCATAACGGACGGCACCCTGTACGGTGCCCGCCCCGATGTTCGTCCGAGCCTGCGCTTTCTGCTCGTCGGTGAGGCTCTGCATTGCGTCGTAGCGGACGAAGTTGCTGGATCCGCCCACGGGGCCTTCCGGGCCTTGCTTGCCCTCCGGCCCCTGCTTTCCCTCAGGGCCTTGGATGCCCTGCTTGCCCTGCGGGCCTTGCAGGCTGCCGTTGGCCACCCATTTGCCGTTTACGGTGTCCCAGATGTAGATGTTGTACGGAGGCGCGGTGCCAACGCCGTACACGTCACCGGCCTTGGGATTGGGGACGGCTGCCTTGAGAGCGTCCAGCGTGTCAAAATAGCCCAGAATGGCAAAGCTGGAACCGGCCTCGCCGGGATCGCCCTTGTCGCCCTTTTTGCCGGGAGGACCAATGGGGCCTTTGATGGACGTCAGGGTGGTCAGCGTGAAGGCGTACACCCAGTTGGCCGTGCCCTTGAGGTATACTTTGCCGTAGTCAGCGGAGGCCGTGCTGTCCGGCAAAATCAGGACGAACTGGCCGCGCTGGACGTCGGTACCGGTGAAGTCCTGGTTCATTTCGGCCACACTCTTGTACTCCTTCGTGATGCCGATCGGCACACCGGCGGACGCAAGCCGCGCGTCGATCTCCTCGCCGGAGTAGGCGGATGTGTAGTAGTCTTGCAGCTTGGTAAAGATCTCCTCCAAGACTGCGACTCTCTGTTCAATCGTCATTGGGATCACCTCACACGATGAAAAGTTTGTTTAGGCGGTCAAAGAACAGCCCGCCGTTACGCTGGACCAACGGCCCGGCTTTTGCTTGCCCGAATTTGCGGTAGTACAAAATAACACAGCCGTCCGCGCTTGGGCCGCCCGGTCCGCCTAAACCGCCGGACCCGGGAGTGCCGGGGGTAATGGTGCCGTTTCCGTTCTTTACGGCAATGCCGCCTGAGCCGGCGCCGCCGCCTCCGTAGCCGCCACGTCCGCCCCTGCCGTACCGTTTCGGCTTGGAGGGGGTGAGCGTGGCTGTCATGCCGTCCGCACCGGGGCCGCCGGTCACATTAACGGTTGTCTCGCCCGGCAGGCCGCGTCCGGAGGATCCGGCTTTGCCGTTGGCTCCCGCTGCCGGGCCGCCGCCCAGACCGGAGCTGTACCAGCCGAAACTGCGCGGGGTGCTTGTTGATGCGATTCTGGTCATGCTGATTTTCCCATCGCTGCCAGCCACAGGGCCGGGGGTGAATGCGTTCCCGTCCTCGTCATAAGCAATCGTGCCATTGACGTATTGTTGGACGCTATCATCTGTGTACTCACTTACAGACGGATCACGTCCGGCGCCGTCGCCGCCGGGGAAGCCGTCCTCACCGACGCCGCCGAACTGCTCCCCGGTGATGGGGTCCGTGAAGCCCCAATCGGGGGCAGACGCGCCCGCCGTAGTCATGCCGTGGAACACCGTATCCGTGCCGTCCGTGCCGGGGAGATCGTCCGGGCTGAATTCAGCGCCCTTGCCGCTTTTCCCGCAATCATAGGCAAGGCTTTTCAACTGGGACACGTCGAGATCGCCCTCGACGATCCTGCCGCCCATTCCGCCCTTGCCTCCCATGCCGCCCTTGCCACCCAGCGCCAACGCGTAGCCGTCTACTCGATCCTCAAAAACCGGGTTTGTCCACGAGAACTTAGGCCCCGATTGGGTATCTTCGCCCTTTTCGCCGCAGCGCCCGCCCTGTCCGGCTGAGATCATCACATAGTGGATCGTTGTGGTGCCTTCCGGAATCTGGAACTCGCCGGAGCCGGTGAGGACTACTCGCTCGTCCAGATACTCCGCCGCCTCCGGCTGTGCCGGGGTGAATCCCACCAGCGCGCTGATCTGGCTGTTGAGGATGCCGGAGATCACCGTCTCCCGGCTCTCCACGCAGGCCTGGACCATCTCCTTGTCCCAGGGGTGGAAGATCTGCGCCACTCTGCCCGCCCGCTCCGTGCCGGGCTCCACGTCCACCCGGATGGTCTCCCGGTGGCGGTAGTAGTCCGCCATGCGCTTGGCCACGTCCACGCTGTTGGTGAGGGACACCAGCGTGGCGTCGCTCACCGTCACCACGTTTTCCTCGGCTCCCTCCGTCACTGTCCGGCGGACGATGCGGGTCAGGTGGTTGTAGCTCTTGCCGGTGAGGGTGCCGGTCCCGGCGGACAGGATGGCGTAGTTGTCTCCGCTTTCCCGGACGGTGACGCCGTTGCCGACCAGATCGTAGGCCGGCTCGGAGAATGTGACCAGAGTGCCTTCTTCGGCGGTGCCGTCGAACAAGGAGACGGCCTCGCCGCTTTTGACCCACTGATGCTCCGTGATCTCCACGGCGCTCACCGGGGTCTCGTACACGGTGGAGCAGGAGTCCTCGTTGATCTGGTCCGCCGTGACCGTGGCGGAGACGCCGTCCCACAGCTTCTCCACCCGCATGACGCCGTTTTCGTCAATTCCAAGGGACGCACCGATGGCAAACAGGACCTGAGAGAGGTTATCCCGGGCGCTGCGGCCGTTGCCGGTCCGGGTGTCCGGGTTGCTGTACGGCAGGTAGCCGTACAGCTTGCGGCTGGCGTATACGCTCTCGATCATCACCTCTACCGGGCCGCAGATCTGGGGGACTACCTCCGCCACCGTCTGGCCGGTGTAGATGCCGCCCACGTGGCGCATGGTGATGAGCCGTCCCAGTGCAGAGAGGGCGGAGAGCGTATAGGCGTCGCTGCCGACCCGCTCTACCGTCTGGAGATAGTACACGCCCACCCGGTGGCCGTTGCGGAAATACTCCACCTTGTCATTTTTCGCAAAGCCCATGATGGCCTTGTCATTGGAAAACACCGTGACGGTGAGGCTGTTGGCCTCCAGACTGTCGGAGCGGAGGGCCTTGGCTTCGTATAAGACGCCGGAGGGCACTTTGATTGTGTCATCCGTGGCATAGCTGACGCCCTTATAGCGGATCTCGTTGACTGCCATTGTCACTCCTCCTCCATGGTGATCCGGAAGCCCTTGCCCCAGCGGACGGAGCCGGGCACCGGTGGGATGCTGACCTCCTCCACCGTGGGTATGAAGGTGGCCGTCCGGACGGCGTTGTCCTTGGGCTCAAAGTAGGTGAGCTGCACGTAGTTCTTCAGCACCGCCGTCAGCAGCGCCGCCAGCTGCGGCCCCTGCTGGTCATTCACCGTCACGGAGACTCGGGTTTTGATGGCCAGCAGGTCCCGGGGCTGTAAGCCGCTGAGCCGCAGGGCCGCGTTGGAGCCCTCCCGGTACACATAGCCCACGGAGTACTGCCAGCGGTTGACGTAGTCGGTAAAATCCACGCCGTCTACGATATAGGGTGGCCGTGTCATCGGCTGCCTCCTCTCCCCGCCAGAGAGACGCCCCGGCGGTTGTCCTCTGCGATGCGGTACTTGTATTCCTTCCGGGCGAAAGTGGCGCCGTCAATGGTTAGCTCCACCGGGATCGTCAGGTCATAGACCTTCGGCGTGCCGCCGCTGCCGACGGTGTCCGAATCGGACACGCCCCGGCTACTCCGCCGACTGCCGCCCAGCGTCCGCCCCGCCGCCATGGCGCTGCGGAGGAAGCTGGCCTCGCCGGAGGTCAGCACCGCCTCGCCTTGGTGCAGCTCCGCCACATAACCGTCAAAGGGGACGTAATCCAGTCCGTCGGCGTGGGAGCCGTTGATAGGGCTGAGCTTCCAGCCCCGCTTGAGGGCGTCGCTCCGTGAGACACCGGCGGCCCGCTTGAATGTTCCGGCGTCCTGCATCCGCTTGGCGGCTGCGTAGTCGATGACACCGCCGGCATTGACCAGGCCGTTGGCCTGGTAGTCCGCCAGATTGTACTGGCTGTCGATGGCGGCAAAGCTGGCCTGCGTGGCCTTTTGCTGCGCGTTAAAAAGATTGTCAAACCACTCCACCAATCCGGAAATGGCGTTGACGCCCATCGTTGCCACGTCCACCAGAGCAGATCCGTACTCCAACAGGAAGCTGGCCGCAGGCTGTAGCGCCTCGCCCAGTTGGGCCATGGATTCGTTCATAGTCTCCTGGGCGGTGTTGGCGGCGATGATGTCCTGGTTGTTCTCCACCCACGCCTGCCCGGTGGCCTGTAGGCCCTGCTCTGATAGCTGCGTCAGCACCAGATTGGCCCGCTCGGTGGTATCGGCGCATGCCGCCAGACGCTCGTTGAACTCGTCCTCGCTGGTGCCTGCCCAGTTGAGGGCGTCCGCAAAGACGCCGGTGACCTTGCCCACCTGCACCGTCTCGTTGATGCTCTCGGACAAACTGTCGATGGGGATGGAGTCGCCGTAGGTGGCCCAGGCGCCGATGGCCTGCTCCATCAGCACCGTCAGATCCTCCTGGCTCAGCTTTAGCGCCTGAAGGTTGGCGGTAGCCGTGGCGGCCTTTTGCGTGTCGCCCAGCACCGCCTGAAACTTTTTGTAGATCTCCGTGGTCTGCTCCTGGGTGTATCCGGCCTGCTTGCTGGATACCTCCAGCGTCCCTAAAATGGTTCGGTACTCCTTGGTGGACTCGGTGATGTTGATGATGCCGTCCGCCAGAGCCTCGGCCCCGGCCACAGCAGCGCCGCCCACCAGCAGCCCCTTCAGGGAGCCAAGAGCCGCCACAACGCCGTTGATGTCGCCGCTCTTGGCTGCCTCGCCCAGCTGGCCGAACGCCTCCTTGAGCTGTCCCATGCCGTCGGAGCCCTCATCCCCGGCGTCCTTGACGGCCTTGCCGAATTCGTCGATGCTGGACGCCGTACCGTCTGCGGACTGGGCGGCCTCGTCCAGATACTTGTCGGTGTTCTTCAGCTCCCGGTCGAACTTAATCAGCTCCACCGTAGCCGTGTTCAGCTGCCGCTGGTAGCTTAAAACCACATCGCTGTTCTCATCGTAGGCGCTCTTGGCGCTTTCCAGCATCCGGGCCAGTGCTTGGACCTTCTCCTTCTGCTGGTCATATTGCTGCTGTAAAATGGCCTGCTTCTTCCGGAGTGCATCGGCGCTGTTTGCCTGGCCGTCAAACTCGGCGGAAACCTTGGCCATCTCGGACTTCATACCGGAAAGGCTGTTGTTCACAGCCTTCATCTGCTTTCGAAATTCCGCCTCGTTTTTGATCGAGATCTCAGTTGTAATCTGCCGGACCGCCATAGTCTCCCTCCTCTCCGCCGCTCAAAAGCGTCACCATGTCCAGATACTCGCCCGGCGTCAGCAGCAGGGCGTCTGCCGGGGCCAAATGCAGCCGGGCGGCGCATACGGCCAGAAAACCGGCCCTCAGCCGCTCCGGGTCCTCCGCCCGCTCCTCATCACGGGCCGCCAGGACTAAGTTGACCTCCCCGGCGTCCTCTCCGGAGGGCACTGCCCGGTAAAATCCCCGCGCAATGGCCTGCCGAACGGCGGTGCGGACCGCTGCCCGGTCCTGAGAGCGCCACGGCCAGCCCGTGGACCTCTTGCGGTAGGCATAGCCCTGCCGCTTGCGCCACAGCGCCGCCTGCTGCATCAGCAGCTCCGCCAGCTCACAGCAGGCCATCCAGCCCTGGGGAGTGTCCTCCATGGCCCCAGTGGCCCGCAGGATGCTGTCATGGACGCCGAAACGGTCGTAAATATCAAAAAGCGCCCCCGCCGTCAGCATGAGCGGCAGAGGGCTGCCGTCGAAATCAAACGTTACATATCGCATGGCATAAACCTCCTGCAAGGGCGGCCCATTGCGGGCCGTCCTTGCGGTAAAAATCAGGTGCTCCAGACGGCCACGATCTCGTGAGCCGCCGCGATGGAGCTTACGGTGTACTTGTGCGTGGCCAGCTTGCTGGTCACGTTGACGGCGTTGTCATACAGCGCCGTGGGGTCCTTGGCGCCGAAGTCGATGGCCAGGCTCTGCCCGGCGGTCACATAGGTGGTGCCCTCGCCGGGATCGCTGGTGCCGGTGCCGATATGGGTGATGGTCACGCCGTAGGCCGCCGTCCCGCCCGCCAGCGAGTCAATGAACGCCTCCGCCTCGGACTGGGTGGGAAACTCCTGCCGCTCGCGCCATGCGTCCGCGTTGTCCTTCATCACCCGCAGGCTCACCGCGTTCATCTTGGGGTTGAAGTCGCTCTTGCGGGTGTCCGCCTCCTGCTTCTCCGCGCTCAGCATGGCCGTGGTCTTGTAGAAGAACGAGGCCCGGTAGACCAGGGTCTTGTCCTTCTTCAGGATCGGCTCAATGAAGGCGTAGGCGCCGTTGGGGGCGCTGTCCTCGCCCTTGGCAGTCTCCCGGCCCGCCTTGTAGCTGTGGCCGTAGATCTTGGCGTTGATCTCCAGATCGCTCAGCGTGGTCTCCACGTCGATCTGGCCGGAGACGAACTGCTCGAAATACAGCAGCATGGCGTCGTCGCCGGTGATGTCGCCGGAGGCCGTGGTCAGGCTCAGGTAGCCCTTGACGGCTGCGCCCATGTCCACCTTCTCGCCGTAGACCGGATGGGTGCCCACCGGCTCACTGGCAAAGGGGAAGAAGTAACTGGACACCATCCCAAGAGGTGTTTTAACTGCTTTGTTGCCCATGGTTTCCTCCTTACAGTTTTTTGGATTTCAGCCACCTGTCATAAACCTCAAACTCTGCCCGCGTGGTGGCTTCCGCACTGGCCTCGTTGGCGTCATGCACGGCAGGCCGGGCGCTTTGGCCCTTCTTGCCGAACTCGTTGACAAATAAGATCTCCGCGTTGCGGGTCTCTGTGTTGCCCCGTTTCCGCTTACCCGTGGGGCTGACATAGATGACCCTCTCGCCCTTTTTTAGCTTTACCTTGCCCGGCTTGATGGAATCCGCCACATGCTGGGTGCTCTCCCGGTCATAGATGCCGTAGGCCATCACCTTGTCTCGCTGGGCTTTGGTCACAACTGCGGCTCCGGCCTCCAGCATGTCATCCTGCACGGCGTTCGGCAGCTCTGCCAGCTCCTGAAGAGATAGGGAGAACTCGTCAAGCCCTCTGACCGTGAAGCCCATCAGCCCACCTCCAGATCCAGCGCCTGACACTCCAGAACGTAGTGCTGGCTCTCCAGATCGCTGGCGTTGGTATAATCTCCAACCGCAAGGCCGGCGTCCAGCATGGCCCGTCGGAGCTGCCGTTTTAGGCGGAGCGGCGTCTGCCCCAGCGGCAGATACAAGTGCAGCTGGATCAGATACCGAATGGCCTGCGGCTCATCGTCTCCGAACACATCCGGAGACTCTGTGTAGTTGAACACGCAGTAGACCTCCGCCGGTGTCTCTCCGGCATCGGGCCGGTACACATCCGGAACGCATACCGGCACGATGGGCGTCACCGCCCGGATGATGGTCTCGTTTACGCTCATGTCAGCCTCCCGCCGTCAGCTTCCGGGCGATCAGCTCCGTATACTCGCCGCTGTCGCCGTAGTCGTTGACGTATTCGATCTCGTAGTCCGTGCCGCTGTACCGCACCCGGTCCTTGCGGCTGATGGCCGTATGCCCGGAGCGGATCAGGAACCGGACCTTGACGTCACCCATGTCCGCGCCCTGCCGCAGCGCCTCGGAGCCGCTGACCCGGGAGAACTGCGCCCATGGGCGCCGGATCACCGTCTCCGTGGGGATAGTGTAGCCGTCCGCATCCGCAGAGGTGGAGATCCGCACGATCTCCACCCGCTTATTCAGCTTTCCAGCATTCACGTCCATGGCTTAGCCTCCCGTGTCCGAATCGGACCGCACCGGCTCCGTCAGCTTCAACTGGTTCAGCCGCCTCCGGAAAGCCGGGTTGTCTGCAAACGCCTTGTCGGCGGTCTGAGTGCCCCGGTTGTCCCAGGCGTCCAGCACCAGCGCCAGAATACAGGTGTTGTACTGGGGCAGGCGGGCGGAACCGGCCTCCGGCTCCGCCACGCCCGCGTTGCTCATGTAGCTGACGGCGTCCGCATGGAAGCCCTCCAGCAGGGCCAGGTCCTCCGGCGTGGGATCGTCGATCCGGCAGTAGCTCAGGATGCTGGCCTGCCGGTCACTAAACGCCGCCATCCGTCACCCCTCCGATCAGCCGCCGATGGTGGCGCGCTCGTAGCCGGTGAATACCACAGCGGTATCGTCCACGCTCTCGGCGTCCATGCGGCACAGGCAGCGCAGCTCATAGGCATCGTTGGCCCACGCGTCGCCGCCGATATCCGTAGCCGCTACCTCCATGCCCTTACGGACAAACAGAGTTGCCGCCGCCTTGAAGTCACCGATAAACAGGGGATCGTAGGTCTTAGACGCGGCCTTGTGCTCACCGATGAGATCGTTGTCGCCGTAGACCACGCGGCGGCCCTTGAAGCGATCGAAATCGCCAGACACGTCAGGCACCAGCATAGGCCGGTTGTTGCCGTCCACCCAGTTGTCCATCTCATCGTAGACGTTCTGGTTGGTCAGCAGCACAGCACCCCGGCTGTATGCCGTGTTCAGGCTCTTGTTCAGGATGGACTTAATGGCCTTGACCTTGTCCTTGTCGGTGGTGGCGCTCTGAGCCGTGAAGGTCAGCTTCTTCAGGATCGTCAGCAGCAGATCATTCTTGGTCAGGATGTACTTGGGACCGAACCACTGGGCCAGGTACTGGATCAGGCCGGCGGTATTGTCCTCCATCAGCTCGCTGGACACCACCAGGCGGTCGCCGTACTTGCCGATGTTGTAGCTCACCTTTTTGAACTTGGGCTGGTTATTCTTGCCGATGGCGGTGTTCTCGCCCACCAGAGGCAGTTTGGTCCGCTGGCCCGCCACCTCAACGGCACGCCAGCCGGTCATGGTGGAAACCGTCTCCACGTTGAACAGGGTGGAGAGATCCAGATAGTCCTTGGTCTCCTGGATGATGGCGTTGTCGAAATCAATGGGAACGAGGAAACCGCCGTCGGAACCGACGGGAGTGCCGCCGCCCACCGTCAGGGCCTTGTGCAGAATGTTGAACTTCTCCACACCCATGGACTTTTTCACGGTCATGCCCGTCCGCAAAGCCTCAGCCCACGCCTTCGCGTACTCCGGCTCAGACCGGATGGCGTCCACGCTTTTCTCGGTCTCCTCTTCCGCCTTCTTCTTCTGCTGCTGGGCGTGCAGAGCCTTCATCTTGGGGTCGCCCTCGGCGAAGCGGCCTTCCTCGGCCAACTGAAGTTCTGCGGCGTCGATCTCCGCGTTCATCTTCTGGATCTCGCCCATCAGGGTCTTGTGGGCGTCAAAATCCTTCTTCGCCAGCAAGCCCTCACCCTCGCGGACCTTTTCCGCCCGCTTGTTTTTCAGTTCCAGCAATTCCTGATAAGTCATGTCTCACATACCTCCATATCGTCTTGTTTCTAATTCCTGCATGGCCTCCGCCATGCGCTGGGTCTCAGGATCGGAAGCCGGCTCTGCCGGGCCTCCGTAACGTTTGGACTTGATCACGCCGGCCTCCGGCTGGGCCGGAACGGCCACAAAGGAAACCTCATAGGCGTCTTTGGGATCGTCTAACGCCATCACGCACAGCTGGCCATCATAGGTCTGTCCGGCATGATGCTCGCAGTAAGCCTTAGCCTGATCCGCTCCGCAGATGGAGCAAATGGCGCTGCCCATGGCACATCCCACACTGCACTCTCGCAGGATGCCGGTCTCGATCGCGGCGATCGTTCTAGCCGTGCTGTCAGAGCGGGGCATATAGCACCGCAGCACCAGCTGCTTGGTCTCGCCACGGGTCTCCACGTCAGCGGCGTAGACACGGGCCGTCTGGTTGGCGGCAGTCCACATGTGATCCATCAGCACAGACTTGCCGACAAACAGCGGAGCCAGCCCCTCCAAGGCCTTGTCCGTAAACCGCTCATGATCCCGATCCACCTGATTGTCGCAAGCTGCCAGCCGAAAGGTAAAGATTTCCTCGGCTGTCAGTTCCCGCAAAGCCTGCTTATTGATAAGCGCCAGCTCCGCCGCGTTGACCGCCTGTTTTTCCACATGGGCGGCCTTTAAAATTCCATTCATGCTGTACCTCCATCATCCGGTTCTTTCCCCAGCGCCCGGATCACGCTCAGGCGGGCGAAATCCGCCAGGGGGCCGTAGTTCCAGCTTGCGTAGTAGGTGCTGCCGCCGGGGATCCGGCCCCGGTCCTCCAGTGCGCGGATCTCATCAGCGTTGAGCGCGCCGATCTCCCGCAGTGCCCGGTAGTAAGCAGCCTGAGCCGTGGTGTCGCCCTTGAGGAACACCTTCAGCTCCCGCTTGATCCGCAGACCGCCCGCCCGCTCAGACGGCAGCAGCAGCTTGTAGGTGTCCTCCTGCCCCCACTGGGTCTCGTAGCCCAGCAAGGTGTAGTTGACAAACTCAATGCCGTTTTGCTCATTGCTGGCGTAGCTCTGCTTTCCGGCATAGGCCAGATGGAGCGGAACACCGAAGAACCGGCACACATCCGCCACCCGGATCTCGTTGCTCTCCACGAATTGTGCGTCACTGTTGGTCATGGAGATGGGCTGATACTTCAAGCCCAGATCCAGCACCGCCACCCGGAACGCCTTGTCCGGCCCTCGGTGAACACTCTCCCAGGAGCGCCGCAGCTCCTCCTTGGGATCCACCCATACGGTAGAGCCGTCTGCCTGCACGCGCTGTACTTGCCCGCCCAGGTCGGAATCCGTGGTCAGGATGCCGCAGGGCTGCCCGCCGTTAAGCCACGTGCTGTTTTCGTACTGCGCCGCCGCCCGGGCGGTACTCAGGGTCAGAGACGCTCGCTTGAGCACGCTCACGCCCTCGATGCCGTCCTCGCTGTATGCCTTGTAGTGGATCACATCTTCCGGACGAAGCAGCGTCATCTCGCCGCTGACCGGGTGGGTGAATACATACCAGAAATCGCCGATATCATCGAAAACCGGCGATACATAGTCCGGAGGCAGAGGGATCAGCTCCTGTGGCCGGCCGCTCCGGGGATCCCGCACGATACCTGCATAGGCATTGCCCCGCAGCAACTGGTTGCACATCATCAGCCGCTGGTAGTCGAAGGTGCTCATAGACTCGTTGGCTCGGCTCCACAGCATAGGCTGGAGAGGATGATCCGGCAGCCGCTCCTTAGTGGACTCATTCATGGTGTACACCGGAAGCACCGCCATAGACGTGCTCAAGACCTCCACGCACCGGTTCACTGTTGACACCTTCATGGCCTTGTCCCGGCTCATGGCTACGCTCTCCTCGCCGGAGATCCAGCCCGCCGGGTTATCCAAAGTCATCGTTGGGATCGCCCCTCCGAGAGATTTCTGCCGGGGACTGTCCAGTGTCCGCCCAGCTCTCACCAGGCCCTTGCGCAAACTCATCTGTCGTCCTCCTCACCAAACATGGCTACCACAGCACCAGCCATGGCCAGCACGCCGCCGGTGATCAAACCGGCGGGCAGATAGATCATCCCGGCGCCTACAGCCGTAACGGCTGCACCGGCCACCAAAACGATCATGCTGACATTTTTGACGATTGCCGTTGCAAATCTTTTTCTCATATCTCCACTCCTTACAAGTGATACTCTCGCTGCCGCATAGCCGCCGCCAGATCCGGCTTCTGATTTCTTTTCACGATCCACGCTGCCACGGCAATGATCCACGCCACCGTGATATCGATACGCCCGATACTACGGTTTTTCATTGGCTTCTGGTTCTCATTGCCGTCCACAGCGCACCGGACGTTACCAAAGCACCACCGGGCGCAGGTGTTGTGGACGTGGAGCATCTTGTGCTCCCTTATCAGCCCCTCCAGCTCCTTCATCGCCGGGCTCATGCCCGCCATGGTCTGTGGGATGGCGATGATCTCCACGCCCTCGTCCTGGAGCAGCGGCGTCATGGTGGCGGTCAAATACTGGTCAATGCCCAGCGCCCGCAGGTCATACCGCTCCTTGGCGTCCAGAATGGCCGCGATCACGTCCCGGTTGTCGATCATGTCGCCCTGACAGAGGGTAAGGAACCCCGCCCGCTCCCAGTCCCGGTAGGGCACATGGTCCCGCTGCTCCGCCTCCGTCACGCCCTCAAGGGGCCGCCACGCCCGGAACAGGGCCACGCCCTGATCCAGTCCCGGCTGGGGCGGGAACACCAGCACCAGGGCGCTGAGGTCCGTCCGGAGGGACATATCCAGCCCGCCGTAACAGGTCTTGCCCGTCAGATGCTCCGACACCCAGACCTCACGCTCCGCCTTGGCGGAGGGGCCGATCTGGGTCTTATCGTAGAGGGGCAGAGGCAGCCACCCCACGTCCTTGGTAGAGATCCACTGGTTTAAACGAAGCCACCGGAAATTGCGCTCCGCTGCCTCGCTCTGCCTGGCGGCCCGGGCATCGTCCCGGAACTGCCGGGGCTGGAGCGTTACGCCATAGCTGGGGTTGCAGGACCTCCACAACTCCTCGTCGTAGATGTCCAAGTCTGCCAGCTTGTCCGGGTCATCCCCGGTCAGGATCGATATGCCGTACATGATGGGCAGCCACGTGGGGTCGTCCTCGTCCTGCGGGCGCTCCGGCTCGCCCCGCCGCCAGGCCATCAGCCTGCGGCACCGCTCGTGCAGCTCCCAGCCGATGGACGTCCGGTCCGGGTCGTCACCCGCCGTGGTCATCACCAGAACGGCCTGCTGGCTCCGGGCGGCGTCCGTGCCTTGGGTCAATACCGTCCACAACCGATGCCCCGCCAGCCCCTTCCACGCGTGTATCTCGTCGCATAAGATCGCGGAGAAGGAAAAGCCGTGCTTGCCCTCCGCATCCGAGCTGTACACCTTCATAATTCCCCCGAACCGCGTCCGTATCTCCCGCACGCTGTCCCGGCACCAGGCCAGGGGCCGGTGTGCTGGCTGGCCCATGGCCGTGTGTTCCACCATGTACTTGGCGCACTGGTACAGGATGTCCGCATTGATCTTGTCCACCGCGAAGATGGCCACATGTGGCTTGCTCTCTCCGTCCATCAGGAGGAAATACAGCCCAAGCCCCGCGTTGAACTCTGTTTTTCCGTTCTTCTTTGGCAGCTCGTCATACCCAAACCGCCGATACCGGACCCAGCGTCCCTGGTCATCCTTGACCTGGACGCCGAAGAACTCCCGGATGAATTGGACCTCCCAGGGCAGCAGCCGGAACGGCTTGCCCGCCCAGTCATTCTGCCCGTACACCAGCAGTCCGAAGAACTGGAGCACCCGGTCCACAGCCTCCTGGCTGTACCGCAGCTCCGCGCCGTCATCCGGCGTCGGTACCTCGATCCCCGGCGCCAGGGTCAGCATCTCAGGCATACCGATCCATGCCTCCCCGGATCAGCTCCAGCATGGGGTTGCTGTCCTCCGTCGCCTGCTTGCCGGTATCCGGCACCACCAGGCGGCAGCGGCTGGTGACGGTCAGGCCCATATCGTTGGCACAGTTCCGAGCCTGTTTGAAATAGCGTTCCTGGATCTTGCCCCAGCCGTCAGCGCTTTCCTGGTCTCGCTGGGCCAGCGCCTTCTCTGCCTCGCCGGTGGCAATAAGCCACTGGTGCTGGGCCACCAGATAGCGGCCCAGGGTGTCGGCGTCCAGCTCCGTGTAAAGCCCGGAGGCGATTAGCCGCTTGCCAATGGCCCGGAAGTCCTTTTTCAGCGTCTCCGGCATCCACTTGGGCGGCTTGGCCGTCTTGGCGGGGGAGACCTTTACCTCACCGGCCCTTCGCTCTGCCTCCTCGGTTTTGCTCAGGTGCTTTCGCCCGTTGGCAATCACCACATCCGTCGGCTGTCTTTTCCCGGCCATTCCGGCCCTCCTTTCTCCGCTGGTTTTTGATAAACCGCTGCATATCCCGTTTCAGATACGGGCTGTTGGTTCGCGCGATGATCCGCTCAGCCTCCTGCACGGTCATTCAGCAGCACCGCCTTTTCTCCGGTCATAGCTTCCCACCGGTTAATGATGACCTGGACATACTTGGGGTCGATTTCCATCATGTAGCACGTCCGCCCCAGCTGCTCACAGGCGATCAACGTTGTCCCGCTGCCGCCGAAGCCATCCAAAACAAGGTCACCCTCCGTGGTAGAATTCAGAATGGCGTTTTCAACCAGGGCTATCGGCTTCATGGTGGGGTGCAAGTCACACTTGCGGGGTTTATCCACATCCCACACGGACGTGTGGAATTTGCCGTTTCCGTACCAGATATGCTTTTTAGTCCACGTGAAGAAAATGGGCTCGTGCTGGTATTCGTAATTCAGACGGCCCATAGAAAACGTCGGAGAAGATTTCTTCCAAATCAGCATGTGCCGGACTTCCAGGCCGGCTTCCCGCATCATCATCATCATCATCAAACCAAGGCTGCCGCCCTGTGGGCTGGTGACATAGAAAGAAGCGTCGTCCCGGCATGACAGCCGAATGTTGGTCATGGCCTGCAAAAGCATATCGTGCAGATCGCTTTCGCTCATGGTGTCTCCGTAGATGTCCTCGGTGCAGCGTCCGCTTTTCCCCCCGGCAACATCATCCAGCATTTGATTTTTGGATCCCACAGCCACGCCGTAAGGCGGGTCTGTAAAAACCATGTTTGCCAGAGCACCATTCATGAGGCGGGTCATAGCCGCCTCATCGGCAGTACTGCCGACCGCCAGACGGTGCCGCCCTAACTGATAGATGTCTCCTTCACGCACGGAGGTTTCTTCCGGGGGATCTTCGTCAAAATCGTCCTCGTAGGCTTCGGCTTGCGTATGACTGCTGCCGATTTCTACGCCCAGCTCCTCCATCGCTTCCGCGTCAAAGCCGGCGATCCCGGTGTCGAAGTTCAAAGCCTCCAAGCCCTCCAGCTCGATTTTCAGCAGTTCCGTGTCCCATACTGCCGTCTCGCTCAGTCGGTTGTCTGCCAGGATGTAGGCCTTGCGCTGGGCCTCTGTCAGGTTGGTCACCAGCACGCAGGGCACCTCGCTCATGCCCTCCGCCCTGGCGGCCTCCACCCGGCCGTGGCCTGCAATGATGTTGTTGTCAAAATCGATGAGCACCGGCGTTACGAAGCCGAACTCCCGCAGGCTGGCCCGGATCTGGTTGATCTGCTTAACGCCGTGCTTCTTGGCGTTGTTCGCGTAGGGAATGAGATCGTCAATGGGAACCATGGTGAGCTGCTCCGCTGCGATCCGCACCGTTTGATCGTCTCTCGTCGGCGCCGGATTGACGCCGCCCTTTCCGGCTGTCCCGCCGGGTGTCTTTTTCTTTGCCATGCTGATCCTCCTGTGATACCCGGCGCACACGGCGGCCCTCGCATGGCAGCCAGGGCCGCCGCAGGAGGATATCAAACCCGCTGCGGCGCGAACGCCGCCGTGTGCGTCGGGGGAAATGTGTCCGATTCGGACCATGCCGCCCCACCGCGTCTACGTCAATACCCCGCGCATCCAGCGCAGGCCTTCGGCGCAGGCAGGGCGGCAGCTCCGGCGCATGACCCAGCCTCCGTGGTTGGTCACGGAGGCCAGGCAGAAAGAAAGGATCGTGAAGCCGGCACAGGGGCCGGGTCACACGCCGGAAGCAAAAAGGCAAGGGCCGACGCGCACAGATCTCCGGTGCGTGCTGACTCTTGCCTTTCAGGCTTTTGGTCTATGCCATGTGATTCAATTTCCGCTGCGTTTCCGCAACGTTTGCACCTTCGCGCTGCGCTCCCGCAGCACCCTGGCCCTCGCCTTGACTGCCGCCAGACCGCCTCGCCGTCCTGCCGTCGAATCTCCCGTGGGGAAAAAATCCCGCACGGAGGGAGGCCCGCGGTATTTCCG
>ERZ1034917.789-NODE-789-length-25031-cov-5.456718_pt1 | contig 25031 bp, 38 predicted proteins | sample MGYA00520605_ERZ1034917 | MGnify/ENA primary metagenome ERZ1034917 (study PRJEB33766, sample SAMN09781784) | gut metagenome | biome: gut microbiome | host: Homo sapiens | place: Madagascar | study: EMG produced TPA metagenomics assembly of the PRJNA485056 data set... | reverse complement strand
TCGTAAATCTTTATCATAATTTTTTGCTTCTTCATCTAAAGAATTTACAAATTTAAATGCGTCAGTTGGGACTTTAAAGTCTTCATTAAAATTTGTCAGCAACTCAAGAAGAGATTCTAGGTTTTGAAAAGATCCGGTGCTTGTTGCTAAATCAAAACCATTTTGTTTTAGTAAATCTAAGAATGATTTTATACCCGAATTATTTGAATTAAGCGCATCGTTAAAAGATGAGATAATATCCTTTAATTCTAATGCATCTGATTTTAGTTTTGTAAAACCATCATTGAATTCTTTTGTGGATATTTTCTTTTCGTTCTAGGACTCTACTTGTTTTTTTAACTCATCTAGTCCTTCTGTAACATTCATTGTTAAATCTTCGATTTCAGATATAGTTTTCTTTTTTGTGCCGTCTGAAATTTTAAAATTAAACAAATCATTAATATTAAATGCTTTTTTTGACGTTTTGGCTGCTTGAGTAGCCTCATTTGTAACAATTTTTACGACGTTTTGAGCAGAAGTTGCGAGCTCTTTAGTGTTAAAAATATCAGAAACAAACGATCCAAGACTATTTGTATTTTTTGACAGGTTCTTTAAATAATAACTCAATTGCTGATTGGCTTCTTTTAACTGTGTCTTAAGCTGCTCACTCAACTCATTTGAAAAATTATTAACATCAACACCAATTGTAATCTTTGGTATATCGCTGATACTGTTAATCTGCTGTTGGATATCAGTCTTGATTTTTTCGGTATCAACAACCGGTGTGATATTTGCAGTAGCTTTGACATTCTTAAGCTTATCTTCAATCTTACTCTTAACACTGTCAACGTTAGGATCAATTTCAATCTGAGGTTTTTCTCCACTCTGTTTTACTTGACGTTCAATATTGGTTTTTAGGCTTGATGGATTGATTTGCGGATCAACTTTTACTTTGATGCTTAATTCTGGTTCACGCGCCATATCATATTCCTCCTTTTGGAGCCGAATCTAAAAAAAGCAGGCTTTCAATAAGTCTGCTCTTCTCTTTAATTATTCTTTATCGTGTTCAATTTGATCTTTTAGCATCTTTACAATAGCGGAATTATGCGTATTGATATCTGCTTGTGTTTTAGATACAAACGGACGAGGATTCTCCCATTTATAATGTCGATTGTTCCAAGGATTATGTGCGCCTTCTTCGATCAGTTTGGCCAATCCATCAGGAGCGTTATATTCTTTATGCTCAAGTTTAGGTGGATCAACTGGTGCTCGTTCAAATACGGTCAACGTTCGATCTGCTGTTCGATATGTACTGCTTATACCAGAATCTTTTGATTCGTTTAACAGGCCACCATCAGCTTCACGTCTGTCATATTCAACAGGGGAGTAGGTCGAATATACATCCTTTTTAATATGCTGCTTGAGCTTATCCTCTACATAGGGAGCGACACTATTTTTCATAGCTTTATTCGCCCGTCGCATAATTTCTGTCTGAAGAGCGTTAACCGTGGTAGCTGTAAACTTTGCCATATTTTACTCCTTCGCGGTGCTTTTAACAGTATCCGTTGGGAAATTCACGACAGGTGCACCAGCAAGTAAGCCTTCAGGAGTTTTAATACGGTAACCATCATTGACCACGGATTTCTTTGCGTTCTCTTCAGCGATTTTCTCAATCATCTTGTTCATATCAAACTGCTCACCAATACCGTTTAACACCTCGGTAGCTAACTGCATCAACTGCTCAAACGGCTGATTTTTTGCAGCGGCTTCAAATGCGGCCATGTACTGCTGACGCTCAATCTCGATCTTCTCGCGGCAAGCCTTGTTCAGCGTGCCCAGAATATACTTGCGAGGCACCTCGTTCATCAGTTCGGTCGTTTCATCGGAGAAAGCCAGATCACTCAGCTGCTCGCCATTCAATTCATTAACATTGGTATCGGTGAAATATGCAACAGTGGCGATACGGAATGCATAGTCATACAGCGCTGGATCATAACGACCATCACGCTTAGACAGATCCACCACGCCATCTACAAAATCAATACGCTCCTTGAGAGTCAGATTATATTTTTCATTCATAATTTTTAGTCCTCCTGTGTAATTTTATTTTCAAGTCTCAATCGTGCAGCCTTTGCAATACACATCGCATCAGCTTCATCGGATGAAACAACTTCACCATAATTTTTAGCCACATAATCAATGGCCTGTTGCTTAAGTTCTGGGCGCTTTACCTGTCGCCCTTGTTTGAATCCAAGTTCTTTGCGCCACTCAGTTGGCTTAAGTATTTCGTAAGGGATATTGAAGAGCTCACATGCTCCAATAATCGCACCCTGCAGTTGTGCTAGTTGAATAACGGTCTTGGCCGATGCCTGTAATGCGACATCTTCAATTACAACAAGGTCCGGATTATTGGTCTTGATACGACTCTGAATCATTTGACGCATGATAGCACGACGCTCATCCGCGTCTTTGACCTTGCTCAGATCAATCAGCGAGTGATACACAGCATCTCCATCCAATGTGCAAACACCGGTTTTTATCAGCGCTTGGTCAAAAGCTAAAATTTTTATAGTAAACACTTCCTTTTTGTTTGAAATATAATGAAGTGACGTTCTTCTTATTTGTGAGTCTTTGTTCCTTGTATCAACGCGCGAACTCCATTGAGATATTCGTGCGCTCATAAAAGGGGTAGAGTCCCGAAAGACTCTACCTCGAAATTGGTTATGTAAGGATTACTCCTCGCTATTGTCAGGGAAGCAGAGATCAAAAATATTACCCTCAGAATCAGCCATAACGTCAAAGGTCATGGTCAGAGACACGGGATCACCAGTATTCTGCCAAGACAGCTCGAAACTGGCCTGAGGAGCAGCCTTGTACCAAATCGGATGTGCCTCGATGATCTCGTCAGACTCGGTCTTGTAGGGAATGGAACCCTCGACGCGATATGCCTTCGGGAAGTGGCGGCTATCCAGCTTGACAACCTGTGCTTTCTCCATCTTTGCGTAGTAATACACAATATAATCGGTAGACTGAACAGCTGTAGCGCAGGTGACCTCCTGGCCATCCAGCTCAACAGAAGCGGTCAGCTCAGTGCCCAAATCATCGTCAGCTGCGAAGACCTGAACAACGGTGGAGCCAGCCTTGCCAGCGATAGCCAGCTTGCCGGCCTCAGCACAAGTAACCTGCTCGCGCTTCAGGAAGTTAGCGGTCTTAGCCAGCTCATTACCAGACAGCATCTGGAATACCTTGACAGGATACACCTGAGCCTCAATGGTTAGAGTGCCGGTACGAGAGCCGTCGAACTGCACACGGTTAGGCGCGCCCTGACCACCGGTAGCAAACACACGATCACCATCGAAGGAGGTAGAGGTGACGTTAGCCCAGTCCACATTCAGGAACAGCTTCTTAGTAGAGTAGTCAACCAGCATCAGGTCGGCAACTTCACGGTTAGCGAAATTCACATTCTTATTTGCCATAATAGTTATCCTCCTATTGTTTCATCTTTCTTATCGATTCGTTCTATCCACTGCGACGGATCATATTTCCCGCCCCAAACCGAATAGTTCATTTCTGCAATATTTAATTGTTTTGCTTTCATCAGTTGAGAGAAGGTATCCCGTATCTGTCCAATTGTGAGATTGCAAATGTTTGAGTAGTTCAGACTTTGATGAAATGTACATAAAAGTGAAATCATATTAGGCAACTCCAAATTGGGGTCGCTCTTTTTTACTTTTGCGAATTCTTTTTTCTTTTTCTGAAACCTCTCCCAAAACAAACGATCCTTTTCAGTCCTGAATTTTGGATTTTCTTCTGGCATGTCTTCGTCGTCAATATCAAGCATTTGCAAAACAACTTGTACGATTGTTTTATAATTTGACTTATCAATAAAACCACCTACAGAAATCGCACCTTCGTTGTCTATTTCTTTGTTGATCAAGATAGCTTGATGTTTTTCATCCCATTCAAGATTTCCAGAAACAAAAAGAGCCAAGCCTGAAATTAACTCAGACCTGGCCTCATTATTCGATGTCAAAATATCGTACATCGTAATATTATTTTTTTGCTCGTTTGTTAATTGATTCTACGGATTTTCTACCTTTGCTTCGGTTGATGCATCCGTAAAATATTTTTCCGGAGTATATAAAAATAACGTCAATACTCTCTGATACTGATTGTATCCTATTTTTAACACATCGCCCAAAACAGGGGAGTGCACACGCCCGATACCACGAAGCATGACGCCATATGGACTAATATGATCTATATAATTTAATCTGATCATCGGCGTGGCCTCCGGAAAGTACACACGCGATAAACCAACATGCGACCATAATAGGGCTGTGCGGGTTTGTAAATACTGCTGCCTGCCCATTCGAGCGGACCGATTCCAAACTCGCTATTACCATTTAGGATTTTATCAATATCACTGGCGAGAATATCAACACGGGTGCCTGCTTGTCCTTTACGATGATATGTCTGCATCAAATTTTTGCTGCAATACATAAACACGTAAATCGTCATATCAGTAATCGTATCGCCATCAGTTTCCTGTGGCACAGCCTCAATACACAAGAAGGTTTTTGAGTTTTCCTGTGTATCAGGTACATACTCATACTTGAACACACAACCGCCCTTTCCTGACCCATCCTTACCAAGCAGAATAGTTTCAGGATCTTCAACATTCTCAAGGTTTCCAAGTAGAACATCGAGAATATTGTCGTCGTTTATCAATTTCGACACGACTTTATTTTTGAAAGAACCGATCTCTTCAAGATTCACGTCAGATCACCTCCAATTCAACATTGGCGGTTAATTTCCCAGACTGAACGCTCAAAGTAATAACCGTTCCAATCAGTTTTGGATTATCAGCGCAAACTACTTTACATTTTGCGTTAGACACAGAATCGGCCGCGTTTTTGAAATGTATCTCATCGGAAACATAATCACCTGTCAAAGTCCAAACGGCCTCTTCGCATATTTCGCCATCGATTTTCGCTGTAAACAGCTTGCCAAAACCACCAGTTTGAATAGTAGGGGCTCCAGTAAAATCAATCGATAATTCATACTCAGATGTATCATCCTCTACGGGCGGATATACAATTTCGGGCGGATCTTCCTCTGTATCATCAATAGGTACATAATCGCATATCATCTTCTCTGCATTGTCGGTATCAGGGTTGTATAAATCCTGTTCGACATTGAAAGAAAGAAATCCGACCTGTTCTCCATTGTAGTCAATACGGCTCGTCATCTGGTCAATTGAAGTAATGCGGTATGTCTTAGGCACACCATTTACAATCTCCAACATCAGGCGCTTGCCGATATTTAAGTTTGCCGAATATTCATCAAAAGGCATCTGGATACGGAACTCGCGCGTAGAATAACTCAACGTTTTGTTTTCCTCCAGATTAGAATAGTACGGCTTTTCAACTGTTGCCCATAGCGAGCGAATCTCATAAGTATTGTCGTCTTGCCAAGTAATCTGCTTTTGGCAAATCTGAATGCGTCCGCGCACGGTAATCTCATCTTCTGCATCACGCTCGGTAATCAGCCAATGACTCTTGCTCCAATAGACGATGCTGCCAATGGCAAAATCCTCGCCGGGAAGAGTATGGATGATTTTCTGATTCATGACGGTAGAAGAAATAATATTCAGTTTACGCGGAATATCATCAATCGTAACATCCTTATAAGATGGACTCACGGGGGCCAGTTTATTTTGATCATGTACTGATTTATTAATAATTCTGTCACGCTGGGTTGGACCATTGAGATCAAGCATTTCTCTATATTGTGAACGTGTCATACCCCACCGCCTTACTCAGTCAGCGCGGAAACCTTGTTCACCCGGAACGAATAACCGTTCATTTCGGCTTTTAGCTTCCTTTCCGACTGCTGTAGTAAGTCCTTCATCTGCTCAAGCAGCTTAGCAGGGGAGAACATAGAAAAATCTTTTGTACTCATGGCGTTTTTCAGCGCATCGGAATTATAGACATAAGGTTCCAGCCAATGTACGATCATGCTCAGCGCGAGAATGCTCTGTTCTTTGCGGGTCAGCGTAATGTTGAATTCTTCAAGTTCCTCATCATAATCGGTCAGGTCCTGAGTGCAGATATCAACGAAATCATCAATTGCTGCCTGCAACAAGTCTTTCTCGACCATTTTGAACATCTCATCAGTATAACCTTCTTTGTCATAATCCCTAATTCGCCCACGACAGCGGGCATAGATACTTTCGAAAGTGGTTGCCATAGCCCGCCTCCTTTATTTAGACAGTCTCTTCCAGCTCGACATCCAGAGAATCTTCCAGTGCCTTAATAGCGCTGCGGCTGTCCAACTTGCCAGATTCAATCTTTTTCTTGGCCTCAGATGCAATCGCGTCCTTAGTGCCGCCGGGCAGAGTAGGTACAATCTCCTTGATCTCATCAGCGGTCATGGTAAACACATCCTCAAAGTCATCAGTGGTCAGGCTGTTCTGGTAATAGCGGCCAACACCCAGCTTCTTAATAACAGCGGGATCATCAATCAGAATCCAATTGTCCTCAAAGAAACGGCGCTGATTTGCACGCATAGAGACAAGCTCGCGGTATTCAATCTCCTGAATATCGCCAAAGTCTTCCCACTCGACTGTATAGCCGGGATTCAGGCTGGACTTATAGATCAAATTGCCAGCAGTACCGCTACGGCATTCGATCATAGTATCATTTGTGATTTCCGCAGCAGGTGGCACGGCAGACTGCTCGACAGTAGTCTTTGCGGCCGTTGTCTTCGATGCGGCAGTTTTTGTAATAGTTACACGTCTTGCCATTCGTTCCTCCTATTTAATAAAAGAAGCGGCAGGGCTGTTGTCCCACCGCCATTCAACTCAAATTATCGATCAGGCCATCTTGTATGCGCCAAAGTCACGATCAAACACAATGGCAATACCGGTGCGCTTCATCATCAGGAACTCCTGGCTCATATCGGCGTTGTTCATCGGGGTGCCCATCAGCATGGTAACATCACCCTCGGTAACGCGCTTGATGGGCTTGGTATCGCCAGCAAACACGTACAGGGTCTTGTCATCCAGGATGAAATCGGTGGTGCCGGTAGCGTGGCGCTGCTTCACAGCAATCAGCTCAGTACCATTGAAGCGGCCAAAGTGACCCATTGCGTACATATCTTCCTTGGCAGAATCAGACACAACAGCAGTCTTGATCTGACGCAGAGCCTTACGGGTGCCAACAATCACAGCGGTCTCGCCGGTAGAAGCCTCAACGTGCTCGATCAGGTCCAGCAGCTTATCCTCATCAAAGGAACCGGTCTCAATGTAGGGAGCATTCAGCTTGCTGAACATGCCAACGAATGCGGCGTATGCAGAATCCAGCTCATCCTTGGTGAAGGACTTGGAGACGATATCAACAAACTTGTTAAAGTCGATACGGCCAGCCAGAACACGATTCAGTTCCTCGTAGATCTTGATAGCGTGCAGCTGAGTATTGACGGTGATGTCAGTACCAGCTTCCAGACGCTGACGGCGCACGCCCTGAGTGCCCTCGGCGATATCGGCAACAGCAAACAGGCATTCGCGCTCAATGTGGAACTTGGGGGTGTCGCCCAGAGCCAGGTTGCGGTCCTCGACCATGTTCATAAAGAACTCGTCGCCCTTCAGACCTTCCTCAGAAATAACGTTGACCAGCTCCTCAACAATAGCGAACACCTTGGAGCAGCTGCCATCGCGTAGTGCCTTAATGTCCAGCTTGGTAGAACCGCCGTTTGCCTCAACCAGAGCCTTACGCAAAGCCTCCTGGGTGTCGTTCACAGAATAATCACCAGCAACGTGGCCCTTGTAGCCATCGAGAGCCAGCTTGACCAGATTAGAATCAATAGCCATGGTATAAACCTCCTATAATAAAAATGGCCGCCCGCTTTAAACGGACGGCTTTATGTAAATTTCTTAAAACTTCGGAATTACTTCAGGGTGATCATGTAGTAGGTGTAGCGACCATCGCCAAAACCAACAGTCTCAACGAAGTCAATGCAGCCAAAGGTCTTGTCATCAGCAGACTCCTGAATCTGGATCTTAGTGTCATCGGCAGCAAAACCGACATACTTGCCCTTTGCGGGAGTACCGTTGAATGCCTCGGCAGTAGCAGAGAAGCCACCCTTGGAAACATTCAGAGCATAAACGCGCACGGGCTTGCCGGCCTCGTTGACCCACTCGGGCAGATAGTGTGCCACGGTCTGGTCATAGAACAGCTCAACGCCGGCGGTCAGATACAGATCAGCAACGGTGGAAGTTGCGGTAGGAGCGGTAGCCTTATAGACCTCGCGGCCCAGCTTCTCGCCCAGAACAACCAGCTGAGCGTTATCGATCTCAGCGGCATCGGACTCCTTGTAGAAAATAGCACTCTCCAGCTGAGCACCATCCAGGGTGCCACCCAGCTTGTCAATGCGCACAACAGCATGCTTAGTATTTGCCATAATTATGTACCTCCTAAATTTTTGAATTATCACTTACCGAGATAGTGCTCCATCAGACCACCATACACGGCATTATCTGAACCGTTCTGGGTGCCACCCACGCCAAAGCGGACAGTTCCTTTGTTGTTAGTTGTGGGGACATAAGAGAATTCAGCAGTCTGACGACCAACTAGCGCATAACACTTGACTTCCAGATCGGCATAAGAAATCTCTTTGTTCTCTTTCAGTGCGGTATATTCCGCATTTGCTCCCAGCTTCTCGTCCATAATAGAAAAAAGCTCATCACGCTTGGCCTTGTCTGCCGCTGCAATTGCCTCGGCCTCAGCCTGCTGATAAGCTTCGAGTTTTGGTTTCATTTCATTCACGGCAGCAGTTGCGGCCTGGAATTCCTTGGTCAGCTCGGCCATCTTGGTATTCAGCTCCGTAAAGGCAGCCGTCACACCAGAGAGGACTTCACCCTCGTCCCAGTCCTCAAAAGTCACCTTCTTGCGCTTGGCATTCTCAATATCCAAAACAACATTGTCGCCGTTCATGGAGTAGGGAATACCCATCAGCTTATAAGTGGTGTTGTCCATAACGATCACTTCGTCGCCCTGGACGTCATTCAGCCAGTATCGGGGGATCATATACTCAGGGTCCCATTCAGACGGAATCTTATAGGCGGCCAGTGCATCGCCGATCTCATTCAGCAGCTGCTCAGTCGTCAGGGTAAACTCCTGTGTGCTGGTGGGCTCACCATCGGTGGTCTGCGTGGTGTTCTCAGTTGCTGGAGCAGATTCGCTCTCGCCCTCATTGGTTGCCGTATTTTCTGCAGCGGGTTCAGTTGTTGCATTTTCTGCACCAACTGTGGGCTCAGTATTTTCACTCGTAGGAGTTTCGGGCTCCTGCACTACGTTTTCAGCAGTAGAAGTAGCAGCCTCGGGATTTTCGGTTACAGCATTCTCAGCCACAGCCGGATTCTTCTCGTTTTCATTCATTGGCTTTGTATCTCCTTTCTCCTCATCGGATGGATTTTCATTTTGCGCAGTATAATTCTGCTGAAGTGCTTGGTACTCATAAAGCCGGTCACGGATCTGAGCCGTAATATCTTCAACAGAAAAATTTGCAGTAACACAGCTGCCTGTCATAGCGGGCTGAATTTTGGGGTCAGTCGTGGACAAGATGCAACAACCGTCAAATTTAAAAGACCCCACAGGAACATTGCCGTTCTTATCTGCTGGGCCACAAGCCATATCTGTCAGCTCGACACTGTGGTTCTTTGTCCCATCGCGGGTAAAGATGTCTACAGGGTCACTGAATTTTGTCCAAATCAAACCATCAACACGCAAATATTCCCGCTCAGTGCCAGTACCGTCATCTTTGATAATCCAGCGTGGATTACAGGATTCGGGGATAACACCGTAAGCCTGACCGGCATAGACGTATTTCACATCTTTGTCAGTGATCCGCAGTTCATGTTCGTGTCCTTTAAAATCCTTGTCCTCGTCATCAAGTTCATCTTCGACATAGCCAAGGATAGGGGTGTTGCAAATCGTAGGGATTGCTTTGTTGATAGCATCCTTTGTAAAGCTTGTTTTATTGAGGTTTGTACCAGTGTGCATTACGTCAATGTTGACATCGATAAAGCGAAAATCAGAAGATTCATACTCGCCCTTCTTAGTAAAAGAAACAGGATATCGTTGATTCATTCTGTTTTCACCTCCTCGTCAGCAAAATAAAAGCCCTGGCGAATCGCAATCTGCAACTCAGCCAGAGCATTTTCAAATATGTTATCGTTGATAAATACATAGTTGTTTGGTGGATCTACTCTCAACAGAAGAGCCCCACGGTCTTTTAAAAACTTCGACATCCCGGCGGCGTGAGACCCATGTACAACTATTTCACATACATACTGTGTCATCTCATGCCTCCTGTCTATCGGCGCTTACATTCCCAGCGTCGGACAATCCTTCTCCCTTGCTCGCGTTTGTCGGCCTGCCGCCTGCATCCACAGAGGAGCCAGATTGAGTATTAGAACTCTTGAGCGGAGTTTCGCCAGAACTGAGGCCAAGGATTTCATTCTCAAGATAGGTCATGTTCTCATAATCAGTACCAGCATAACCAGCGGTTGCTAATGCTGCAGTACGAGTTGGCATACCATAAGTGGCGTCTTTCAAATACCGTTCATGCATCTCCGCGATGTTATAATGCGTAACAGGCAAGAAATTAATGCGGAACTTATAAGAACTTGATACGGTTTTCAGTTTGCGATTAACCCAACGCTCAAGCTGCCGCATAACCGCGAATACAATTTCTTGATCATTTACCGTGCATAAATTTAGCGTGCTGGCAGATGGATCTTCGCCGCCACCAAACAGAATTTTATTGACACCAGCATTTGTAAAAAATGCGGCTTCGGCTTTGGCAACTTCATTTGTATCACTATTGACGCCGCTCTTTTCAAAGTTCCAATCCTTGATTTCCATAGGAGTTAGAATTGCACCAATGTTCGGTGGCAAAACATTACTCATCATGTTATAGAATTCTAGGGCGGTATCGTAATCAATTAGAAAAGATCCATCAGAACCAAGTGGAATCTCCATTGCAAGTGCCTTGTAATTATTTGTTTCACTGGCATTTTTACTAATTGCGCGATAATCTTCAATGTCAGCCAATGCACTAAATAGACTCACAAAAGGAGGAATCGGGATATAATCATGCTCATTTACTTTGATGCAAATCGACTTAGAACTATCCAACTCTTGCCATTTATACAACTGAGTATTTGTTTTATATGTGTTATACATAGTCTGGAACTCAGGCGGATAGTTTGGCAGCTTATCTAAGTTTGAATCAAAGTATGAAAAATTGAATGCAAAATTATATACGCCATCCTCAATACTACTGATTTTACAATAATCTGCATCAAGATTCTGAAATGCTACGCTATCATTAGTTTCCCACTCATAACCGTAGTAAACGTCGTCACGGAAAGCAATTGTAAGCATCTTGGTAGCTTCATGCGGCAGATTCATCAATTCGACCGCATTCACACTGGAATAATATGCTTTTTTAAACTTATTTGCATTGATAGTTTTGGATCTATCAAGCCCATAAGGAGATATTGTATAAGAGAATGTAGACATGTTCGCAAAATATTGGATCAGTCGGCGATAATAGTTTGAAATATTAAATAGATACTTGCTCATATTTCGGAGCTGCTTCTCATAACTAGCAGGATTACCTAAATATGTGACGATCTGATCTTTAGTATATTTTGTGTATGTTGGATTTGTTTCCGATGTCGATTCGAGATTGCGGATACCAATTTTAGATAGATTGGCGTATACACCGCTCAATAAATCAGAATATGTAACGTAAGAGGTCTTGCCAGTCTTTGAATTTGTGACCATGACCTTTTTTTTCATTATATCTTCAGCCATTACAGACCTCCCTTCTTTAATACTGGTGCACGGAAGTTAAAATCAAGTAACTTTGGTTTATTATGCCGTTTTTCCAAGCCGCGTTCAACTTGCTGTGCAATATAGTAGTTGTAGGACAGGGAAGAGTAACGGTCTTTACGACATCCGGATTTTTCCTTGACCTTAATTACGTTATTCACGGTTTCATAACCTAGATTGACAAGCTCATTTACGGCAAGACCAGTATTGATATACGGCATTTGTAGCGCGGCTCGTTCACTGGGCGACATTTTATCATAACCCTTATAGAGTTTTCGCAGTTGATCTTCGCAACTATACTCACTCTGAAGCAAGTGGATACGACCCTGCTGGAAACCACTGCGCAGTCCAATGGCTACATCGCTGTTGAACTGAGAACTGCCCATGATGGCCCAAATGACTTTCTTGGCATTCTTATCAGAACAACGATCAGCAATTTCTGGATTATTACAACAACTGATAGCGGGGTATGTTTCGCCAGTTTCAGGGTCATACATATCGCGCATCAACAAATCAATCAGAGGAATACCAACTGAGCGGGCATCGATGCCGAGATAATCGCAGTTGAAGTAATCAAAATAACGGCGCAGTTTCAGTGCCTGATCCTGCACACTCATGCCTTCTACATTTTCTGAATAAACGAAGTTGCTGGTATAGCGACCTGATTTATTCGGTGTCATACAGTTCAAGAAAATACTGGTAGCGTCGTTATCGTTCTTCTTAGAACTCATCAGTGCAATATCGGCTGTTAGAATGCGAATCTCCCCATTTTTCTTTTTCGGAACTTCCATAGCAATAGGAGAGAAAACGATATTCGGTGCATAGAACGCTTTTTCTATAACACGAGTTTTGTTGATGTCATCGAACTGGAATAACCCACCTTCGATTGAGCCAATCTACTCGGTCAACATTTCCATCGCAAACTTCAAATCAGAGAAACTGGATTCAGACATTTCATCTTCGACAGCTTCTTTAAGCAGAAGACCTTCTTTAATACTCATACGATAATCAAAAGCACAACAATAATATTTCTTGCTTCGATCGATCATATTTACGAAATAGTCCTTACATTTTTCATAACTCCAATGATTTTGGAACTATGCAGAACTAAGATAAAATTCTTGATTTCGCTCTGCTAAATGCTTATATTCTGGTTTATCAAGATAACCAGGATGACGAACAATATTAAGGAACTTTTTCAAAACCATGTTAATGATATCTTCATCCATCATTCTATATTCATCGACTAAAATTAAGTTTGCACGCGCACCACGCGCTGAGTCTGTAGCAGTCACGACCTTAACATAACTGCCATTTCTAAATATGATTTCAGCTTTCTGATTATTTATATCTACTTTCTTTATTTCGGCTTGCAATAAGGGACTGTTTGGAACAAGCTCCTTCATTATTTTTTCGTCCAAAATATTTATAGATTGCGTTCGTACTTTACAAGCAATAATACATTTAGTACCAGGCCATAAGATACATTTAATAACAATAAAGACAGCAGTCAGAAAAGATTTTCCTAGCAATAGTTTTTATCTGATAGCTTTTTATCTATCACTCTGGAAGTTTCCTTCATTTACATCGAATTGTTATTTCAATTCCAGTTTAGCGCACATTTTCACTCTCGTTTAACGTTAGACACTTACGTGGATAGTCCTATATACTATCGTGTCGGGCACTCGTGGGAAAATTATATTTATTCATCTCCTGCGCGTTACAATGCCGAGAAGCCTTACGTAATCTTCTCGTTTATCTCGGTATTAGCAGTTAAGCCTTCACCGATATTGCCCGATTTTCCATTCATATAGAATGGCGGCCTAAATTTTGACCGCGAGCGGCAATGAAGCAGAAACCTGTACTTCGAACCATCAAATATAAAAGAATCTGTTGAAATAATTTTAAATTCAGATTCAAATATTCTTTGGCGAACCGTTGAGGATTTTTTCTATAATATCCACAATACCAGGCAACTGCATTCATTATCTTTTCTGATTTAGTGTTTGCTACTTCTTTATCTGTTAATTTTTCTCTGGTCAAGACGAACCACCACCTTCACCAACTCCGAAGATTGTTTCACGCAAACTTGTATCTGCCACATCGTCTTCTATAGCTTCTGGCTTATGAGCGGTATATCTCTCCATCTCTTCATCAAATTCCGCTTGATAAGGATTGTTCAAATGAAACATTTTCAATAGAGAACCTAACACCCATACTCTGAAATACTTGCCAATGCCATCGACATCTTGCCATTCTGACGCAGGCTCTGGGATGGGCTTTTCTTCCTCCCACTTCTGAATCAGCGTACCGAATGTATTTGTCTCAGCGAGTGCATTATCATTCGTCTGATTTGGCTTGATTTGGGCAGACCCCATCAAGTTCTGTAGGTTATCGTTCGCTTCTTTGATCTTTTTGGTGTCTCCAGTGGCATCAGCCTTTTCACAGTTCAACAATGCCTTTGCAATACGCTTAAACAGAAGCTCTTGTGCGGCCGTTTTACATTCATGGCGCGTAATCAAGTTCTGATACTGATCTTCAAGATATAAATAATCCTGTTCATCTAGCCCGCCGCCCTAAAATTTAATCATTTTCTGAGTAACTTTTGTGTTACTCGTTTTGCCGGCAGCAAGATCAGCCTTTTTCTTTTCGTCAATCGTATCGTCATAGGACTTGCCTGCATATTGACGTATATTAAGTCGGCCCATATAGGTGTTGATTTTAAGGGCGGATGCACTAGAATGCTCTGAAGATGCAAGAACTTTGTCATTGATATATGTATCAAACATCATAGCTAAACGTTCAATAGCTTCATCTTCATCTCCATATTTTTTAGCATAGAATTCGAACATCTTTTCACGGCATTCGTTGCACCATGGAAGATATCCATCGTTGCCCATAAACCATTGACTTTGAGTCTTCGAGAAATTATTTCTTCGAATCTCAAATACTCTACCGCAACACATGCATTTACCACCACTCTATGATGCTGGCACTTTAACACGCGGTTGCTTTTTATCGGCGGTAGTTCTGGCCATAATCCTTCACCACCGTTCCGTCATCTAACATATTATCAAAGCGATATTTAACATCATCCCACAGTTTTAATATTTCATTAAGCTTTTTTGTTTTATGAAATTTTGTATATACGGCACCTGTGACAGGATGCTCACCAATATCTTCATAGAAAATACCCATCGCACGAATGAAGAATGCGCAGCGGCGGGAATAACAGTAGAAGTAATCGCCTCCTAAATCTTTATGAAATTTTTCTTCCATCTCTTTAGTCTGGAACCTCCTTTACAATAAAATTTAGTGGGTGCAGGTATGCGAGTCGAACGTATCTGGATTTCTCCTTGTCTCAGCTTATGAGGCTGGCCAGCACACCGGCGCTGTCACCTGCGACATATAAAGCTTGTCTTTTCAAACAAGCTGTTTATTTAACTATTGTGGAATTTATCTGACAATTCTTTTAAGATTTGATAAACCGTTTTAAATTCTCCATCAGCATTTCTAATATCAATCCCTAGTTCCTTAAGACTAGTTTCAATATCTTTATCAGGGCCAGCACAAACAGACTCATATTTAGAACCTGCTAAAATCGAACAAATGTCGTCCATAATAATCCTCCTGTAAAATAAAAACGCCCTGAGCGGTTAAACCCAGAGCGTTTAAAATCTATCAAATAATTATCTTTACTGGTTTCTCTAATTTACAGTCATATAAACAAATCAAACCATCGTCATCGATTACGGCTACTGCTTGCTGCGGGACATCGTTTTTACGAATCCCAATCGCATAACTATCAGTGCCGCATACACAGCCGCTTTCAATAACTTTCGTACCATGTACCGTTGTCAATCCGTTCGTGTGTCGATGGCCGAGGAACACCATATCAATAGGTTGCTTTACCATCATAGTCAGGTGCTCAACCACATTAGCAGGGGAGTCCTTGTCACCATGTGCATACATCACCAAACTGTTGCGGGCCTTAAATCCGCCAAAGGTGGAGTCCAGCTTATCAGTCTTAATGTCAATGCCGGGTAGGTTCTGCAGCCGTGCCCTCATATAGAACGGAATCAGCGCCTCGAGTTCATCGCCAGCCACCTGTTCGTCTTTATTAGGAAACACACGCGAGTGGTTGCCGCTTACAGCATACACATCAATATGGCTACACACTTCATAAAGCTCGGCTACAAAGTTACTCACCAGTTCCGCAGCTGTCATGACCTGCTCTATACTGTTCTCGTTATTCTGCACCCGGGTGTTTACATGAATATGGCCATTGATCAGATCGCCCAACAGCAGCACATGGATCTTTTCAGCAGCATGACGAGCCACAATGTTATAAATCTGTGCAACGTAGGATTCCAGCCGCGACTTGAGAATTTCTTTGTCAAACTTATTCCACGCGGTATCAATACCAGATCCAGTATGCAGATCAGACAAACATACAATTATATCATGATCACTGTACTCGTATTGTACAACATTCAGGAAATCATTTTTGTCATAAGGGACCACAGCGGCAGCAATCAGATCCTTAATGGACTCGGTTCGCGCCATATCTCGGTAAACTTTGTTGGCTGCAGCACGTTCATCGCGGGCCTTGACCTGTTCAATCTTCAGGCGCTGGATATCTTCAGCAATCGTATTGCCACATTCATGCTCAAGTGCGTAATCATAGCCGGCCTTCCATGCCTTATATGTCTTACGATAACGGCACTCACCATAGTCAGAACCGGTTGCCTGATTCAATAGTTCGGCAGCCTGGTCCCAGGTCAGCTTGCGTTCGCTGCATGCTTGGCCAATGCGCATCATGTACTCGTCGAATGTTTCTTCTTCATTCTTTTTAAATTCATCCATTCGGCACCTCAAATATCGAATCCGGTGTTGCTCTGATGATAGCGGTTCAGTTCACGAAGCGCATCTTCAGCTTCGGGATTGCCAGGTAACTGTGTCAGAACGGACTTGATTTCCTCTGCATACCAATGATGAACGGTGCGGGTGATATGAACACCTGGCATAACCTTTCGAAGATATTCTGCTTCACGCTTTGTAATTTCAACCATAAATAATAATTCTCCTTTAAAATTAAATTAAGAGTGATATATACAACACCCTTTCATATATTAAGAAAGTAAAGTTCATTCCGTGTAATTCTTGGATTTCTTTCTAATATTTGCCAGTCTTTCTTTTTCTTTTTTAGCGGCACAAGTCTTGCAATATAGGCTTGCATTCGGTTTGGGAGACCTATATTTTTCACCACACACCGTACAGTAGCATTCTTTCGGGTCAAATAGCTCTCGCGCTACCTTACTAAGATTCAACCGATTATTTTCAAGCGTCACATTAAATGTGTACGCAATAATGTCATCTTTATCAAGGGCAAAATTTGGATATGTATATAAGCAGCCAATGTCATCAGTGCAAACTCTATTAAGCAGATGGTATTTATCAGATAGTTCGCACATACCGCGCACTGTATTATAGCCGTCGTCCTAAGCTGCGCCACTGCAATACATGATTTCTGTCTGCTCTTCAAAGCATTTGCCAAAACGCTTCATTTTGAACTCAGTGTCTAAAGCGATAGTGTTAGTTCCATACAACCGGCAGAAGAATATAATTCCAAGCAACACCCGTAGCTGTGCCTAGTTGATGTGATAGCGCCGTCGCGCCTCAATGATATAATTAAGATCTTTCTAATAGAGAACTACTTGGCGTACATCAAGAACCGGTGCGTTGTTTTTGCGGCCATGACTAAACATCTGAATCAAATGGCTGCGATCATAGCTGACAGATTCTGGATTTCGCATCCGTTCATAATAGATCGTGGCACACTCAATAGGGGAGAGGCTTGTTCGCTTCAGTAGATTCCGCAGCATTAAGTTTGATTCATGATAATATTTCCAATTGTCAAGAAGCATATTTTCGTTGCAATAAAATGTCGTATAAGCCATTTAACCTCCTTACTCGATTGGTACAATTTCGCCATCAACATAACGACAAAGCTGTCCATGTTCGTTATAGTATGGAGTCATATATCCACTATATAGCCAATAGTATACAACTCTTGTGTTCTCATCATAAGCAAGTTACAAAGAGCTTCCATTATAAACAGATTTATCGCCTACATTGTTTTTGCGAGGAATAGATGCCTAAATCCCAATACCTAAACATAAACATATTACAGCTATCAAAGCGATAATCGTTACCTTAAAACACCGATAACTCATTCTGTTTTATCCTCCCAGTCCACAGATTCATGAGCGAATTTTTGGATACGTTGAGCTTCGTCCCAGCTAAACATCATCTCGCCACAATTCGCACATTTCATGGCGGTAACATTTGAGGCTTCGAGTTCCTGCCCCCGGCAGTGGAATTTATATGTCAGTCCACTTGTCAGTGTCATGGTTCCACCACACTTAGGGCATTCCATCTGCTGCGGAGCTTCCTCCTGTTGTGGTTTCTTTTTCTTGAATAGATTAAACATTAAGAGCCTCCAGTCTGTGTGGTGTTTCTTTTCCACATTCTTTACAAAAGATAAATCGCGTATCGTTTTTTATTTCGTCCCATTTATATTGTGCTATACTATGATACCACCCACATTTCATACAACGAATTCCAACTTCTGTGATATCGTTTCCTTTCATATCAAAAAGTCTCAATTCTAATATCTTAAACTTCATCATTTTCCTTTGGTTCTCCTTTGGTAGAATCATAAACAAAATATTTACAACATGTTCTCGTCCAATAATCTGACCAAATAATACTTTCTGAATCAACAATTGGACTATTAAGTGCTTTTATTTGCATCCATGTGCATTCGTTATATTTGGCGCAAACAGCACAGAGTTTATATACCATATTATTTCACCCTCGCCTCATAGATTCTCGGCTCAGCCAAACTATACCGCTGTCCAAGATATTCATACTCGCCATTCGGATCATGGACAGGTAACTGTACAGGAACAGGTTTGATATTTTCAACCACACCCGCACCAGCCATGTGCCACAAGAACTTCTTGAACTTATTTGGATATTTTTCATAGCAAAGCACGACCAGAATATTCGCCAGCTCTCGTACATCAGGGCAGATCAGCTTGCATTTATTGCGGTACACGTTATAGACAGCCTGCCAGTTCGTTTCGTAGGTTTTGGCATCTTCCTTTGTGATTTTATCCTTGATGTCGTTCTTATAGAGCTGCCAGTTGCGACATTTCTTTTCGAACTCAAGTTGCTGCTTACGGTATTTGCAGAAATCCAAGAAGATAGCCTCAATCTCATCAAAGACGGTCTGATCATAGCCAACGGCTTCGTCATACATCAAGTGCCAATCAAAACTGCCAGCCGGCTCTTTGCGCCAGCGGACGCCACGCTCCCAGCGCTCAAGACTCATACAAAGCAGATTCATATTGCTGTGAGCTTTACTCAGATTATGGAGACGAGCATAGTAGGGGCCAGCATACTTCATAAAATAGGGTGTGCTTTTAGGGCCAGTGCCGTATTTCTGTATGTGCCTGGGAATTTTATAGCCACATCCGGTCTTAGCTCGATCTATTTCTTTTCCATTGGCAACAGAAAGTAATGAAACATATTTTAAATACTCTTGCTTTGTCTTTTCAGTCTTAGGAACCTTATTTTGATATACTGTACTTAAATTTGAAATTTCCCCAATCTGACTTTTAAGGCCACGGAGAGTACAAGCAAATTTATTATCAGGTGTATCTGTTTCAGCAAGCGCGGTCTTCTTATCTTCAAGGTCCAGTGTAATAGGAATAGCTGTATGTACACCAGGAATCATAGATGGTTCATCAATAACTAGGACAAGGTCTCCATCAAAATCTGAACCATTGAGACGAGGTGCGTTAATATCATAAATTGAAGTAAAACAACAATTTACAAGTCCGTGAAAATATTTTTGAGTTAATTCATTATCAACAGCATCAACAAGCAGGTGCTCGCTTCGTGATATATGCGGATTTCGTTCACAGATACGTTTTCCAAGTGCCACGCCACGACGATCAAAAGTATAAATTTCACTAGCTTTTAACGCCCCGACCACTGGGAGCCCGCCAGCCCATTCCATCAAAGCAACAAGATCTGGTACCCAGAATTTGAAGGTTGCATTCATCCAAAGCTTACCGCACTTAAAGCCATCACGAGTTTTATCGAGCAGGGAATGGATATATTCTTTAATGCATGGCTCGTGAATCATCTCTTGGTTGCGTGCAAGAGATGCTACATAATGATTCAATGGATTTATATCATCTGCCATCAATCCAAGAAAACAATTAGTGTAAAAAATATCACTGCTTGTGACCTTTTCATAAAAATCAACTGACATATCTGCAAAGTGCTTAAAATCATCAAACTCCATATCTAGGTTTTGCAGAATTTGATAGTTACATTGGGTCTGAAGCCGTTCCCGTTCAGCACTATAATTCCATTTTGCAATAGCAAAGCAGCTTTTTGTTTTATGAAATTGTTCCCAATACCGCTCCCAATCTTTATGGGTCCCATCTTTTTTAAAATATTTATATCCTTTATAAAGACTGACAGTAAGAATCATGAGTGGTTCACTGCCTGGAGTTACATCATATTCTTGCCCCCAAATGTCTTTGATTTTTGTGACACCACGTTCTGCATAAAATGATTCATAATCGATTTCATGTATGCAGCCTTTAATGTATGGAGCACGGATAATACAACTGTTAATATGTTCGGTTGTATTTATTTGTTTCTCAATCTGACGCATAATCTCTGGATGACAAATGCCCGCGCCGTCAAAACAGTTAATGGTGATATCAGTCTTCTTTACAGCAACATCCTTTTGCGTCCAGCTTCTTTTATTTCCAGCCTTATCAACGAATTCTGTTGTTTTGTCATATAAATATTCAACCATTTGGTCCTTGATGGTGTTTTCATAATCATTAACAATGCAAATTTTTGGTTCCCATCCTGGCAAACAAAAAGCAGAGGATAGGTTTAGACCACGGTATGCATAATATTTACTTAAAACAGTTGGAGTCTCAGAAAAATCAAGCCCCATACTAATTCGTTTATCAAGCTCTGGGGCAATGTGCCGTTCGACAAAACTGAGCATACTTTGACGAACCATACTTGCACTACGTTCGCTAAATAGATATGTTTTACCATTGATTTTAAAACCGTGCTTTACAAGACGTTCAAGTGCTTTTGGTTTATTATATCCACCTGTCGCGTCCACAAAGATAACAAACTTTTGAAACTTGTCATCATTCATAGATATCATACGAATTTGACGAAACATCATGTTGTCGCCTTGTGACACTGTAAAGTGTGTAATTTCGTCGTCTGTCAACTTAAAGTTGTAATCGTGAGTAATAATATAATTGAGCGGAAATTTTAAAACAGAATACAACGGAGGAGAGAACACATTTACACGCCCTTTCGATTTTGTCGTCTGGCTGGAGTTGTAATAGCTTTTATTTCATCCCAACCATTTCTTTGTATTCTGGAATAAATAATATCACGAGTTAATCCAAGTCCCATAATATCTGCCCATTCAGAATACGTATGAGTTTCACCCGCATATGTAACATGATGCGTATCTGATTTGTTATTGTTTTGGGTTTTTATATCTGCCCATCTACAATTTTCGGGACAATAATTCCCGTTAAAATCTACACGATCAATACTTAGCCCCTTTTGATATCCATGCGTTTCGGCCCAGTTACAAAAATTACTAAGACTATTCTTCCATTCTTCACAAACGGTAATTCCTCTTCCGCCATAACGCGGATATGCTTCAATGGATTCATCATAGCAACGCCTAAGCATTCCACCCCATATATGAGATAGTTCTGGTCTTGTCTGTGTCAGCCTTCCCTGTGTTGCAACAATGCATCCACAACTTTTAGTGTAGCCATTTCTAAGAAGATCAGTTCTGACTTCACATGTGTTTCCGCAATCGCATTTGCATAGCCATCTAGTTGTCGTTTTTCCTTTTGGAGCAATATAGTCTGAAGCTCTTTTTATAACTGTCAATTTGCCAAATCTCATCCCTGTAAGGTCAATTAACCTACGGCTCATTATTTCTTCCCTCCAGTAAGACCGTTCCAGTGGTCGCCAAAGTGCGAATCGTCATCATCGTCACCGTTGGAGTCATCATCGCAGCATACAGCCCAGTAGCATTCGATTGCACTCTCGATGAAAAATACCAACAACGGTGTGATCACCAGCGCCACAAACAGTGTTTTGCCAATGATATTATAGGTAAGCACAAACACCACCAGCACTTCCGCTGCACGCACGATCCAGTCAAACCAGTCCTTCATGTTGATTAACGCCGACACAACAATTGTAAGGGGGATATTTGTTACAACCAACTGATTCTGATCTTCGTCCTGCCACTCGGCCGGCTTCTTAGGTTCCTTATCCACGCGATGCATCTCCTTCCTTACACTTCGTCATCCCACGGCGTGCGCTTACGCGGTCGCTTGCCGTACTTCTGCTGTTCTGCGCCTTCTTGCTTCTTCTCAACTTCATGCATGAACTGATTCTCAATCATGCGCTGCTTGCGGGCTGCTCTCATATATGTACTCTTAGAATTCTTGTCGCGCTTGCGGTCACTCATCGTCCTGAACCTCCTCATCGCTATCGCAGTTATAGTCGCTCAATCCATATAACTTATGATATAAATATCGTGTCAGAGAAGGGGACATGGGGGTTCCATCATCCATCCAGAGTGTGTCGTAAAGCGATGCTTCGCCAATCAGTTCCTGCCACTCAGCATAAACCTGAATTGCATCAATAATGTCTTCGTAAGTAACCGCATAATCTCGCACAGCATCAATTACGGCAAATCCAATATTATAAATATCCTGTTTTGAAAAATTATCTTCTTTCATAAATGACCTCCTTATAGAAGCGATTCGCAACGGAAGGGCTTCTTCATTTTCTCAATCTGTTCTATTGCTTCTGCAAGCTGCACCCGCAGCGTGTTTATCTGATTTTGAACATCTAAAATATTATCTTTTGTAGCAATACAGTCGTTTGATTGCATTATTGAATCTGGTACGCTAATTCTTGATGCTTCTGATGTGGGCACCCAATATCTATCATCTATAATATTAGTATCCATTTGGTATCTCCTTTACAGTAAACTGTGACATACGAATGGTTTCGTTTTCTTTATTTTAATGCTTGCTTCAGGACATCGCTCACGAAAAAATTCATATATTTCTTTATCTGAAATGTCATAATCGTAATCAAGTCCAACGAACCGTCCATCTGAAATTAACAATTCATCATCATAAGACCTGATACTGTTTCTACGCGCGACCGCATTTATCAGAAGTCTTGCTCCTTCTTCTGTCCATTCCATCATAACAGACTCCTACACCTAATCGGCTGTCTACTGTCTCGAATAATATCTTCCAAGCATTCTGGCACGACTGAAAACTCTTTAAACCAATCAAATGTATTGCGATACATCAAATCATCTATATTTATTTGACGCATTTTATTCCCACAGATATATCGAACATCGGCTTCTCCATACAACTTAGTGAATAATTTGCAATATTCGAACGATTTGGCCAATCCAAGATATTCATCAAAGTAGAACATAGTACATTGTGCATTCATTTTACTATAGTCAAACTTTTCACGGAATTCATTCGGCGATTTGCATATCACGATCACTTTGCGGTGTTTTTGTGCGGCGTCAAGTCCTTCATACCAAGCGCAAACCTGTTCATATTTTTCTGGTCTTACAAATAAAACTCTCATAGTAAACTCCTGCAAGTAAACTGCTTACGATGCTCAACTTTGGATTTTGATTCAGAGAAGAAATCTTCAAAAAATTTCATGGTGTCATCATCTATAAATGGTGGATCATCATAAAGAACTTGATAAGTTTTTTGGCCACGAGTCGGTTCGCCTTTGTAACATAATGGAATAATTTCAGATCCGTTTTTGAATTTTATTACATTACCGTAGCCGTAGATATGTTCCTATGTGGCTTCCGTTCCTAACAAGGCTGCTGCATAGTTGTATTTTTCGGCCATTTTGATTAAATTTTCGTCGCTCATAACAAACTCCTACAAATAAATGATTTTGGATACCATGGCGTTGGTTTGGACTCCCATTAATCAAAGAAACGCTCGTAATATATCTTTCCAGTCTTTTCGTTCAAATGCCACCGTGTATCTTGATAATTTACATATTCTGCGCCAGTGTCTACAAAGCATTTTAAAACAGAGAGCATATCGTAATACCCTTCGCGGTAATATGTGAGCCGTCCGGCTTGTAACCATTCAAAGGCATTTTTTATTATTTCCTCTCGTGTCATATGACTATACTCCTTATGTTGCGCTTATAATAAACTGTGACACACAAACGACTTTTTGGACTTCATAGTACACTCACTGACCAGTTCGAAATATCGCTTGTAAATCAATTCTGCATTTTCGCCTTCAATAGTTTCCATTACCAACCCAGAGATGATTCCAACTTTGATAAATTCTTTTAGATTAAGAGTAAAAGTTAAATCCGAGCCATAATGTATATATCTGCGATCCATATCAACATAAATCGTTACTGAATCTACTTTACGTCCACGCTCTTCACTGAGTTCTGCACATAATTTATGATGAGCCAGATCAAGTATTTCTTTTTCGTTCTTTTTAAAATTACTCGTTCCAAAAATATCTGTTGTCATAGTAAACTCCTACAGGCCAGTTGTGGTGCCGGTCTTCCTATGACTGGATCATCTGCATCTGTGATTTTAGGGTGAAGTGCGACATCAGACGGGTCATATGTAGCTATAGAGCAGGCAGCTATATTACGACCTCCTATGATATACTGCATACATAAATCAACATCGTCGATTACAACCTGTTTTGCGTTATATTCAAAGCTGGCGAATTGGAAATCTGAGGCGTTAAAAACTCGAATAATCAGTCGTTTTCCATAAGTATCAACATAGACTTCTCGCGAATTAACTCTGTATCCGCTATATGTCCATTTCCCGCAAGATGATTCGCATAAAAATATTATTGTTTTTGTCACTAGCTCCACATTAAGAGATGTTGGTACAATAATGTCACAGTCATTTTCAATCGCGTATTTACATATTTGATAGGTGCGGCCACCGCCGCGTGG
>ERZ1034917.787-NODE-787-length-25073-cov-10.471061_pt1 | contig 25073 bp, 18 predicted proteins | sample MGYA00520605_ERZ1034917 | MGnify/ENA primary metagenome ERZ1034917 (study PRJEB33766, sample SAMN09781784) | gut metagenome | biome: gut microbiome | host: Homo sapiens | place: Madagascar | study: EMG produced TPA metagenomics assembly of the PRJNA485056 data... | reverse complement strand
TGCTGGAAATGTGCTGCCCCGTCTGCGTATCGGGCGAGAACTTCCGCAGGGAAAAAGCCGCGCAGAAAATGGACAAGCTGAAAATGCTGATGGAAGGAAAGGAGAGCCGATGAACGAGAGCAGAAAGCAGGAACCCCGCCGCCCGGACTGCGTGACCGAGGTACGCATGGGCAACACCGTACTCGTGGTGTCCGGCTACTTCAAGAAGGACGCTGCCGCCACCGCAGCCGACAAGATGATGAAGGTACTGGAAGCGGAGGCCGCCGCCAATACCCGCACCGCTTCCGCTTCGTGATAAGCCCGGCTGTAAAAATCGTCGTTTTGACGGGCGATAAAGCAGCAAATTTTGCCTTTACCCGCTATACAGACAGCCGCCCCCTGTGGTATGATGTTCATACGGAATAGCGGGGCGGCTGTCGGAAATGGAGGATTTATGTTAAGACAAGCCACCCCAAAGACCCCTATCACAGCCCTTTACGCAAGATTGAGCAAGGACGATGAACAGCAAGGCGAGAGCCTGTCCATTGAGAACCAAAAACGCATCCTTGAAACCTTTGCACGGGATAATGGATTTTTGAACTGCCGCTTTTTCGTGGACGACGGCTGGAGCGGCGCGAATTTCCAAAGACCCGGCTTCATGGAGATGATGGACTGCGTGGAAAACGGAGAGGTCAAGTGCGTGATTACCAAAGACCTTTCAAGAATGGGCAGAAACTACTTGCAGGTCGGAATGTTCACCGAGATCACCTTCCCCAAGAAGGGTGTGCGCTTCATCGCCATCAACGACGGCGTGGACAGCGCACAGGGCGACAATGACTTAACGCCGCTGAAAAATCTTTTTAATGAGTTCTATGCGCGAGATACCAGCCGGAAAATCCGAGCGGTGCAGAAATCCAAAGGGGAACGCGGCGTGCCGCTGACAGTCAATGTGCCGTATGGTTATCTGAAAGACCCGGAAAATCCAACCCGCTGGAAGATTGATCCGGTTGCTGCCGATGTGGTGAAACGAATTTTCTCCCTGTGTATGGAGGGCAGAGGTCCAAAGCAGATTGCCAACCAACTGAAAGCGGACAAGGTGCTGACACCGACTGCCTACAAGACATTGCAGGGAATCAAAAGCCCAAATAAGAAGCCGGAAAATCCCTATGACTGGCACAGCAGTACCGTTGTGGCAATTCTCGAACGGCGGGAATACACGGGCTGCACGGTCAATTTCAAGACCTTCACCAATTCCATCTGGGACAAGAAACAGCGGGATAACCCCATTGAAAAGCAGGCAGTCTTTCCCAATACGCACGAACGCATTATCGACGATGATGTGTTTGAAAAGGTGCAGGAGATCCGCCAGCAGCGGCATCGAATGACCCGCACGGGAAGGAGCAGCATTTTCTCCGGGCTTGTCTACTGTGCGGACTGCGGCTCTAAAATGCTGTACGGTTCATCCAACAACGGCGATTTCGAGCAGGACTTCTTCGACTGCTCCCTGCATCGAAAGAACAAAGAAAAGTGCCATGGACACTTCATCCGTGTCAAGGTGTTGGAACGGCTGGTACTCAAGCACATTCAAGCGGTTACAGGATATATCCTGCGGCATGAGGAATATTTCCGCACGATCATGGAGGAACAGCTCCGTGTGGAGAGCCGTGAGCAAGTCCGCATCCGCAGAAAGCGGCTGGAAAGCAACGAGCGGCGCATTGCCGAGCTGAAAAAGCTGTTTATCAAGATTTACGAGGATAACGCCAACGGACGGCTGACCGATGAACGCTATGATATGCTGAGCCAGACCTATGAAGCGGAGCAAAAGCAGTTGGAGGCAGAAGTAATCACCTTGCAGCAGGAGATTGAGGTACAGGAACGACAGAACGAAAACCTTGAAAAGTTCATTCAGAAAGCGCACAAATATGTCGGCATTGAAGAACTGGACGGCTATGCGCTGCGTGAGCTGGTGTCCGCTATCTATGTGGATGCGCCGGACAAATCCAGCGGCAAGCGGGTACAGCACATCCATATCAAGTACGATGGGCTGGGCTTTATCCCTCTGAATGAGCTGATGAAAAAGGAAACAGCGTGACTTTCGTCACGCCGCCCCTTGAAAACACAAGGTTTTCACCATTTTTTGATTTTACTGTTTTACGACCACCCTGCCATTGGAGCTGCGCGCATTTTCAACGGCAAGCAGCACTTGATCATCCTGCGCACAGGCAACCGCAAGGCATTGTTTGGCACGCGCTTTCGCCGCATCGCAGAGCGTTTCTATAGATCTTATCATTTGAAATTCTCCTTAAACAAGCAAATATCAGCATTGCAATATTTTCCATTTATAGAATATCTCATTGCACAATAAAAGTCAATGTTTTTTAACTAAAAACTGTAAGCCGCGTTGCCCGTATGCCAATCAAAAAAATAAACACAGTAACATTTTTATTTAATAAAAATGCAGAATTGCCGATCATAACGTTACTAAAGCAATAAAAATGCTAAAATAGCGCCCGTTTTAATATGCCTGCTTTATAATATCGCGCGGAAGCGGAAGTATTTGGGCTTAGCTTACAAATCGTTTACAATCCGTTGAATATCCGTTTACCTGTCATCTGTTATAATAATAATGCCGAACAGGAGGTGTTTTCCACATGGCAAGAAACCGCATTTTGGTCGTTGAGGACGATGAGGCCATATCCAAGGTGATAGTTAAAAACCTTATATCCACCGGATACGCCGCCACGCCGTTTTATGACGGGGCGCAGGCGGCCGAATCGCTTTCGATTGACGCGGACTATGACCTTGCGCTGCTTGATGTTATGCTGCCCGGGCTTGACGGCTTTGAGCTTATGGCATACATGAAGCATTACGATATACCCGTTATTTACCTGACTGCAAAGGCCGATGTTGATTCCAAAATACAGGGGCTTCGCAACGGCGCGGAGGATTACATAGTTAAGCCGTTTGAGGTGCTGGAGCTGCTGGTGCGGGTGGAGAAAGTTTTGGAGCGCACGGGGCGGCTACAACAAACGCTCACCGCCGCAGGGCTTGAAATAAACCTTCTTGAACGTTCCGTCAGGCGCGGCGGCGTTGAGATAATTCTAAAGCCGATGGAATTTGACCTGCTTGTGATGCTTGCAAAAAACAAGAACATAGCCCTTACGCGGGATTGCCTTCTGCACAGGGTATGGGGCGTGGACTACGCGGGAGAGACCCGCACGGTTGACGTACACATAGGCCAGCTTCGCAAAAAATTAGGGCTGTTCGATAATATTAAGACCATCTCCAAGATGGGCTATCGGCTGGAGGATTAGAGCATGAAGCTATGGCTGAAGGTATCCCTTTGCGCCGTTGTGATGGTTACGCTATCCACCACGGCCTGTTCGCTTCTTCTGCTGCTGCGCTCCGGCCAAAGCAACCTTAACCTTGCAATAGATAATGCGCTTGCAAATCAGCAGATACGCGCCGCAAGCTGGCAGAGCGCCATGCAGACACGGATTGACGAAAGCTACGGCGAAACCGCCGCAAGGAGCCTTGCAAAATATCTTATGGGGCAGCTTGGGGACAGCAGTACGGCGCTGCTTTGCGGAACGGATGTTATATACAATACAACCACCGTATCACCAGAAGAATATCTGCCCGTTACGGCGGAAGCACAGCAATACATAATAGAGGATATAGGCGACAAAACAATGCTTATAGCGGGCAGCGCCGCCACGGTGAATGAAACGCGCTACCGAATTTACACAATAAAGGACATAACCCATGTTTTCACCGGCATACGGGAGCTTGCATACAGCTTTGCAGTCATCAGCCTATGCGTTATACTTGCGGCGGGCGCAGTGACGGTATTCATAACGCGGGCGCTGTTAAAGCCCATAGCGACATTAAAGGCAAACACCGCCCTCATTGCAAACGGCGTATACGGCAACCGTGTAACGATTGCAGAGCGGGATGAGATAGGCGAGCTTGGCGAGGATTTCAACCGTATGGCCGAGGCCGTGGAAACGCATATACAGGAGCTTAGGGACGAGGCCGAGCGCCGAACCATGTTCATGTCCGCCCTTACGCATGAGCTAAAAACGCCCATGACTGGCATAAAGGGCAACGCGCAAACGCTGCTTGCAACCAAGCTTACCGAGGAAGAACGCGAGGATGCGCTTTATGCAATAGATGCGGCGTGTACGCGGGTGGAGCGGCTTAGTCAAAAGCTGATGCAGCTTATAGTGCTTCGCCAAAGCGGGAATATGCTCCTCTCCCCCGTCCCCGCAGCCGTGCTTATTGCGGATGTACAGGCCGCGTGCGCAGAGCAGCTTCGTATACGCGGTTTGACGCTTAAAACGGCTAACGATATGGGATTAGTGATGATGGAGCGCGATCTGCTTGCCGATTTGTTTATAAACCTAATAGACAACGCGGGCAAGGCATCAAGGCGCGGCGACATAATAGAGCTTAACGCACACGGCGGCATTATATCGGTTACGGACCATGGCATAGGCATAGCCGAAAGCGAGCTTGACAAGCTTACGCAGCCGTTTTACATGGTGGATAAATCCCGCACGCGAAAGGCAGGCGGCGCGGGGCTTGGGCTTGCGCTTTGCGATGAGATAGCGCATCTGCACGGGGCGCGGCTTATAATAAACAGCACGCCCGGCATAGGCACAACGGTTAGTGTGGTATTCGATGCGGAAGGAGCGCAATATGAAAAAGCCAATCAGTAAATGGAATATTTTATATGTGCTGCTTGCGTTGGCGGTACTGTTTTCCCTGTTCGCCTCACCCCGCATAGTTATAGGCGTTATGAACGCAAGCAAGGGGAAAATAATCACGGTATCGAGCAATGCAGAATAAATTACAATCCGTTTACCATCCGTTGAATACTTGATGCATATTCGGCTGGTATGCTTGCAATATCCTATAAGAACGGAGAGAATCGGAATGAAGCGCGTAATACGCAATACCTTATTACTATGCATATGTATACTCGCGGCGGCGCTCACCGCCTGCCAAGCAACCCCCGATGCGCCGATAGTGGTGCAGAAGGATATGGAGCAGATGATAGAACGGGGCGCTAAGCCGCAGGATTCCCCCATTGCGGGCACACTGCGCGAAAGGCTGAATGTGCCGGAGCGACTTATGTTAAACGAAGAAGCAGGCAAGTTATCCATTGTGGCCGACGTGCCGCTGGAGATACCGAAAGCAAGCGGCATGCCAATGATGCATGTGGAGGCAGGAAAGTTTTCACAAGAACAGGTGTATACTTTTTTTAATACACTTTGCGCGGATAAGCCTATGTACCTTGAGCCTGAGCAGATGGATAAGCCGCAGATAGAACAGGCTATCCTTAATATCATGGCAGAAAAGGCTGCGCAAGGTGGCAGTGGTAAATTTTGGGATAATGAGATTGCGCGGCTGGAGGAAATGCATAAGACCGCTCCGGATAAAAATGTGCTTATTGCTTCAGACGGAACCCTTCTCCAAAATGAAGTTATCTCTGACGACTCATCCGACAATAGCGTTATCGGCATCAACACAATACTCCATGCCAGTTCCGACCCGGGCAATGGGGATGCCATGAGATTCATCGTATATAATGATGCGGATTATAAAACCACCGATGTATCCGTGTATGTAGATGAACATGGAAACATACACACGCTTAACCCGAGAAGCTGTTCCCATATATCCTTTGAACGAAACGGTTATCAGCAGTTCCGTCTGGATGTTATCGGCGGCACACAGCTTGCGGATGTGACGGAGCTTTCGCTAACAGGCGGGCAGACTGAGCATTCTGCGCTTGCCCTCACTCCGACGGAGGCGCGGGCAAAAGTTGAAACGCTGATGCAAGCATTGGGACTGAATGATTTTATAGTAGACCGCATAATGCTGTTTTCCGATGCCGAGCGGTTAGCTTATGAGGCTGAACCCATACCGGACACAAATTCGACAATCCCTCCCGTCGATAATAAGAAAGCCGATGAAAAATACGCCTATGTGTTTAATCTTATTAGAACAGTACAGGGGTTTCCGGTCGCATCCACATTCGGCATCTCCCAAGCCAGTGTGGAAGAGATGGGCTTTGGTAAAGAATGGGATTATGAATACCTAACAATCGCCATTGATGACGCGGGTATTGTCAATTTGAGATGGAACGCGCCCCTTGTCGTGACGGATACCATAACGGAAAACGCCAACCTGCTGCCTTGGGCGGAGATTGAAGCAACATTGTTGAAGATGCTGTCCGTTAAGTATACGCCGCTTGAAGGCATAACCTCCTACAAGATAGAGCTGACGCGGGCACGCCTTTCCTTGCAGCGCGTAATGGAAAGGGATAATTTTACCGCAGGGCTGCTCATACCCGTGTGGAATTTCTACGGCAGCGCAGTAGCAAGCTATGCAAGTGGTGCAGCCTATGACCACGCGCCAAATGACGGCGGCCCGCTATTGAGCATCAACGCCATAGACGGCAGCATAATAGACGTAAAGTTGGGGTACTAAATCATGAAAAAGCTGTTTATTTTCGCATTTACCGCATTTCTCCTCCTCACCGCCTGCCAGCCTACGCCTGATGCGCCGATAGTGGTGCAGAAGGATATGGAGCAGATGCTTGAAAAAGCAGACCGACCCGAAAACGGCGTGCGGGAAGCCGCTTTACCGGACATTCCGCAGGGACGATATACGTTCTCTGCAACGGGACTTGACGGGCGACTCCGCATAGCGGTCAACGCTGAGATTACCGTACCCGAAACGACGGCTATGCCTATTGTTCACGTTAAGCGGGGTGGCTTTCCTCAGGAGCTTGTGACAAAGCTGTTTAACCACTTTTATGCAGGAGAAACCGCGTATGACGCGAGTTCCGAACATGTGGAAACAAAGGCCGAGATTGAACCGCTTATCATCGATGCCAAACGCCGCCTTGCCGACGGCAGCTATGCGGAGTACGGTTATACTGAGGAGGAGTATACCGCCCGATTAAAGCGCATAGAAGAAAGATACTCCGCTGCGCCCGAGACTGCCCCGGCACTGCCGATTTCAAACGGCACAATGCATATACAGGAGTTGGAGAACATTGGCGATTATCTTCTGCTTAATGTTGATACCGATACAGCGAGCGATACGGCACGAACCATGAACGTACTAACGCCCAATTCACGGTATTCTGCAAATAGCGGATTCGGAACCCATCTATATTATCGCGTGCATTCAAGGACGAAGAAAACTGTCGAATACAATTCTCAGGGCATACTCCGCACGGACGGCAAAAATCTGCCGGAAGCGGCGCGTAAAAAGCTCACCATAAGCTTTAACGAGGCAAAAGCGCTTTGCGATGATATGTTTGCGGCTGCCGAACTTTCGGACGACTATAAGCTTGGCCACGCATTCCTGGTAGGCGATACCGGCACGGGGGTATACAGCGGCGACGGTAAGGAGCTTGGCACTCCGGCCGAAAACTACGCTTACCGACTTTATTACACAAGGATGATTAACGGCATACCCTGCTTTGTCAATACCGATATCGGGCTTGACGATTCAAATAACGGCACGACCTCTCTGCCATGGTACTATGAGTACATATCCTTCACGGTGGATAACAGCGGCCTTACATATCTTTCGTGGCATAACCCAATAGAAATCATGGACACGGTAACAGAAAATGCAGCTCTTCTTCCGTTCAACGATATCATTGACGTTTTTGAAGCCATGATAAGGATAGAATATGAAGCATTCCTGAACAAATGGACAGATGGCAGCGGAGAGATGGATATAAATATAGACACGGTAGAGCTTTGCCTTGTGCGGGTGCGTGAGCGGGACAGTGAAGCAACAGGACTGCTTGTGCCTGCATGGGTGTTTTACGGCAATAATACGGTTGTGAGCAATGATGGCAGCACATTGTATGACTTTGCCCACGGCAACGCAAGCTCATGGAACAAAGAGCCGTTTCCCATACTAATCATCAATGCGGTGGACGGAAGCACGATTGACTTGGGAAGGGGATATTGATTATGAAAAAAACAATTGTTATTGCACTTGCTATACTATTCCTCCTCACCGCCTGCCAAGCAACCCCCGATGCGCCGATAGTGGTGCAGAAGGATATGGAGCAGATGCTTGAAAAAGCGCAGGGCACAGAAAATATATCCGAAAAAAGCACGCAATCGCGGACTGAAACCTCTGAGCACGAAGCCAATATTTTCATAACGAATCTTGGAATACCGCAAAATCTGAAACTTGAGTCCATTAGCGCAAAAGGCAAATTACTCGTACATACGGATGCTTCGATAATTCTTCCGCAAGCCGATAAAATACCCATTGCAAGGGTAAAAATGTCCCGCTTGGCAAATGATACGGTAAAGCGCCTTGTTGAAGTATTGTTTGAAGGTACCAAGCCTGTCTCTGACGATCTTAGCCTGTTGCCCCGAAAATACTACGATAATATTATTGAAGACCTTACGACCAATGTAAATAACGATACCTGGTTCAGTGAACGATATTTGGAACAGGCGGAATATGATGCTTCGCTTGCCGATGCCATGCAAAGTCTTGAAAATGCTCCGTCCCATGCAACGTATGCGCCGCTCCAATACTGGTTTGACAATCCTGCTGAGGATGGCAAATATGTTCACTACTATGCGCTCCGAGATGATGATAGATTGTCAAGAATCATCGTTTATACAGAGTCCGGTTTTGCGCGATTGGAGTATTATAGAAATCTTGATGACAGTTGCCTTGACATTTTATTAAACCGTGCCATTCTCTCGCCTGATAGCAGCAGCGTGGAATCTCTGCCTTTACATACAACTCAGGCAGAGGCATTGGATATGGCGGAAACTTCCCTACAAAAAATGGGGCTTAATGGCTTTACATGTACCGGAATGAGAAAACATGTAGCAGAAAATATCTGTCCAACCGGCGTTTACGAATTCATGTTTACAAGAGAAATCAATGGTGTAGCAGTTACTTATACCGATGACGGAGGCGGCGACAGGAAAATACTGTATGAGGGTGAGCAATTTGCAAAGCCGTGGCTATATGAAAGAATCCGCGTTTTCATAGATGATAACGGAATTGCTATGTTTGAGTATCGTTCACCGCATGAACTGACAGATATAGAAGTGGAGGGCGCAATGCTATTACCGTTTTCATCAATCCAAGAAATATTTGAGGAAATGATTGTCATTGTTGATAACGAATATGATATGTCTGAAGAAGAATGGACTTGCGAGTATTTTATCGACCATGTAACTTTAGGGCTGATGCGGTTAACTGAAAGGAATGTCGGTTCACAAGGTTTACTCGTTCCTGTGTGGGACTTTTTCGGACATTCGGTTGACAGCCATGGCATCCAACGCGGAATAAGCGGTTATACAAGTCTACTTACTATAAATGCGATTGATGGCAGCATCATTGATAGATTCGCGGGGTATTGATTATGAAAAGAACATTTGTTATTGCACTTGCTATACTGTTCCTCCTCACCGCCTGCCAAGCAACCCCCGATGCGCCGATAGTGGTGCAGAAGGATATGAAACAGATGATAGAACGGGCGGATTCCGCGCCGGCGTTTGCGGAAGGCGACGCGAGACTTGTAATAAGGGAAAGATATGGCTTCCCAGCGGAATATGACTACCGCACGGAAAAAGGCAAGCTGCAAATAGACGTTAAGGCGGGCGTGGACGTTCCCGACGTTTATCTAATGCCGATAGTGCGCGTTGCGGCGCGGGATTTTACGCAGGAGGAAGTTTCGCGCTTATTCGATTTGCTTTGCGGTGAAAAGACCATGTATATACTTCCCGAACGCATGAGCAAGGTACAGATAGAAGAGCAGCTTATACGCGCAAAAAAGAATGCCGCGCAGCTTGCGGCTTCGGGCAACGAGGACGATATTTCCACCGCCGCCTACTATGCCGATGAATTGGTTCCAATGCTTGAGGAGCTGTACGCCTCCGCACCGGAGGATAACGAGCTTGTACCATCGGACGGCACGCTGGGACGCATGGAGCTTACCGACCCCGACGGCGGCGTAATAGGAAGCTATTTAGGTCTGCACGCGGCGGAGAATGCCGTGCCGGGCTACACCAAGGATTTCGGTGCGCAGTTTTGGGTAAAAAACAACGATGACATGCTGACCTCCGCCGTATTCAGTGAAAACGCAATGCATCTATCCGGCCGCGCAAAAGCCACCGGAGCAGGACTGTTCTACTCCGCAGCCGCTGCAAACGCATTCAACGCGCCGAATTCAAAAATGCCGCTGCCGACGGACGCAGCACAAAAAGCGGGCGTTTTGCCCGATGAAGCCCGCACGATAGTTAAAAGCTTTCTTGAAGCAAACAGCCTCCCCTTTGATACGTATGATATCGGCTTTGCACAGGGCGAAAGCAGCGGTTCTGACCCCAAGTCATATTGCTATATGCTTGAATGCCGCCGCATAGTCGAGGGCGTTCCCTGTGCATCTGCCGGAGTCGGCGCAAGCTATGCTTCCAATGATGCGCTTGCCGAAAGCTGGGACTATGAGCGAATGAGCTTCCGTGTGGACGGAAGCGGGATAATCAGCATGAATTGGAATTCGCCGCTTACCATAATGAACATCGTGGTTGAGGACTGTACGCTGATGCCGTTTGAGGATATAGTCTCCGTTTTTGAAAAGATGATGCCCATATCGCACGAGCCGCTTGCGAGGGAGGATTTCATGGGCAGCGTGAATTTCGATATAGACCGCGTTTCGCTTGAATTCGTGCGCGTGACAGAGCAAAACTCCATAGGTCACGGCTTGCTCGTGCCCGCATGGTGCTTCTACGGTACAAGAACCGCCATATATAACGACGGTACACGTTATGACCATCATAGCGACGGATACGGCTGCCATCTTATCGTCAACGCCGTGGACGGCAGCGTTATAGACCCGCAGAAAGGATATTGATTATGAAAAGGACATTTGTTATTGCACTTGCTATACTATTTCTCCTCACCGCCTGCCAACCCACGCCTGATGCGCCGATAGTGGTGCAGAAGGATATGGAGCAGATGATAGAAAAGGCGCAGAAAACGCCTATAAACACCGAAACAATGCCTGATGACGGCGAGCGGTATCCCCTGCTAAGTAGGCTTGGGGCGCCGGAGAGGTATACGGCGGATATAACGCCCGTAGGCGAAAGGCTTACAATGGATATTGACGCCGTGGTGCGCGTGCCCGAAGCCGAAGCCATGCCCATTGCACAGGTGCGCCCGATACAGTTCACGCAGGAGGTTGTAAGCGCGTTCTTTGACCGCTTCCGCGGCGGCGTAACGCTTTACGACACCACGCCCAGCGGCTTTAACAAGGCGTGGCTTGAAAAAAACATCCTTAGGTGCATGAGCCGCGTAAACGAGAGTACCGGCAGGGAACGGGAAAAGGCACAGAAGATGCTTGACTTCCTTGAAGCGGAGCTTGCCGCCATACCCGATGACCCGGCTAAGATGATATCCGATGGGACGCTGCGCGAAATGATTATAAGCACCAACAAGCCGGATATTGGGCGCTATATGGGCGTAAGTGCCGTGGAAAAGCCTTTCGCCGCATCCGATGAAAGCTATGGGCGGAGCTTTTCGGTACGAAACGACCCACACCGCATGGCTTACGACGACGAAAGTGTGGACTGGGGCGAGGAGATAGGCGCATCACTATCATACAACCGCGGCTCCCGCGTCGACGATGGCGGCGCCATGGAAATCTATACGCTTTTGCTTGACGAATCCGTTGTGCCGGAGCAGGCTAAGGACAGCCTTACCATAACGCCGTCAGAAGCGCGCGCACTGGTTGAAAGCACAATTTCCGCCTTGCCCGTATCGCTAAAGACGGACGGCGTATTTCTGCTTGAGCGGCACTATTACCTTACGGAGACGGTAAACGGAGAAACTCAGACAATCTACGATGTGCTTTCCGACGAGCCGCCCCGCTGTATCTATATTGTAACGCTTGGCCAGTCCGTAGGCGGCATACCGTGCCGTAACGTGCTGGAAGCCAACGCCAACAATTTCAAAACCGAAACAAGTCTTACGCCAAGCTGGTTTTATGAACGCATAAAATGCGTTGTGTCCGATGAAGGCATAGAAAGCTTTAGCTGGCGCGCGCCGATGGAAATAACGGAAACAATCACGGAAAACGCGAACCTTCTGCCGTTTTCGGAAATAGCGTCCATTGCTATGCGTATGCTGCCCGTTATATACGGCGGGTATGTGCATGGCGATGACGACCTGCTGCGCGCAACGCTAAATATAGACCGAATACAGCTTGAATTGCAGCGTGTGACCGAGGAAAACGCAATAGAATACGGCCTTGTTATACCTGTGTGGAACTTTTACGGCGAATACGTCAGCGAATATGAGTGGGCAACATTTTCTTCAAAACCCCCATACGATTTGCCGGGCGCGCTCCTTACAATAAATGCCGTGGACGGCAGCGTCATAGACCCGCAGAAAGGGTATTGATTTCCCAACACCCTGAGCGGAATTACAATTTGTTTACACTTTGATGCGGCTTTGCTAACGCCAAATGCGATATAATAAATCAACTATCGCAAGGGGGTAAGCGCATGAGCCGCATTTTTGTTATAGAGGACGAGGAAGCCATAAACAAGCTTATTTGTACAAGCCTTACCGTGGCGGGCTACGAAACCGTTCCCGCCTATGACGGAAACGAGGCGCTTGCAAAGCTGCGCGATTTTGAACGGTTCGATCTTGCGCTTGTGGATATTATGCTGCCGGAGGTGGACGGCTTCGCCCTGCTGCCGCATCTTAGGGAGCGCGGCATTCCGGTTATATACCTGACCGCAAAAAACGACATCGAATCCAAGGTACAGGGCTTAAAATCCGGCGCTGAGGATTACATAGTAAAGCCGTTTGAAATACTTGAACTCATAGTCCGCATGGACAAGGTGCTTGAACGCACAGGCGGCGCAAGCAAGCTTTTGCGCGCAGGCGACATTGAGCTTCGCACGGACGAGCGCGCGGTATACCGCAACGGCGAAGCTTTGCCACTAAAGCCGCTTGAATTCGAGCTTTTGACATTATTTATAAAGAATAAGAACATTGCCCTCTCCCGCGAGCGCATAATGGCGGCGGTGTGGGGCGGCGATTATTTCGGCGAAAGCCGCACGGTGGACGTGCATGTTGCTCAGCTAAGAAAAAAGACGGGCCTTACAATAGCATCCCTGCCCAAGATAGGCTATCGGCTGGAGGATTGAGCGGATGAAGATACGGGTAAAGCTTGCGCTTCTTGCCGTTTCCCTATGCGCCCTTGCCATAGCCGCGTGCTGCACCGTGCTTATAATATCGGCCAACGGCAACAGCGTAAATACCGCCATTGACGGCGCGCTGTCCGAACAGCATTTGCTTGTGCAGTCCTTTCAAAGCGCCCTCCGCAACACATATGAGGACGGCCTATCGGATACCACGCAGCAAAGCCTTGGCAAATATCTGTTCCGCCAGTATTCCTCCGGGTCATTGAGCCGTTCGCAATACGCCATGCGCAAAGACGGCGAATATCTGCATAACGGCAGCGAGCTTGACCCTGCCGATATACTGACCGATGCAAAGACCCGTTCGGGCAACGGCACGGAGGTTAAGTATACGATAGTTATGCATGATAACGCGCGGCATATAGTTGTGGGTTCCGCAAACACTATCAACGGCGGCGTATACGATATATATTTAGTAAAAAACATAGAGCAGGTTTACAGCAGCAATGCAAGCCTTACCGCAAAGCTTGCCGCAGTAAGCCTTGGCTTGGTGCTGCTTACGGCGGCGGTGCTTGCGTATTCCGTGTTCCGTGTGCTCAGGCCGCTTAAAGCGCTTCAGGGCAGCGCCGCAGCGATTGCGCACGGCGATTATCAAAGCCGCATCCCTGTTAAGGGCAAGGACGAAATAGCTGCGCTTTCCGTAAGCTTTAACGCAATGGCGGAGGCGGTTGAAAAGCACGTTGCGGAAATAAACGACGTTGCCGAGGCGCGTAAGCTGCTGCTTGCGGCGCTTACGCACGAGCTTAAAACGCCCATGACGGCAATAATAGGCTATTCCGAGGCGCTGATGAAAACACGCCTGACCCAAGAGCAGCGCGAGGAAGCGGCGGCATACATAAATGCCGAGTGTTCCCGCATTGAGCGGCTTTCGCAAAAGCTTATGCAGCTTATAGCATTGGACGGCGGCAGCGGCATAACCATTGCGCCAACGCCGGTAACGGAGCTGTTTGAAAGCGTGGAAAAGACGCTGCTGCCTATTGCCGAGCGGGACGGCGTGACGCTTGATATGGCCTGCGGAAGCGAAACGCTGAGCATGGACGCCGACCTTATGGCAAGCGTGCTGATAAACCTTTTTGACAATGCCCGCAAAGCGCGCGCGAAGCATGTGCATATCGTATGCAGCGGCGGCCTTATAAGCGTGACGGACGACGGCTGCGGTATACCCGCCGATTCCGTAAAGCGCATAACGGAGCCGTTTTACATGGTGGATAAATCCCGTTCAAGGAAGGCGGGCGGCGTTGGGCTCGGTCTTGCGCTGGTGAAGCGCATAGTGGCGATGCACGGCGGAAAGCTCAGCATACTCAGCCAGATAGAGCTTGGAACCTGCGTTGAAATAGAACTCCCCCAATAAATTACACTTTGAAAACATATTGCTGAATACTTGAAAACATGCTTTCGTGTACTATAAAAGCATCTTAAAAAGGGATGTGATAAAATGAAAAAGATTATAATCGCGCTGCTTGCCGCACTTCTCCTCCTAACCGCCTGCCAGCCCACGCCCGAGGCGGCGGTTGTGGTGCAGAAGGACTTTGGCCAACTAACAGAGAAGGCAAAATTGGATGAGAGCCATGTTCCGGACTTATTGCTGTCAGAAAGCCTTAAAGCACCCAAAACCCTGCACAAAGCATTGGAAAACAAACAGGGAAATGTAAAAGTATATATTGAAGCGGATGTTACCGTGCCGGACGCTAAGGGGCTGCCCATGATACGTGTCGGTCACGGTTCCTTCACGCGGGATGATATACGGCGCTTTGCGGATGTTCTGTTTAATGGGGCAATGCCGCTTGACCCCAATAACAAGAAATACACGAAGTCAATGATTCAGGAATCTATAGACCGGCTTATAAAGATGCGCGAAAGCGGAGATCTCGATATGAAATACGAATCGGTTGAGCAGGTTGACGCGGATATAGCCGAGCTTATGGCAAAGCTCGAAACTGCGCCGGATACCATGGACGTAGCGGAGCATGACTTCCGGCAAGAGTTTCCCTTTTCCCTCCAAGCCACCGAAGATTTTGCCGCAATATCCAATCTGTTTTGTCAGGAACAGGTAATAGAATATTGCAAAAACCTGAACAGATATGCCGCCATGTCCTTGGTATTGGTAGGCACGCCCGATTCTTCGCCATTTCTCAATATAAAATCGGATTTATCAGCGGAAACAGGCTATACGCCAGAAGAAGCATATGCACTTGCAATGCAAACGGCGGACAGACTGAATATTACGGAATTGGCCTGCACCGGACAACGGGCATATTTCCTCACCGAGGGCGGCTTTGGAGTATATGAGTTTATGTTCACGCGAATGGTCAACAATATACCCGTTACCTTTACAAACGATATCGGCAACCAGTTTAATCCTAACAGCGTTCATGTTTCGTGGGAATATGAAATGCTCAGGCTGTTTATTGACGAAACCGGAGTTTGCTACCTGAAATACGCCTCGCCATATGCCATAGAAGAAACCGTTTCGGAGCAGGTCAATATGCTGTCCTTTGACGAGGTGTGGCAGATTGCGGAGCTTATGCTGCCCATTGTAAACGATCGATTCACCGACTACAACATAACAATAAATATCAACAGCGTCAAACTTGGGTTTATGCGTATCGTAGAGGAAGGCTACCCGAATTCCGGTCTGCTGGTTCCCGTTTGGGACTTTATGGGAACCTGTACGCGGCAGCATAGCGGCAGGGGAACAACCGATAAAGCCGATGACCCATACACAAGTTATCTCACCATCAACGCCATAGACGGCAGCATAATAGACCGGGCTTTGGGCTATTAAGGAGGCAACAATGAAAAGATTCACGGCAATTCTGCTTTCAATATTTACCTTGTTTACACTAACCGCCTGCCAGCCTACGCCCAAGGCGGCGGTTGTGATGCAGAAGGATACGGACAGAATGGTTGAACAGGCGGTCGGAGATGGCGAATCGGCGGCATTGCCGCTTAGGGAACAGCTTGCTGCGCCTGACATGATGAACGTGACGGCTGAAGAGGATGGTTTTACGATACTTGCGCACGCATCTGTCATTCTGCCCGAAACCGACGCTATTCCGGTTATTACCGTAAAGGCAGGTTCTTTTTCGCAGGAATTGACAAACAGACTATGGGACTTGCTCATAGGGGACAAGGCCATGTACAAGCCGCGCACAGAGGACGACAGAACAAAAGCGGAGCTTGAACAGGCGATAATTAACATTCAAAATGACATTGAACGGATTCAGCACAACGAATATTATGAGGAGAATAAAGCCCTGCGGGAAGCAGAGCTTGAGCATTTGCGGAAGCTGTACAGTGCGGCGCCGGATATATATGAGCCTGCGGCGGCTACGCCTGAAATAGAACAATACGTTGATTCCAGCAACCCTTCCAGACGCTTTATTGGGGTTGATGCAACGGATAACGCCGGAACCATATTCCGTTTATCCAACGAAGCATGGTATGAAGCGCTCGGTAAAGGCGGAAAGCAAAACAGCAATTTTGTTTACTGCACGTCGGGGTACAACGGCATTGTGTACGGAAAAAGCAGCACAATTGAAGTTAATGAAAATGACACCCTTGAAAACACGGCACATCCCGGTTTACCTATGCAGCCAAAACAGGCTGCGGAAACGGTGCGGCACTTTCTTTCAAGCTTGAATGTTCCGATGCGGATCGAGCGCATTGAGCTATATGATAACGCCGCAACCTACGGGGACGCGGCGCAGAATACAGCGGAGCTATGCTATCTTGTCACCTGTCAGCGCATGGTGGAGCAATACTCTTGCGCGTCAATCTTCGGCTACTCCGGCACCCCTGGCAGTGATAGCGAATTCGGCTCGGCTTGGATTTACGAGCGTCTGGTTTTTCTTGTGAACGATGAAGGAATAGTATATGCGGAATGGGCCTCCCCGTTGGAAATATGCGATATCAGGGTGTATTCCTGCAATCTTTTGCCATTTTCCGAAATACAGCAGATATTTGAAAAAATGGTGCGGGTGATTTGGCAATACCAAGCCAAGGATTGCCTGAGCCTTACCTGCAATATTACAGAAGCGCGTTTAGAATTGATGCGGGTGCTGGAGCAGGGTTCTGCGGATAATGGGCTGCTAATCCCCGTTTGGAACTTCTACGGAACGCGGCAACGAAGCTTTGCAAGCGGAAATACAGATGAAACGCTTCATGGCATTATGCTCACCATCAACGCCATTGACGGCAGCATAATAGACCGGGCTTTGGGCTATTAAGGAGGTAACAATGAAAAGATTCGCGGCAATTCTGCTTTCAATATTTACCGTATTTGCCCTTACCGCCTGCCAGCCCACGCCCGAGGCGGCGGTTGTGGTGCAGAAGGACTTTGATATTCTTATAGAACGCGCCGCCGGAAGCAATGCATTCGGTAGCGAAAACCTTTCTGAGCGATACAATATTCCAAAGCATATCACGAAAGAGCTTGAAGGCATTGGCGGCAAGCTTAGTGTAAGCATAGATGCAGCCATTACAATACCGATTGAATCTACGCTTTCGGTATACAGAGTGACTCCTGCCGATTTCACGCAGGAGCAGGTCGATAAAATAATCTCCGCGTTGTATGATGGAAATGCTTTGCACACCGTAGATTCAACGTGGACAAAGCTCGATATTGAACGAATGATAACGGACATGCGGCAACATTTGAGCGACACTGACACCGATGAAGGAAAAGAGCATTTTAACCAACAAATAGAGATGCTCGAAAAAATGTATGAAACTGCACCGAATGAAAAAGTGGAGCCTCCATCAGACGGAACGCTTATGACTAAGCAGATAAACAATCCATTAACCGGAAAGCCTATGGACGAATATACATATCTTGATGTAGAAGATGAACAAGGGCGAAGGCTTTATATACGCAATAATTCAAGCGGGAGCGAATATATAACAGTCGAAAGCGATACCAGTGGGAATGAAGTATTCGACGCTTCCTCGCGCGGCGCAATGCTCAACTTTGGAAACACAACCTGTATATATGAAATTGCCGATATTACCCTTGGCGATTCCGAAGGCTTATCCGCAAAAAAGCTGTTTGATTGTTCGCCCGAACAGGCTATGGCTGTTGCTCAACAATTCGTTTCGGCAATCGGGGCTGAATATATGCGTCCATGGAAAATGCACATCGTATCGGATATTCCCAAGGAAGATTCCGTCATGTGGGACAGTTGGTTTTTGTCGCTTACAAAGCAGGACTGGGCATATAGAATAAGCTTTGTCCGTACACTGAACGGCGCGGAAGTAACCGCCGATACGCTTACATCAAGCTCCGATTACGGGCGCGGCTGGACATATGAATATATGCATATAACCGTTGATGGGTCGGGCATTCGGCATTTTGTATGGCAGTCCCCGTATGAAATACTTGAAACGGCCGTGACTGATGCAGCACTTTTAGACTTTGCGCGGATACAAGAAATATTTGAAAAAATGATATTTATAATCCGCGACAGCAGATTTGATTCCGAGGAGATTGTGAACGCGCGATATGATGTGGATAAAATATTGCTGAGCCTACAACGAATCAATGAACAGGATTCAGCCGAAAACGGGCTTCTTATACCCGTGTGGACGTTTTACGGCGACAGCACGTTCCATTACGCCAATGGCCACAGCAGCACAAAAACGGAACAGGTCTTTCTCACCATCAACGCCATTGACGGCAGCATAATAGACCGGGCTTTGGGCTATTAAGGAGGTAACAATGAAAAGATTCACGGCAATTTTGCTTTCAATATTTACCTTATTTGCACTAACCGCCTGCCAGCCTACGCCCGAGGCGGCGGTTGTGGTGCAGAAGGATACGGACAGAATGGTTGAACAGGCGGCAAACATGGAAAACGGCCAGACGCTTTCCGATTTGTCCATACCGGAGGGGCGCTATGTTCTCGATAATGAAACTGCGGGCGGCAGGCTGAAAATTCATGTTGACACTAAAGTGCGTAAGCCCGACGTTGGCAGCATCCCTATACGTAAGGCCGCCATAACCGTTTTTACGCAGGAGCAGGTTACGGGAATATTCAATTATCTTTTCCCCGATGAAAAGCCCATAAACCAAAGCTACATCCGGGAAACCAAGGCCGATATAGAAAAGCAGATAGTCCTCCTTAGGCAGCGGCTTGAGGATAAGAGCTATTTGAACAACGGCCAAACCGAGGATGAGATGCTTGCTTTGATTGCCGCAGCAGAGGAACGGTATAAGACTGCGCCGGAAACGCTTCCCGCGCCCGCTGCTTCTGACGGCACAATGACATTGTATGAAGGACAGGCTACCGATGAAAACGGAATCTCAATCGCCGGGGAAACCTCGCGCTTCTACCTGTTAAGCGCCTCTTTTGATGGCTATACGCGGGGCATTAGCGTTTCAACTGCGTTTTCCGCATCCTTGCGGGACTTGGAGTCCGCAAACCATAAGTCTGGAGTTTTATCCTATTGGGATAATTCCACGCCGGCATATACCACAAAAGGGATGCTGCGAACTGACGGAAGCTCGCTGCCCGAAGCGGCGCAGGGAAAGCTTACAATTTCTTATGATGAAGCAAAAGCGCTGTGCGACGGATTCTTTGCCGCCGCCGGAATGGACGGTGATTTCGGCGTGGGTGCGGCGTTTATAGTAGACGACAAGGGTACAGGGCTTGTTGACGGAAGATGGGAAAACGGTAAATACATCGAAGGGCTTAAAAATCCCGCGCAGAACTACGCATGGCAATTTTATTATGCGAGGATGGCGGATAATATTCCCATTATGCTAAATACCATTGCCGGCGGAAGCACCGGCAGCGAATTTCAGATAAGCTGGAACTATGAATATATCTGCTTCACGGTGGATAATAACGGCATTGCTTCGGTTCATTGGATGTCTCCCATTGCCGTTGGCGATGTGGTGCAGGAAAATGCTGTGCTTAAAAGTTTCCCGGAAATCATGGGCGTATTTGAAAAGATGGTAAGGGTACAATACGAGCCGATGCTTAATACGCGATATCCGGACGGGAATATTGAAATAAACGTGGATGATATAGAACTGTGCTTGATGCGTGTTCGGGAACCGAACGGCGATGGGACAACGGGTTTACTCGTTCCCGCATGGGTATTTTACGGACACAACATTGCAACGCATAGCACCGGAGAGCAGTCGTTTGATTTTTCGGGCGGTATCGCCTACCGATGGCCGCAGGCGCCGATAGTTTTATTCGCAATCAATGCCATTGACGCCAGCGTGATAAATTTTACATGGGGCTATTAAGGAGGTAACAATGAAAAGATTCACGGCAATTCTGCTTTCAATATTTACCGTATTTGCCCTGATCGCCTGCCAGCCCACGCCCGAGGCGGCGGTTGTGGTGCAGAAGGATACGGACAAGATGATAGAAAAGGCGCAGTCAACGCCCGCAACAACCGATGCGCCGACCCTTTCCCTGAAGGAGCGTTACGCAATACCCGATGCGCTTTCCTACACTCAAACCGGAGCCAGCGGCAAGCTTAACATAAGCGTGGAGGCGGTTGTAACCGCCCCGAACGGTGCGCTCCCAATAGTGCGGGTGGAGGCGGCGGAGTTTTCGCAGGAGACGGTTACGGCCTTCTGGAACGCATTCATAGGCGACATGCCCATGTTTGAACAGAACTATGTGCAAACAAAATCCGATATCGAAAAAGCGATATTATATTATAAGCAGGTGCAGGCGGGCATGATAGACGGAGTGGAAACACCGGAGGAAGCGCAGGAGGAAATAGACGCGCTTGAAGCGGCATATCCTTCCGCGCCGGATTCCGTGGAGCCGGTGCCGGCTACGCCCGAGTTGAAGCGAATCCCCGTCGATTTAGGCGAATACAGAAACGTTGCGCATTACTACGGTCTGCACGCCACAAATAACGAGCAGCGTTTGTTCTTCAACGTGCATAACCATTACGACAACACGAAGGCCATAGAGATAAAGAGCTACGACAGGAACGGAAATCAGACGGGCAGTACCATACTGGGCGTATCACGGCGCGCCAGCCTGCATTGCATGCGCATGAATGACAGGGGCGATAGGTGTTATATCAACGCAGACGCTATGCGCATGGAGCGCGGTGACGCTTTGCCGGAGCAGGCCTCAGCGTTTATAAGCCTTACCCCGGCGGAAGCCGCCGCGGCGGTTGAGGCGTTCATTACCAAGGTCGGCCTTGCGGACGTTATGGCGGTAAGCGACATATATCTTTGCAATGACCGCGACGAACTCAACGGTAGACCAGAGACATCGGCATTCGCATATGAAATATTCTGCACCCGCCTAATACACGGCACGCAATGCGCCAATATTTTGAATGCCCATGAAAGCAGCCAAACCGCAATAAAGCACGATGCCTTTGCGCCTACATGGGGGTATGAATCCTTCAAATTCCGCGTGGATGACACGGGAATATTTGACATAAGCTGGACTTCGCCCGTTGCATCTACCGAAACTGTCACGGAGGATTCCGCGCTAAAGCCATTCCATGAAATAGAGGAAATAGCAAAAAAGATGCTGCCCATAATATATGAGCCGGATGCAAAGGACAAACGGATAAAGAGCATAGATATTTCGATAGACAGGGTAACACTCAGCCTTTGGCGGATAGCTGAGCAGGACCGCTTTGACCACGGCCTTTATATCCCCGTATGGAACTTTTTCGGCACCCGCAGCGAAACCATAACTATTCTACCGGATATAGATTTCACCAATGTGACTAATGGCGCTATGCTGACAATCAACGCCATTGACGGCAGCATAATAGACGTGGAGCTGGGCTATTGAAGCGGGGCGGTGTTTACAATTTATTAAAAAGCAAATTGTTGACAGCATAACATAGTTATATTACTATATTTATAGTAATACTGTGTTTTTAAGGAGATTGACCCATGGCTAACGGCAATATCGGCAAAAAGAACACCCTTACAACACCCGAATGGATAGTTATGAGCGCCCTTTGGGGCAGGGAACCGCAGGTTTTGGGGGAAATAATTGAAACCATCGGCGATAGGGTGGATTGGAGCTACACCACCTACGCTTCCTACATGAAGATCCTTTCGGACAAGGGCTTTGTGGGCTTCACAACGCGCGGGCGCATGAAGTTTTACTACGCCGCCGTGGATAAGGAAACCTGCATTGCCTCCGAGGGCGAGAGCATACTGGAAAAGCTGGGCGGCAGCGACGCGGAGGAGCTTATGCTGTGCATGATTAAGAAAACCGGACTTTCCAAGGAAGGTCAGGAGCGCATGAAGGCGCTTATCGATTCGCTTTCAGGGAAAGGGGATGCCAAGGTATGAAGCTTTTGAACACTCTGTTTGAAATCACCATATATTCCGCCGTATTGTTCGCGGCAGTAACGGGCTTTAAGCTGGCGTTCAAGAACAAACTCTCACCCGCGCTGCACTTTGCGCTGTGGTTTTTGGTCATTGCGCGGCTTTGCATACCCATGACAATAGAAAGCGGCTTCCACCTTTTTACCGTGGAGCAGGAGAAACCGCTCGTGCAGCAACAAATACCCGAAGTAAGCGCATTTGATGCGCCAACTCCCGCCGCCACGCGCGAAGCCGCCCCAAGTGAAGCATTGCGCAGCGAAGCGCCTGCGCCCGTGCAGGAGCCGCTGCCCGCCGCCGATTCGCCAAAGCCTGTGCTTACAATCGCGTCGGCTGACGCCCTTATTACGCTTTGGGTCACGGGCATGGCGTTCCGCACCGCAAGGCTGCTGTTTAGCGAAAGAAGTATGCGCCGTGCCGTTGCGCACAACACACTGCCGACGGATGAACGGACGCGCGATATATATGATGCATGCTGTGCCGAGCTTGGCATTGCGCACAAATTGCCGCTGCAAAGCATGGCGGGAATATACTCGCCTGCGCTTACGGTCGGCCCAAAGCCCATGATACTGCTTCCCGCAAATATCACCGACACGCTTACGGATGCGCAGTTGGCGTGCGCACTCCGTCATGAGCTGACCCATTACAGGCGGCGCGACCATCTGCTTATGCTGCTTTTGCGCCTTTTGACATGCGTATACTGGTTCAACCCCATTGTATGGCTTATGAAGCGGGAGCTTATGAAGGACATGGAGACAGCCTGCGACAGCGCGGTTACGGCGCGGCTCAATGACGCTGAACGCCGCGAGTACGCCATGACGCTGCTTGCGCTATTCTCTCAGCCCTGCCGCGCAAATTCGGTGCTGGGCATGGCGCTTTCCTCCGCGGAAAAAGACGCTGAGCGCAGGGTGCGGGGCGTGTTCGGCGCGCACAGGAGCAAAGTCCCGGTAAAAATACTTGCCGCGCTGCTGTCGGCGCTGCTTTTGGCGTGCTGCTTCACCACCGCCTGCCAGCCAACGCCGGAGAAGGAGATTGTGGTTGTTAAGAGCGACGGCGCAATGGACGCTGTGATTGCCGCTACTACCGCGCCTGATACGCAGAAATTTTCTGCTCCATCCCATTATACGGATAGCGGCACCTTTTATAACGGCATGTTAAACCTTGCGCTGGATATGGATGTGATTATACCGGATGTGGAGCGTTACCCTGTATATGAAGCTTTTCCGTCCGATTTTACGCAGGAACAGGTGGATTCCATAGTTTACGGTTTGTTCAAGGACGCGCCGCTGATATTTGATGACCAACGGGAAACAAAACAGGATATACTGGAAAAATTTCTTTTGCCCACCCAGAAAAAACTGGAGAGGATACGGCAGAGCGCACAAAAGGACAGCATAGCGGATTTGGAAAGCTCTATTGAGTTATATAAGCAATGGTATGATGCAGCCCCCGAAAAGGGAGATGAATACCCCATTACATCAGGCGATTACTCAAAATTGGAGCAGTTCTCGGCAAAGGCCGATCTCGGCAAAGCACGGCCTGCCACGCTGCACATAGATAAGCTTGATAATAACGGATTCTCCCGTGAGTTGGAGTTCGTAAACGGCGTAGAATACATTTATAATGCATTTTATGAGCCAACTGATGACTTAGACATAAAAACCACCCGCAATGAAGCCGTAGCGATTGCGACCCAGCTCGTCAAGGATATGGGCGCGGATGATTTTGCGCTTGCCGCTGTTGGTAAAACCACCCGCTTAGGCGACGAATTCTCTATATATTCCGATGAATACCAGAGCGTAATGGCCTATTCCGTGGTTTTTACGCGCGAAATTGACGGAATCCCGTTCCGATATTGCGCCATAGATAGGCCCGGCAGCAAAGCTGATGATGCAGTTAGATCTTCACCGCCACCATATGAACGCATAATGGTTATCGTAGATGATAGTGGAGTTGCCAACGTGTTTTGGATAGGTAACACAAGAATAGGCAAGCAGCTAAATGAAAACGTGGTGCTTTTACCGTTTGAGGAAATTGCTGAACGCGCTATGAATCAGCTTAAGGTTCAGTATGCGTTTCTTGCCGATGAGAAGCATCAGTCCTATGCTGCGTTCAAAACGGAGTCTATTGATCTTCTCATCAACCGTGCAGAGCTTTCATACATGCGCGTGCGCATGAAAAACTCAGACGATTACATGCTCATACCAGTTTGGCACTTTTTCGGCATAAGTACATTGCATTTTGACCCTGAAGGTGTAGAAGCATTCAATCGGGCAAATAAAACTGATATTAAATCTCTCAACGTAACAGACTTCCCATATATCGTCTATCTTTCGCTAAATGCCATAGATGGCAGCGTGATAGATATCAATTTGGGCTACTAACGTTATTTGTCATAGCTAAAAGCGGGCATTACGTATCGGTCTTGCCTGCTTTTTTACCAAATTTACAACCCGTTTACACATTGCTGCGGACTTGTTTACCGC
>ERZ1034917.786-NODE-786-length-25134-cov-40.172176_pt1 | contig 25134 bp, 41 predicted proteins | sample MGYA00520605_ERZ1034917 | MGnify/ENA primary metagenome ERZ1034917 (study PRJEB33766, sample SAMN09781784) | gut metagenome | biome: gut microbiome | host: Homo sapiens | place: Madagascar | study: EMG produced TPA metagenomics assembly of the PRJNA485056 data... | reverse complement strand
GCTTTACGACGATGTGTACAAAGTGACAAAGGTGGACATGAAGGACTTCGGCAGTCCTTCCATGCAGCACTGGCAGGTCGGAGGCACGTAATGCTGAAATTCAGTGTGAAAACCGATGGCTTTGACGAGCTTCAGGAGGCTATAGCACGGGCTTGTACAAAAGCCGAACACATTGTTGCTGTGCAAATGAAAAAGGACACAAGCCCGTATGTGCCGTTCCTAACGGGCTCTCTTGACCAGAGAACAATGGTGGACGGTAATGCGATCATCTATCCGGGACCGTATGCAAGATTCCTGTACTACGGGAAAGTCATGGTTGACCCGGAGACTGGCAGCACATACGCACCGAAGGGCGGGACGAAGGTTCTGACGGACAAAAACCTTGTGTTCACGACATCCGGACACGCGCAGGCACAATCGCACTGGTTCGAGGCTTCAAAGGCTGAGAACCTTGACAAATGGATTCGATTTGCAGATAAGGCGGTGAAAAATGGGCTCTGAAAAAGAAAAAAAGCTTGTTTCTTCCGAGGAAGAACAGGACATATCCAGAAAAATGATGGTCTGGGTAAACTCGTTTTCGGATGACGATCTCCCGGCTGCAACCATCAATTATGAGTTCCTCGCCGCCGATTCTGCTAGCGTGGCTCTGTCCGTGATTCAAGGAGCGTACATCACAAAAAGGTACTTGCTCGGCGGGCATGAGGCAGAATACCAGTTCAAGATCATAGCCCGTATCAAGCCGGGCGGGAGTAACGACAAGCGCCTGAAAGCTGATGCGGTACTGAACCGCTTCGGGGATTGGGCGATGCAGAATTATCCGTCTCTTGGAGATGGCGTTCGTGTCCGTCGCATGGAAGCGGTCAGCCGCGCGGCGGTATTCGCCGTGTATCAGGACGGATGGGAAGACCATCAAATCTTAATGAAGATGAAATATGAGGTGATTTAACTATGGCAGATATGACCTTTAACACCGTCGCTGGGCAGCCTGTAGACAGAGAGCTTCTGATTCTTTGTGTAAACACGGGCACTGATTCCGCCGCCGTGTGGTCGCCGCTTGGGACGCGCGTCACGGATTCCAGCATGGAATACGACTGGCAGAAGGATTCCAACAAGGACATTCTCGGCACGACCAGAACTACGATGAAAAAGCCCATCATCACGCAAGACTTTGAGCCGTGCGAACTCGATGCTGGAGATGTTGCGCTTACGCATATTTGGAATCTTGCCGTTAAGGAACAGAATGCGGCGGCTCTTGCAAATCAGGACATTCTTATCGTGCATCATTACGCAGGCACGAAGAAAACGGCTGTTTTTGCGGAGCGGTACAAGGGCGCTGCAATCGAGGCGACAGGGCTTGGCGGCGAAGGCGGCGGCTTCGTAGGTATGCCGCTTACTGTAACTCCGGGCGGCGAGAGAATCACCGGCACTGCGTCGGTTGGGTCCAACGGAGAAATTACATTTACGCCGGACGCGGCATAAGGAGGGACGATAGATGGCGGACATCAAGATTGCAACTGGCGTTGAAAAAATCAACATCAACGACAAAGTAACGCTCGAGTTCAACCCAACAGACGCAGAAATTGTAGAGAAAATTTTTGACGTGTTCAACGGATTGGAAGATCGTCAGCGGAAATATCAGGCAGAGGTGGAAAAGAACGCGAATAAAAAAGAGATCTTTGAGATTGCGCGTCGGGAAAGCAACGAAATGCGCGATACGATCGACAGCCTTTTCGGGTTTCCGCTTTGCACGCCTCTTTTCGGCTCTATGAACGTCCTCGCACTGGCTGACGGTTTGCCTGTATGGAGCAATCTGATGCTCGGCATCATCGACCAGATCGACACTACCTTTGCGAGAGAACAGAAGGCTACGAACCCGAGAATCAAGAAATATATGGAAAGATGGAAAAAGTAATCTGGTCTTTACCGACATCGGTCAATGTAAACGGAACAGAATACGAAATCCGGTCTGACTATCGGGCGGTGTTGGATATCCTCACCGCCCTTGTTGATAGCGAGCTGGACGAGCAGGACAAGGCGGAGGCATCGCTGAGAATCTTCTATCCCGACTTTGAGGGAATGCCAGCCAGCGACTATCAGGAAGCTCTGAACCAGTGTTTCCGGTTTATAGACCGTGGGGAAGAACGCAAAGAAAAGAAGAGAGAACCCGTGCTGATGTCATGGGAGCAGGACTTCAACATGATTATTGCCCCCGTGAACAGAATCGCCGGATGCGAGGTTCGGGCGCTTGAGTATCTGCACTGGTGGTCGTTCCTGTCTTTCTATCAGGAGATCGGAGACTGCCTGTTTGCGCAAGTGGTTCGTATTCGAGACAAAAAGGCGCACGGGAAGCCTCTGGATAAGCAGGAACGGGAGTTCTACCGAAAGAACAGGGATATAATCGATTTGAAAGTTACATACACAGAGGCAGAGAAAGACGTTCTCGCCGCATGGGGCATTTCAAAATAAGGTGGTGAGACAATGGCAGACGGCAAAATCGTTGTTCAAGCGGAGGTTGACGCAAAAAACGCGCAGAAGGAGCTTGATAAACTGACGGCGAAAATCGACAAGATGGAAGCCAAGTTGAAAAAAAGCACCGGAGAGCAGAGCGGCCTGAAATCTCAGCTTGACGCGGCGAAAGAATCTGCAAAACAGGCAGAAAATGCGTTGAAATCGTTGCGCGCTGAATCCGAGCGGCTTAGGAAGATCACGTCTGGCGAGGTGTCTGCATCTCCCGATGCGTATATTTCTGCATATAGTCGGCAATCCGAAGTCGCTGCACAGATTAAGGAACAGGAAGCGCTTCTGAAAGAGCAAGACAAGATAGTTGAGAGCTTGGACGGCAAGTACGCAAAAATTACGGACAAGGTAATGGAGCAGACATCCGCGCTGGACGCGGCAAAGACACGCGCAGGAGAGCTTACGCAAGAGATTACAAACGCAAGCGGAGCGTCCGAACGAATGGAGCTTGCCGCAAAAAATGTTTCCGACAGCATGAACACGTTCGGCAAGCGTGTTTCCGGGCTTTTTAAGCGTGTCCTTGTATTCTCTCTGATTACTAGAGCGCTGCAAAGCCTGCGGACATGGCTTGGGAAAACAATCATGCAGAACGAGGAAGCGCGTGCAGCGGTTGCGCGGCTTAAGGCGGCGTTTTTGACGCTGGCCCAGCCGATTCTTCAAGTCGTGATTCCCGTTTTTGTGAAGCTTGTGAACATTCTGACACAGGTTGTCACAGCGATTGCAAAGTTCTTCGGTATGCTGTCCGGGAAAAGCTGGTCTTCGCAGAAATCCGCTGCGCAAGGCTTAAACGAAGAACAGAAAGCGTTGGAAGGTGTCGGCTCTGCTGCGGAGGACGCAAGTAAGAGCATGGCAAGCTTTGACGAGATCAACCAGCTAACCGATAATTCCGCTTCTGCGGCAGGGGGTGGCGCTGGCGATGCGGCATCAACGGAGATCGCACCGGACTTCTCGAATCTCGACATGGCAGAAGATAAGCTCCACGACATTCTCGGGCTTGTAGGCGCTATCGCCGCCGGGCTTCTTGCGTGGAAAATCGCGAGCTTGTTCACGAACGACCTGAGCAAGATTTGGGGCATCGCCCTTGCTGTTGCCGGTGCGTTTGCGCTTGTATACTTCTGGCTGGATGCTTGGAATAACGGAATTGATTTACAAAACTTTCTCGGGATGCTGGCAGGTCTTGCCGCGCTTGCAGTTGGACTTGCAATCGCTTTCGGACCAATCGCGGCAGGAATTGCGCTCGTTGTAGGCGGTCTTGCCATGCTGGTTGTCGGTATCAAAGACGTTATCGAAAACGGCTTTAATTTGGTGAATACGCTTACGATCATCGCAGGGCTGCTTGCCGCCGGTATCGGCATTTCGCTTCTGACGGGTAGCTGGATTCCGCTTCTGATTGCAGGTTTCCTTGCGGCGCTGGTTGCGCTTGTGTCCTTCACCGGACATGGGGAAGAACTGATTCAAGGCTTGAAGAATATTATAGACGGCTTCGGGAAGTTCTTCAAGGGCGTATTCACCGGCGATATGAAGCTTGCCGTAGAAGGCATTAAGCAGATCTGGGAAGGAATGAAGCAGACGTGGAACGCGATTGTAAACTCCATCAAGGATGCGTGGAACATGTTTATCACATGGCTGCAATCCAAGAGCCCGCTGCTCGCATCAATATTTCAAACATATGGGAAATATGTCTCAGATGTATACAAAAACATCAAGGACATCTTGAAGGGTGTCATTGACTTCATTGTTGGCATATTTACCGGAGACTGGACGAAAGCATGGCAGGGTGTCACCGAGATCTTCAAGGGGATCTGGAATAACATTGTTGCCATCATTGAGGCGGCGATCAACTTCATTATCGACGGTATCAACCTTCTGATTTCCGCTTTGAATACCATCCACTTTGAGATTCCGGACTGGGTTCCCATCATCGGCGGCAAGTCCTTCGGCATCAGCATTCCGCTTGTCAGTCAGGTTGCGCTTCCGAGGCTGGCAGAAGGCGCGGTTATCCCACCGAACCGGGAGTTTATGGCAGTCCTCGGCGACCAGAAGAGCGGAACGAACATCGAAACGCCGCTTGAGACAATGGTGCAGGCATTCAAACAGGCTATGAATGAATCCGGCGGACGGTCGCAGACAATCATCTTGCAGCTCAACGGCAGAGAATTTGCGCGGGCTGTCTATAAGGCGAACAACGAAGAAACGCAGCGTGTAGGCGTAAGGCTGGCGGGGGTGAAGGCATGACAAGTGTTTTGACCCTCGACGGCACGGCGTATCCGAACCTGCATGTAACCAGTCTGAAACGCTCTTTCGCGGTTCTGGACGGCGATAATGCGGGGCGCGTGATGACCGGCGCGATGGTGCGCGACATCATCGGCACGTTTTACAACTACAGCGTGGAGCTTGACCCGGTCGGAACTGACCCAGCGGAATACGACAGGTTCTACGAAGCAATCTCCGCACCTGTCGACAGCCATTCCCTAACCGTTCCGTATGCACAAGGGACATTGACCTTCGAGGCGTATGTTGCAAACGGAGACGATGAACTTTTGACGGCTTACGGGCAGAAGAACGAATGGGGAAACCTTACATTTAATTTCGTCGCGATGAAGCCGAAGAGGACGCCGCTATGAGTGTAAAAGTTGTGTATGAAGACGTTGCGGTCGGTTCTGCGGCGGCTGCGAGTGTGACAGCAAGCGAGGCTATGGATATTTCAAAAACCTCGCTGCTGCCCTTCGGGGCATTCGAGGGGCCAGTGGCAACGACGGAGCAGAATCAATGGGTTCTGAACGGCACACGAAAAGTAAAGCCTGCTTCTGAGCCGGTTGGCTTCTGGTCTACGTCGAGAAGCAAGGCGGATTGCACGTTCGATACGCCGCCTACTATTAAGATTTCGCTTGACGGGCAGTTTACGTCCCTTGGCATCTACTTCAAATTTGACGGGGAAACCGGGGACTATTGCAGTGACCTGAATATCACGTGGTACAACGGAACAACGCAGTTGGCCACACAGCAGTTCTTCCCGAACAGCGGAAATTACTTCTGCGAGAAAACTGTGGAACTGTACAACAAAATCAAGATTCAGTTCAACAAAACGAATCTGCCAAACCGACCGATCAAGATATCCCTTATCCTTTTCGGCATCGTTCGAGAGTTCGAGCGGCAGGAGCTTCGGAGTGTTGAGGCGACCGAAGAACTGAACATCATATCCGACGAGCTGGCGATTAACACGCTGGATTTCACGCTGGACAGCATGGAAGATATTGATTTTATCTTCCAAGAGAAGCAGCCCGTTTATGCGTACAACGGAAAGACGAAAATCGGCACGTTTTACATCGACGAATCTACCCGCGTAAGCAAAAACGTATACAACGTTTCCTGCATTGACGCTTTGGGAATTCTGGACGAAGACCCATTCCCGGCTGTTGTTTATTCTAATGCCAACGCGAAAACGGTTCTAGAGAGCATCCTCGGCGGGTATTTCGTCTTGGAACTTTCGGGGGAACTACAGACAGAGAAGCTAACAGGATACATTCCTGACTGCACACGAAGGGAAGCCTTGCAGCAGGTGGCGTTTGCGCTTCGGGCTGTTGTGGACACCAGCGGAACGGGAAACGTGAAGGTATGGAGGCTGTCGGAGGAAACACCGACGGAGATTCCCATGAACCGGCTCTACGTCGGCGGAGAGGTCAGCCAGTCTGCCATCGTGACCGAAGTAAGAGTTACCGCGCACACGTACAGCACGTCCGGCAGCGGAAGCGATACCGTCAAAGTGGACGGCAAGACTTACTACCACACGGAAGCGGTAACGACCAAGACAAATCCGAACGTCACGGCCTCGACCAAGCCGAACGTCATAGAAGTCAAGGACGCGACGCTTGTCAACTCGACGAATGTTGCAGCGGTGACGCAGCACGTCTTTGACTATTATATGCGGCGGCAGACGCACAGCGTTCAGATCGTCATGGACAAGGAGCTTCCCGGTGACTATGTAGACACCACAACTCCGTGGGATGACCACATTACCGGGACAATAACGAGCATGACCATAAAACTGAGCGGTATCGCGGCGGCTGAGTGCGACATCGTCGGAACGGGGGCTTCTGCATGAGTCAGACATGGACAATTCGAAAAAACGCATATGCAGACGATATCGGCACGGTTTTGACTTCGTTTGTCTGCGACGGAACGCAGTACGATGGATTCACTATGGGATTCGTTGACTATTTAAATATTTTGGTGATTTACAGGCGGGGAAGCATAGAAACGGAAGCGGGACACATGGAATCCGGCATCATGACAGAAATCGAATGGGAGAAGGACGCATATCGCACACTGCATTTCTTGGAGCAGCCGCCGCTTGTTTTGCTGCAATGGCTGAACCAGAATGCAGACAGGCATCCGCCGATCATGAAAACCTTAATCACAGACCGGACGCAGGCGGACGCTTCCTATGCTGAGAAGCTTTACAAGAAGCTGTGGAGCGACTTCACGGAGCAGGAAAAGGCAGACTTTGAAGCTGGCTTAAAAGGCTCTTACAAAGCGTCTGACCTGAACCGCGTTGGAACTGCGCTTATCACCATCCGTGACCGGCTGAGAACGCATTGCATCGACGTTCCGGCAGAAGTCCGGGAAGATTACGGTTCTGACGAAGTGCTCGACAAAGACGTTATGGACGCTTATATCGAATCCGCGAACGCCGTATACGACGCAGTTGTCAATCCTGCCCCGCGCCCTCCGGCAAAAATCAACGACCTAGACTTGGAAGGCGCGAACAACATCGAAAAGACGATCATCGCCGTAGATGACGTGTTGGAGAGTCGGGAGGTCGGCTGGGTTTACGCGGACGAGGAACTATACGCAGGAGACATGGGGGGATAACATGAAAGACCGAACTCCAAAATTTCCGGGGCGGGTAAAACTCAAGCCTGTTGCCGGACAGACAGATACTTACGACATGACGCGTGCAGACGACCCGGACGATACCGGCACGCCATTCAACACGCGCACAATGCTCCAAGATTCCACGGGGCGCTTTCTCAGATTGCCGTATGCAAACCCGCTTGTCGACGACGCATTCCGGCACATGGTAGACCGCATCGTACCCATCGGCACCATCCGGACGAGCCCGGCGCAGAGTCTTGGATATGCGTGGTTAAAATGTGACGGGTCACAGGTGACATTTACGGAGTATCCGCAGCTGTGCCAGCTGCTGCGCAATACTGTTGGGGATGTCTCTTGGCAGTCAAGCGCAGTCGGAACGAGCCCAAGTTTTACGGGAATGTCACGTTCGGTGTACTTTAAAGGAAAGTGGTATGTTGCTGGCACGTATACGGCGGTTATATCAAGGGTGCTTAAAAAAGAACTTATCATTGGCGCGTCCGACGTAATAACAGGCCCTTACGAGACGGTCTACACGAAAACATACAGTAAAGAGGTTACAGGCGACGATAGAGCGGCATCCGCTATCGACGTGCAATTAGCGGCAAACGGGGACAGAATCTGCGCGCTGTATTATTGGACGCATAATTATACTATCTCAAGTACGGAAGACGGTACGACGTGGTCTGATAATTCCGTGAATTTCCAACTTCCCACCGGTAAAGATAACGGAGCAGTATCAATGAAGGGTTTTGCGACGGATGGGACGTATTGGGCATTTGCATCCGGCCGACAGATTATCTACACGACAGACCCGACAAGCGATAAAGTGTGGAATGTGAATGAATTACTCCTTTATCCGTACTTTTTTACAGGTAGATTGAGCTTTTCGAATGGAACATGGCTAATTTGTTCCCACAATGCGTATCGCGGCTCGAACCCAATCAATGAAAGTGTGAAAATACACTATACGAAGACACCTGGAGGAAATTGGACAAGTGTTAACGTTGGCGCTGGAAGTGAACTATACCAATATGCAAGCGCGGTAACATGGTTTTCAGATAGATATTGGTTCGTATATCGCGAAAGAACACAGACCATTGCAAAAAGCAAAACATATCTGGCATCTGCATATAAATCCGACATGAATGAGTGGAGTACGCAGGAAATTGGTGACATTGACATTGAATATGTGGACGGAGCTATCAGCGGTTATACAATGCCGTATGATTTTGCTGCAACGTCAAATTTACTGGTTCTTGTATGCAATCAAAACGAAATAAAGACAACGAGTGACCCGGAACTCGGATGGAACGATGTCACACTTCCATCTGGCGCAGCGCCTACGGACTTAGCAACAGATGGGGAGACAATAGTTGCGTCCTGCTCTGGAATGATCGTATACCACGACTATTCGGAAGAAACACGATTATTGCCGGTTATCTCCCTTTCCAATGACACCACCACATTTATCAAGGCAAAGAACGAACTGGACGTATTTGAATCGCAGCAGAGCGGGGGGTGATTAAGTGTTTCAGAAAATCGCGAACGCTTTATCGGTGGAAGTAGAGGGAACCAACCTGACAAAGGCGACAAAACTGGAATTTTACGTAAAACAGGCCTGCCAGTTCTTCCAGTACACGCCGGTAGTCGTTGACGAAACGCACCTGCTGGTAAAAATCCCGTACGAAGACGCGATGCGCTTGCGACCGGGGGCGGTAAGCCTGCAATGCGCGCTGACCGACGCGGACGGAAATAAGCAGGCGGCGGAGATCGTTCAGGTGGACGTGAAGAGCTTCCTAAAGGAGGCAGGCTATGATTAAAATGACGCTTTCGCAGCCGGAGATTCGGATGCGGATTGAGCCGGCGAAGGTGGTCTATCAGGGCGGCGAGGCGTATGAAGGGGCCTACGAGGTCGTGCCGAAGGCATTTGAGCCGGTTGTTTTGCCGACGAAAAACAAGCTGCTGGCGGACGATGTGACCGTCACAAAAGTCCCCTACTATGAGGTATCCAACGAGACCGGCACGACGGTCTACATTGCATCGGAGGTGTAAATTTTGGGCAGAAGTAAATTTATCTATGGCGGCGAGGTGCTGTTAGACCTGACCGCCGACACGGTAGAGCCTGGCAAAGTCCTGCTTGGCTTTAAGTATCACGGCTCGGACGGCGAGCTGCATACCGGCACGTGCGAATTTGACCTCGACACGTCCGGCGCGACCGTCAAGGCCTCGGAAATCCTCTTCGGCAAGACGGCAGGCGCAAGAGGCAGCCTGGTCACGGGCGAAATGCCGAACAACGGCGCGGTGGCCGCGAAGATCACAACGGTCAAGGGCGAGTATATTGTCCCAATCGGCTACCACGACGGAAGCGGCAAGGTCGCCATCGACCCCACAGAGGCCGCGAAGATCATTGCCGGGAACATCAAGGCGGGCGTGACGATTCTCGGCGTGACGGGCACGTACAGCGGCGAGGCCATCAAGGCGCAAACGAAATCCGTCGAGCCGCTCACGACCGCGCAGACGATTTTGCCGGACCCCGGCTACGATTACATGTCGCAGGTCGACGTGGCCGCGATCTACTACAATGAAACGCCTAACGCTGCTGGCGGCGTGACCGTCACCATCGGCAAGAAGGCAGGAGCGTGAGCGTATGGCAGGCCCTGAACCACTCGCCAATGTGCCAAATAAGATCAATTACGGCGACAGAACGCTCATCGACCTGACCGAGGACACCGTCACCCCCGCGACGCTCAAATCCGGCGTGACGGCGCACGACGCTTCGGGCGCGAAGATCACCGGCACGTTAGATACCGCCTCGCCCGAGGAGTCGGACATCAATTTTTGGGACTATGACGGCACTTTGCTTTACAGCTGGACACTCGCCGAGCTGGCCACAAAGACCGAGCTGCCGCCCCTGCCCTCGCACGACGGGCTGGTCTGCCAGGGATGGAACTGGACGCTCCAAGACGTCAAGGACGCAGGCCGTGAGCTCGATATCGGCGCGCTGTATATTACCGATGACGGAAAGACAAGGCTCTACGTCGACGTGGACACCGAAACGTGGGACGATTTTGTCTTGAATTACTGGCAGGGCACAAAAAGCGGCACGACGGTAGACTGGGGCGACGGAACGACCCCGGAAGCAATAAACGACTGGTCTTATATCGAGCATCGACATGTGTACGCCTCCAGCGGCTCATACGTAATCACGATGAGCGTCAAAGAAGGTGCAACAATGCGGCTAGGACGCGATGGCTGGATGCTGATTGCAAAAGGCGAAGCAGATAGTGGCCGCTGCGCGATGCTGCGGAGAGTTGAGGTCGGTGCAAGGGTGGTGGCCACGGACCCTCATTGTTTTCGCAATTGTAGTAGACTTGAGAGCATTTCACTCCCACAAAGCACGAAAGTAGATGCTCGTTTTACATTTGAACAGTGTACACAACTGCGTGTGCTTATCGCGGCTGATATGAATGAGATTCAGAGAACAGTTTATCAGTGCACCAATCTCCGAGCAATCGCAACACCGAAAGGGATGACGCAAGCCGTCGATAATTATCTCATCGCATATACAGCAGTCCGGCAGATAAATTTTGATATGATTGCTGCCTACACTGCACAAGCGCTCGAACGCGTCCACATCAAGGCTGTCAACGGCCAAGTCGGCGACTTCTCGGCCGGCCGCTCTTTGTTAGAAGTCACTATCCCAGCGGACGCTACAACCTTTGTCGTTGCCGCATTTCAGGGTGACAACGCGCTGCGCAGGGTGACGTGCCTCGGGGATATCGCGAGCATCCCAGCGCAGGTGTTCCAACGGTGCTATCCGCTGCGATTTGTGGATCTTACGCACTGTACCGCCGTGCCCACGCTGGCCAACGTCAACGCGTTCGATCAGACGCACGCGCAGCTGGAGATCCGAGTTCCCGCCTCTCTGGCGGATGCGTGGAAAGCGGCAACAAACTGGAGCTCGTTGGCAGACCATATTGTGGGGGTATGAGCATGATCGTAAGAGAGCACTACAAAACGCGCACGGACGGCGTGGAGCTGTACCGGATGTATTCAGATGCGGGCTATCTCATCCGGCAAGCGGAGACGGGCGCAGAGTACGATGAGGCCATCGACGTTGACGGTACACCGTACACCTACACGGAGACGGATAAGCTTGTCACAGACAATTTTGACATCGAGACGGCAAGCCCGGAGCAGCTGCGTGAGCGGCTTCTCGACACCGAGACGGCGGCAAAGATCTTACTGGGGGAGGAAGCGCCATGACGTACACGGAGAGAGCGAAGAGAATGCGCCCGTACATCGAACAGGCGGCAAGCGCTTTGGACGATAAAACAGTCAGCCTCGCGCCGGAACTGCTGGGGACGCTGACCGGCGACGGCAGCCTCGTCAAAGCAGGCACGCGCATCAACTGGCACGGCAAGATCAAAAAAGCCGCCGTCGACCTCTGGGACACCGCGCAGAACACGCCCGACGCAGCGTCTACGCTCTGGGAGGACGTGCAGTACCGGGACGGATACAGGATCATCCCAGAGACCATTACAGCCACGTTGGCCTTCGCGAAGGGCGAGAAAGGCTGGTGGGGCGGCAACCTGTATGAGTCGCTCATGGACGGAAATGTGTTTACCCCGACGGTCGCCCCGACGACCTGGAAGAAAGTCGAGTAAGGAGGACTATGTGAGCACCGGAATTATTACCATCATCTGCGCGGTGATCGGCTCGTCTGCGCTGGCGGAGATCATCCGCTCCATCGTTGGAGCCATCCAGCGCAAGCGCGGCAAGGCCACGACGCAGGATACCCATCTTGCCGAGATCGACAAGAAGCTCGGGAAAATGCAGGAGCATCAGGACGAGCAGTATCTTGCAATCCTGCGGCTGACGATCATGTCCGAGGAAATGCCGATGGCCGAGCGCCTGATTGCCGGGCAGAAATACGTTAAGCTCGGCGGAAACGGCGATGTAAAAAAGTTTTTGCATCAGCTGGAGGCGCAGTGCGAGCATAGCAGCGCGCAATAAAACGGGAGGCAGATATGCGGGTAAAAGGCAAGTGGAGCAAAGGCGAGATGGCGCGCACCATCGTCATCTATCTGCTCAGACTCCTTACGATGGTGCTGATCTGGGCATGCGCACTGAAAACCATCGCTGTCCTTATCGCAGTCGGAAGCAACCCGGAGCTGGGTACGTCGGTCGACCTGTCCGACGTGCTCGGCTACGCCGGAGGCGCAGCGGTAACAGAGCTGGGCCTGCTGGCATTTAAACGAGTATTCGCAAAAAAGAACGAACCATTAGAATGAAAGGAGCACATATGGAAAACATTAAAAAGCGGCTGGGCAATTTGCTCAGCGTCAAGAGCCTGGTCACGATGATTCTGACCTGCGTGTTCGCCTACATGGCAGTCGTGGGCAAAATCTCGCAGGACTTTATGACCATTTATGCGGTCATCATAGCGTTTTATTTCGGGACCCAGTCCCAGAAGACGCAGGATGTGCTTGACAGTGCGGGTACGCCGCAGGAGGGCGAAAAGAAATGATGAAAGCATCCGAGCTTGTGCGCAGGCACATTGACGTTGCGAAGAACTACAAGACCGTCTACATGTGGGGCTGCTTCGGCTCCCCCGTAGGCGAGACGATCATTGACGAGAAATCCGCCCAGTACCCGGACTGGTACACCGGCGGCAGAGTCACATATCTGCGCAGCCTCATCGGAAAAGTTGTCTATGGCTTTGACTGCGTAAACCTCACGAAGGGCATTCTCTGGGGCTGGGACGGAAACAAAAACGCTTACTACGGCGGCGCAAGATACGCCTCAAACAGCGTGCCGGATGTCTCCGCCGATGGCATGATCGCAAAGTGTAAGGACGTGTCCACGACCGGCTGGGACAAGCTCATCCCCGGCGAAGGCCTCTGGATGCCCGGCCACTGGGGCATGTACATCGGCGACGGTCTGGCGGTCGAATGCACCCCGATCTGGGACAACGGCGCACAGATCACCGCCGTCCAGAACATCGGCACGAAAGCAGGCTACCACGCCCGCAATTGGCAGAAGCACGGCAAGCTCCCGTGGGTCGAGTACGACACCGTGAAGGTCGACGAGGCCGTCGAGGAGGCAAAGAAGACCATCAAGCAGAAGGCCGGTCTTACAGACAGCACGATCGATTATCTCGCCGCCTATAAGTACGGCGATGACCTCTTGAAGAAACTTGCAAAAGCGATGAAGTAAGGGGGCGGGGCTATGGCTCCACAAGCCAGATGCAAATTACCGCCGGAGCTTGGCGGACTGATGCGCCGGGATATGGAGACGGTTATTTACCAATCAAATCTCGGCCGCGAAGACGCAAAGATTGCGCAGCTCTACTTTGTGGATAAGCTTCCACAAGTGGACGTTGCGACGGAATTGTATCTTGGCCGTGCCACGGTGCAGAGGCGGCTTCCGGGCATTGTGGCACGGATGAAGGATACGTCGAGCAAACTGTATAGCTGAGATAAGCGCCGAGGAATCGGCGCTTATTTTTTTGTATTTTTGCAAAAAAGTACTTGACATATAGTGTTTAATACTATATAATAAGGCCATAAGATAAAGGCGAAAGCCGGGAGGGAACAAACAATGGAAATCAAGAGCATCAATACAAAGAAACTTTACTACGCGTCAAATAAACTCAGCACCATCGAAAGCAGAATTTATGCGGAGGTGGAAACGGCGCACAAGTTTATGTGCGAAGGGTTTATCTCGGAAACTGAATTCGCGGCGATCAGAGCAGACCGTGAAAAGAAAATGGCACCGTATAAAGACGGAGCCGATCTGCTGACCCGCTTCGCTAACGCCGTAAACGCGCGGGTTTACATGGACGAAACCGGCGATATCATGGCAGAGATGATGGTTGCGAATTCGGAGCCCGTTGAGAGTTTCGACCTTGAGGCTGTAAAAGCAGCCTTGCACCGCGCGGCGGACCTCGACGACCCCATGCCTTGCTGATTGGAGGTGGAACTATGCAGAGCGATTCGCAGCGCCGCGCCACTGCAAAGTGGCAGGCCGAAAACATGACAAACGTCGCTGCGAGAGTGAGGCGTGAAGTTGCTGAAGAATTTAAGGCAGCAGCGAAAGAGGACGGGACAACACCCAATGAACTCCTGCGGGGGTGGATTGGTAAGTATATAAACAAGGAGGTATCTGATATGAAAACCGAGCAGATTCAGGCGCTGGCGACGATCTTTGCGATTTGCCGCAAGGCCACAAATACACGGAGCCAGAGCGACATTGACAATGCGCAGCGTTTCCCCGTCAAGTGGGCGACCATTATGGTCCGCAAGCTCCACGCGATGGGCAAGGCAACGGAAGATATCGACCGCGAAATCGCCGAACAGTACGGCAAAATCGACATCGAAACGTTTACGGCCAACTTTGACAAATGTCTTACACTCGAGCAGCAAGGCGTTTGGAGCATAGCATATTTTAAAGAGATGATGAGATAAGCAAAATTGAGGCACAACTGAGGCACACGAAAATACGAAAAAGCCCATACTGGACACATCAAAGGAGTGTTCGGTATGGGCTTTTCTTATTTCAATCCGAACCCGGAAGGAAAACAAGTCGGAGACTGTACCGTCCGGGCGATCTCAAAGGCGACGGGAAAGAGCTGGGATGAAACATACGTTGGGCTTTGCCTACAAGGGTTGAAGATGGGGGACATGCCGTCGGCAAACAGTGTCTGGGGCGCGTACCTCCGGCAGCAGGGATTTACCAGGAACGTTGTGCCGAACACATGCCCGGACTGCTATACGGTCGAGGAATTCGCAAGAGACCATCCGCGCGGCGTGTATGTACTCGCTCTATCAAGCCACGTCATGTGCGTAAAGGACGGAAAGTATTTCGATAGCTGGGACTCCGGGAAAGAAATCCCGCTGTTCTACTGGGAGAAGGAGGATAAATGATGTTCGGACAACAGCCCTATGTGTATCAGCAGCCGATTTACAATCAGCCGCCCATGATGCAAGAACCCATGATGCGGTCACAGTATCAGCCTACACCGCAGTATCCGGCTCCACAGCCGCAACCGCAGCAGAGCGGGGGACAGTCTATCATCTGGGTTCCGAACGAAAAGGCGGCAAACGAATTTATCGTCGCCCCGAATAACGCCGTCACGCTCTGGGACATGAACGCGCCGGTTGTGTACGTCAAGAAAGCCGACGCAAGCGGTAAACCAGCAATGACAACGTATGACCTCGTAGAGCGTTCTACAGCCCCCGTGAGCCCCACAGCGCCGCAAACAGTGCCTACGGTGGAGTACGTGACCCGCAAGGACTTTGACGAACTGGCGGCAAAGGTGGCGGCTCTGAGCGTCAAGCCCGTTAGAAAGGTGAAGGAGGCAGACAATGAATCCTCTGTTTAACGCGCTCGGCGGCGGGCAAATGCCTGGCATGATGGGGCAGTTTCAAAATATGATGCGGCAGTTTCAGCAGTTCAAGCAGAGTTTCCAGGGAGACCCGAGGGCGGAAGTTGAAAAGCTGGTGCAGTCTGGGAAAATCTCGCAGCAGCAGTTGAATCAGCTGCAACAGATGGCTGGACAGTTTCAGCAGTTGATGCAGTAGTTCGGAAATTCCGAACAGGTGAACGGTCAAAATCGTGGCCACGATTGAGATAAATTTCAAAATCTACGAAAGGAGAACACTATGAGTTTGAATGGCGATGGTATTCCTATGAACATGCCTGTAGTTCCGGCAAACTCGGACAGCGGCAACGGATGGGGCGGCGGTAATGGCTGGTGGATCATTATCCTGTTCCTCGCGATTTTCTGCGGCTGGGGTAACGGAAACGGCTTTGGCAATCGTGGAGGGAACGGCGGCGTTGTTGACGGCTATGTTCTGGCCTCTGACTTCTCGAACATCGAAAGAAAGATTGACGTCGTGAACAATGGCGTCTGCGATGGCTTCTATGCGATGAACACGGGGATGCTTAACGGCTTTGCCGGTGTAACGCAGGCTGTGACTTCCGGCTTCTCTCAGGCGGAGCTTTCCCGCTGCAACCAGCAGGCCGCGCTTATGCAGCAGCTGAACGCCATGCAGATGCAGTCGCAGGAGTGCTGCTGTGAAAACCGCGCGGCGATCGCCCAGGTACGCTATGACATGGCGACGCAGGCGTGCGACACCCGCAACACGGTGCAGAACACCACGCGCGACATCATCGACGCGATGAACTGCGGCTTCCGCAGCATCGACCAGCGTCTGACGGCGCAGGAGCTTGCGGCGAAGGACGCGAAGATTGCCGAGCAGAACCAGCAGCTCTTCGGCTACCAGCTGGCGGCATCGCAGGCGGCGCAGAACAATTACCTTGTTTCCACGCTTCGCCCGAGCCCCAGCCCGGCCTATGTTGTCGCGAATCCGTACTGCTGCAATAGCGGGTACAACTACGGCTGCGGCAACTGCGCGTAACAACTCCACATCGTAGAGCTTTTTCGTGGCCTCACGAAAATGGTTGGCCCCATTGCCGATACTCGATAGCAACGCGGCGGGGCAATCGTCCCGCCGCTGTATTTTTATGAAAGGAATGATTTTATGGCTGAATTTACATCATCCGGGATTCAAACTGTCGCCACTGGACAGAACGTCCCTCTGATCTCCACGGCGGCTTGCGGAAAGCCGTGCATCGTACATCGCGAAGGAAGCGGGCTCGTTACGCTGCGCGGGCTTACGCAGCAATGCAAAGCGAAGTTCCGCGTATCCTTTGGCGCGAATATCGCCGTCCCTACAGGCGGAACAGTAGGTGCCATTACCGCTGCGCTTGCAATCAACGGCGAACCTCTGAGCAGCGCCACAGCGACCGTAACCCCTGCGGCTGTTGAGAACTATTTCAACATCTTCGTTTCCGCATTCGTGGAAGTTCCGCGCGGCTGCTGCTTGACTGTAGCGGCGAAGAACACCAGCGCACAGGCGATCAGTTTCGCAAATAGCAATATGATCGTCGAGCGCGTATCGTGAAGGGAGGAAGGAATATGTACGATTTAAGAAATCTCCGGGAAATGCTCTGCAAAGAGCTTGACGAAATCGCAGACAAGCGTGAAATGTCCGCCGGTGACTTGGACGCAATCCAGAAGCTGACAAGCTCCATCAAGAACACTTATAAAATCGAAATGCTCGAGGATGGTGGGTATTCGCGTGACGGAGAGTGGGAGGCGGACATGCGCGGCACGTATGGGCGCGGCAGCTCTTACCGTGGCAGGCATCGCGATTCTATGGGGCGATACAGTCGGACCGATGCTCGGGAGCATATGCGCTCGACGCTGGAAGACATGATGCGCGACGCGGACGATGATAAGACGCGCGATGCTATCCGCCGCTGCATGGAGCAGATTGACAGAGCATAAGGAGGGACAGACATGCTGGACGAAGCCGAAATCCGAAAGGAAATAGCACGGCTGGAATACGAAGAATCCAGCTATCCCAATTATGCAAAACTGGCGAACCTATATGTGATACGCGACAAGATGCAGGGAACGGAGAATGCCAGAGATAAGTTTGTGGGTTACTACTCCGGCGCTCCTGCCCCTGTGACCGCAGAACCGGCTACCGTGGGCGAGTACGGAGACAGTGAGTTTTTGCTTGCGGTAGCCGGGAAAGACCCGGCAAAGGCTTGGACAGTCGTTGATGAACTCATGGACACATTATCGCTTGTGAACCGAAAAGTCTATGATTCTGTGCTTCGGAAAATAAAGTCCATGTAGCAAAAAACAGGGGAGTCCCCTCGCATTGTACTTAATTTGTAGCATACAATGTAGCATACGGGAAATGATTTTATGTTACAGAGCGTGTCATAACGTGATTTTTCGCTTTTTGAAAATACGCAGAAAACAGGGCGAAAAGCATAAAAAAGTACCGATTTTAGCTGTTTTCAAGCTAAAATCGGTACTTTGGCGCGGAAGGAGAGATTCGAACTCTCGCTCGCTTTTTAGACGACTACTCCCTTAGCAGGGGAGAAAAAGCCATTGAAAACACTGGGGAAATTGGCGTTTGTAACATATTTTGTAGCATACATAATTCACTCTGGCGAGTCGTTTTGTAACTGATTTACGGCATCGACCATGCCTTTCATGTCCGGGTGTACGTACCGTTGGGTAGTCGTTATCTTCGTGTGGCGCATGATTTCCTTGATCGTAAACGGGTCGATGTTTTTCATCGCAAGGGCTGTAGCGGTTGTATGGCGGCATGAGTAAGGTGGTAGCTTTTGCACTCCAGCAAGCTCCAAACACTCATAATATCTCTTGTAAAAATTATCTTTGTTTATGCAGCAGATATTTCCGACGCGCGACTTGCTTTCTTCGCATAGTTCACGCAGCACCGGCGCAACGAAATCCGGGAACACCATAGGCGTTTCCTTCCGCTTCTTTGTCTTTATGCCGCCTCGGACGATCTCATTCTTTTCGAAGTCAATCATATCTTTCTTGAGTTTCAGAAGCTCACCAGGCATCATTCCGGTATAGATCATCGTAAGGATAAAACCGACAAAGTGGTCTTTTGCATACGCTTCCCATAGCTTTTTTACGTCGGCGTCGGTAAACGGTTCCGGCGATTTTTCGTCCAGTTCCGGGAGCTTAATGTATTCCGCGAGATTCACGGTAGTCTGCTTTTCAGCAATCGCGAGGTTATAGCAGTGTGAAAGGACTGTTTTCATGTCCTTCCGTGTGTAATAGGTGCTGGCATTGCGGTCGATAGCATCCTGTATCTGTGAGATGGTGAGCGTGTCAATTTCGCAGTCGGCGAGCTCCTTCATGCGCTCGAAAGCTTTTTCTGCTGCCCCCTGCCGGTTCGACGACAAGGACAGGTAATCTCCGCGCAGATACGTCTTGTAGTATGCTCTGAGTGTAGGGCTTCGCCGCTCTTCTTTCGGCGGGTTGGCGGCATATTGGAGCGCGGCACGCTTTGACGTAAAGCCTCCCTTTGTCTTCATCTTTTGATGGAGCTTGTCGTTTTCGTCAAGGTACGTCTTTTCAGTCCAGCGGGCAGTCCACGTCTTCCCACGCTGGTAGGCGCTTCCTTGACCGTTCCCGCGTGTCCGGTTTCGATGCGCTTCCTGTTTTTTGCCGCACCAGCAGCAGTAGGGCGCGCCGTCGGGGATTTCTTTTTTACACTTGATGCACTCCATGTTTCCCTCCACGTTCTTTCCGGATTGCATAGAAAGTAATTGCCGAAGCCAGCGCTGAACCTACGATCAGGGCAATGCAAACCCATGCAGCTACGGACAAATATCCATCGCGAATGAGGCCTGCGCTCCGACTCTGCGCATCCGTCACAAGGCAGGCAATCAGAGAAAAGGAGAGCAGCATACAAAACAGGGCGAGGACGTAACACATTGTATGTGTAGACCTTATCTGTGCGCTCTGCACTGCCGCTGTTGCCTCCAACTTGGCGTTTTCAATCTCGACATGATGAATCTGTTCGGTCAGTTCTTCCGGGCTTTCTGCGGGCTGGACAAGCCCGAACAGCTCATCCAGTGACAGCCCGAGAACGCGGCACAGCGCGGCAGAATTGTACAGTTTCGGGTCTTGCTGTGTTCCTGCGCAGAGCTTCGTCACAGCCGATCTGGAAACGCCAGATTCTTCGACAAGTCTGTCGATGGTGTAATGCTGATCTTCCTTCGCCCGCTTGATGTTCCACTGATATGCAGAAATATATGGGGCGAGTTCCTGAATTGCCGACATGATATACCTCCATTTTCACATATATTTCGCTGATTCTTCTGCTATGGGGATGGTTTTACCAATTTGAGGGTGGACATTTCTGCCGCTTTTGCTATGCTGGTTACAGGCGCGTGAGAAAGCCCCACCGCCGGGGGGAGCGACGGTGGGGCGATCTTAAACATTCCATTATACAAAATAGTCTGTCCCATAATTGCCGCTTACGAGGGTTACCGCACGAAGAAAATACAAGGTGTTCTTTGTGGAAGATTCCAAATTGAAATTCTTGAACAGACGTTCTAAAATATGGAGGTACACAAAATGCAGAGCATCAATATTCGCTTTGAAAACGGGAAAGTAAACATCATCGTAGACGGGGCGCTTTTCAAAGACGTCCACAGTCTGAGCCTGGACTACATCAAGGGCGCACCCATGCTCTTTTCTTGCGTCTCAGATGTAGGCGAGACACGGGAACAGTGGCAGAACTCTAAGTTTATGAGCTAGTCGCGTAGTATTCCATTCTTAGGCTTGGGATTGTGACTGTGTTACCGAGGACGGCGAGGTATGTTTCGACGCCTTTGCATTCGCCGTAGCATGTAATATAGTCGTTATCAAGGATGCGGCTTTCACCTTCCTTGCGTGTGTAAGTTACATACCAGATGCCATACTCCGTTTGCACGCGGAGCGTGACAGAATCAAAAGCCCCTTCCTGCACTTGAATGACAGTGCCGCTAAAGAATGTTTTCTTGCCCTTGTAGTCGTCTGGATTTCTGCAAATATCGGAGTAGGACAGATCTTCACATTCTGCGATGTATTCAGAGCGAACGACTGCCGGGTCTTTGACCTCTGTATTCGCAGATTCACCGGTTTGCGAGGATAAGGCAGCGCAGCTCAAAACCAAAAGGAAACAGAGGATGGCGACAAGGACCTTTTCAACAGAGGACATCCGTTTTCGATGTCGTGCACCACATGCTGGGCAGCGCTTGACACTGGCGCTGATCTGCGTACCACATGTTCGGCAGACTGCTTTTCGGTTCTTTGTTTTGCAATGTGGGCAAGCTTTCAGCCTTTCGTCGAATTCTTCACCGCATCGTGGGCATGTAACAAAATATGTAGCCTTTGGCATGGTACGAACCCCCGGTTTTGTAAGATACAACAATTTTACCACCAGAGTTTTACAGCCTCAAGGTAAAAATTATACAAAAAGAAACGATAAAATTTGGAAGATTGAAGAAGGAGGGCGCAAAGTGATTTGTATTCAGGATGATATGTGCTATAATAAGGGTGAAGAAATTGCGCCCATCCCGGATATTCGGAAAAGACTCCGTGAAGAAATTCTGAGTCTGAGCAACGAACAGGCAGAATATGTGTTAAGGAGGATGTTAGAAACAAATGAGTAATTCTTTATTGTACGCACTGCTGCTTTTTTCTGTATCTGGAACAGTCATGCAGTGGATAAACATTGCCTACCTGAATGGAAGAATCAACGATCTCGAGAGAAGCAGGCTGTCGCTTTTAGCAGAACTTTCCGAGAAGATATCCACCAAACATACAGAGAATGCTGACAACGATACCAGCCCAGAAGTATAGACGGGCTTTCTTCTCGGCTTGCACCTTTTCTTCCTCGAGCTGTTTCATCCGGTCGACAACGAACGGATACTCTGTCCCGAGGGCTAGGTTTGGAAGCTGAACTTGCTTTCCATCAATTTCAATATAATCTTTCATAACAGTTTTTTTGCTTCCTCAATAATTCCAATGAGCTTTTCAATCTGGGAATCCGACAGCCCATCAAGCGCATCTAATAGTTTCTGCTTTGCAGAACATACGGCCTCATCCTTCGGGATGGGGTCTTTTTTTATGCCCGCAGACGGGGAATCTAATCCCATCAAATAGTCTGCGGACACATTGAAGTATTTGGCGATTTCGGGGATGAATCGTTTATAGCTTTTATTTTTCCCGATTCCCCATTTATATATTACGCCGCGAGGCAAATTTAACGCTTCCTCAATGTCTTTGTCAGTCATGCCAGATGACTCGAACAACGGTTTTATTCTTTCGATATACAAATCCATATAGACCTCACACTAGATATTAGATGGATTTTCTGCACCTTTCGGTTTTACCAGAAGTAAATCTAAATCAAGTAGCACAATAAGCCATCAGCAAAATTGGTGAATATGCTGATATTCACTAAAATAGTGAAAACTGGTTGACTTTCACCATTTTAGTGAATATAATAAACGCATAGGGTTCAATAAGGTAACACAAAACCAGACCCCAGCGAAAACGCTCGTGTCAAAAAGTTGTTATGTATCTCGCAAATTCATAATAACACAATGTGTTAACTTTCGCAACCCAGAAAACCAAAAAAGTTGACTGCGGCGTAAAGAAAAGCCGCCCGTGGTTCGTTCACGAGCGGTTTTCCCCAGAGTTGTTTACCAGAACGCGCTGCATCGCTAGACCCCGGCAGCACGCTTGGGAATGGCTTACTTGCCTGCCGATGGCATACACCCTTTTTACGCGGTCGGTTTCGCTTGTATGCCTGCCTGATACTGGCGAACGCAAAACGAACTTACGCTTCTATGACGCGCCGCTCACTTTGGCAGTTCTGGCGCTGCCCCTTGCCCTAACGCATTACGCCGTTTCTTTGGTCTGGAACTGGCAAGTTCAAAAGTTTGGTCATGTAAACCACCTCCCGAATTTACCTAAAAGGGCTAATGGCAGTATAGCACGTCTGGGGCGTTGCAGTCAACAAATTAAACAGACAAGGAGGAGACGATATTGCCGGAAAAATGGACAGGCGACCTGATCGGGAAGATGCACAACAGCAAGGTCACATACGACGAAGTGGCGGCTGAGCTTGGCTGCACAAAGACATATGTTTCGATGATTCTGAACGGCAGGCGGAAGCCGCCGAATGCAAGAAAGCGGATGGAAGAAGCTGTTGCGGCAGTCATCCGCCGGAAGAAGGAGGGATAACGATGGTAACGCAAAATCTAGCGGCGCTGATGTCTTCGGAATCGGACATGATCAACGCGGACGTTGCGGCAAAGATTCTCGGTTGCAGCCCCCAGCGTCTGCGGATGATGGCGCGGGAGAGGCCGGAGCTGCTTGGCTTCCCGGTATGCTGCCCGACCCCGAGTCGGGTAAAAATCCCGAGAATCCCGTTTATTCGGTTCCTCGGATTGGAGGTAGACGCATGAAAGACTTCTTCAAAGACTACTGCAAAAATCTAAGAACAAACGAAAAGGAATGAAACGCAAATGAAAGTCAGATTAACATTTTTGGAGCCTGTGCTTGGCACGTGGCCGAGCAATGAGAACGTGGCGCGGGATTTCATCGCATCGAAAGCGCCGGACGCTTCTACCATCGAAGACGAGATCGCGGCTTTGGGTGCGGACGTGGTAGCCGACAAGGGAATGACGGTGTTCCCCCGCGCGAACGGGTGCCCGGTTCTGTATGACTATCAGATCAAGGGCTTTTTCAAGGACGCATGCGGTATGTTGGCAAGAGTAAAAAGCACAAAGAGCTCGAGTTTGAAAGCTTACAAGAAGATCATCGATGGTTTGATTTTCGTCGAGCCCCGGCACATCCCGATTTCCATCAACGGCGAGATTGGCGAATGCCAGCGGCCTTTGAGAGCGCAGACCCCGCAGGGCGAGCGTGTCAGCTTGGCGAATTCTGAGGAAGTTCCGGCGGGCAGCACGATTGAGTTTGAAATTACGATGCTGGATGAAAAGGCGCACAAGGATATCGTCTTGGAATGGCTGGATTACGGACGGCTCAGAGGCATTGGCCAGTGGCGGAACTCCGGAAAGGGACGGTTCACCTACGAAGTGCTCGAGTAAGTGCAAGGGCGAGGCCAGGCAGGGAGCGGTGACGCAAAGGCATCGATAAGCTATGAGAGCAAAAGAAAGGCACCGATGCGCGGTGAAAAGCATCGAAAAGCAACGGATAGGCGATGAACCGCATAGTATCGCGAGGGAGAGGCATGGCTCCGAGCGGCGAAGACAGGCATTGAACGGCAACGGCGTGGTGTTGCAAAGCGTAGCAATGGCGTTGTGTTGCAGCGTAAAGTACGGCAAAGGCTTCGACTGCTGTGTGTAGCGAGGGCATGACTTGGAGCTGCGTAGCGAAGCAAAGGCTTGGTAGGGCAATGCTGGGTACGCAATGGCTTTGGAATGCAATGTGTGGCAACGGCACTGTAGAGATTTGATGTGCCTCGCAAAGGCAAAGCATAGTCTGGTTTCGCGGCGGCATGGGATGCTATGTTTGCAACGGAAAGGCTAGGCTAAGTGACGCAAAGGCAGTGCATGTCTTGGCAATGCTGGGGAATTGCAGTGAGAAGCGCAGCAGAGGCGAAGTATCGCAGAGATCGCGTGGCAAGGGCGAAGTAAAGCAAGGATTGGCAACGGCGTAGTAACGCGCGCTTTGCTCTGACAGGCAAGGGCAGAGACGAGCACCGATCAGCACAGCAAAGGCAATGTAAAGCTCAGTAATGCGTAGCGGCGGCAGGGCTGCGAAGGGCTCAGAGACGCAAAGGCTATGCAGCAAACAGAAAAGCCCCACTCGGCAAGGAAAATTATTTAAGGAGGATGAAATGAAAATTACAAAGGAGCTCCTGCGGGAGAAAGGCGCATGTGCAGCCGGATACATGGATTTTCTGAAAGAATTCCCGGAAGAAAAGTATCCGGATGGCGTAGAGTATCAGGATTTGCTGGACTGCTGCGCGGAGAAGAAATTCGGCTACGGGTCATGGCTGCTTTCCGCATTCGGCAGGACGGATGATGTCCGGAAGGTCGACGGCGATCTGATCACCGAAAATTCAATCATTTTTGCTGGACGGCTAGAAGTTTCCGGAAGCATCAAGGCAGGCTGTGGCATCGAGGCAGGCTGTAGCATCAAGGCAGGCTGTAGCATCAAGGCAGGCTGGGGCATCGAGGCAGGCTGGGGCATCGAGGCAGGCGAAGGCATCGAGGCAGGCTGTGGCATCAAGGCAGGCGAAGGCATCGAGGCAGGCTGGGGCATCAAGGCAGGCTGTGGCATCGAGGCAGGCTGTGGCATCAAGGCAGGCTGTG
>ERZ1034917.784-NODE-784-length-25232-cov-16.231521_pt1 | contig 25232 bp, 18 predicted proteins | sample MGYA00520605_ERZ1034917 | MGnify/ENA primary metagenome ERZ1034917 (study PRJEB33766, sample SAMN09781784) | gut metagenome | biome: gut microbiome | host: Homo sapiens | place: Madagascar | study: EMG produced TPA metagenomics assembly of the PRJNA485056 data... | reverse complement strand
ACCAACGAGCGCACGTTCAACATCACGCTGTTCTAGCTGATCCTCGCTACAAGGTTCAATCGGCTGCTTATATAAGATGCTCAGGAGTATCATACTCATAAGCATCTTATGCACAAGGAAGCGATTGGGCACAGAAACCCCAGGTGGGCGAGGGGATTCGCATATGCGAACCTAGGCAATAAGAAGAATGCAGCGCAATGTGTCTCCATGGAAACCGGCTTTTTGACCAAGGAGGCAGCTATGCGCAAACGACACCCTGAACAACGAGCACGACACGCGAAGGATTGCTCGCCAATGAACGGGGCGGAGCGCCGCACGGGTGCCAAAATCGCCTGCGTCGGAGTGAGCGCTCTCATTGCGGGGCAGTTGTTTATGCCCGCCGCATCGCTCGCCGCCGAGACGGCGGACAAAGACACCGCAACGAACGACGCTGCCGCAGTCGCAGCCCTGGCAGCCCAGGCGACGCCCGCGGCGGAAACCGCCTCTGCGGCAAGCGCGGCGCCTGCGCCAGCGGCGCCGGCCGCTTCCGCACCTGCAAGCAATAGCGCCTCAGCAGACCAGCAGGCTGCTTCCCAGAAGGCCCAGCCTGCCGCACCGGCAGCAACGGCGAACGACGCTGCCGATAACGTCGCCGCGCCGGCAGACGCTACAGCAACCGGGCAAAACGGCAACGCCAACAGCTCCGCAGCTCCTGAAAGCAACGCCATCCAGACCCGCGGCGTGACCGACGTCGTCGGCGGCGAAGGCGGCGTGAAGTTCAACACGACCGTGGTCGACCATTACACGGACTGCGTGCTTCCGGGCAATATCACGCTCGTAAAGGGGCAGCCCTACACCTTCGATTTTCCCGATGTGGAAGGTGGCATGCCGGAAACGCTGCCCAGCGGAATCGTCGAGACAAAGTATTACCGGGCAGATGCCGCTTCAGGCGCCCTTGTCGAAGTTCTGGACGCATCCATGTCAGACGTGACGGCTGATTTCGAACCTGTCGGCAATCACATGCGGCTGACGCTGACCTTTACGGGCGGCGCGGCAAGCGGCTCGTATCGACTCACGCGCAATGAGGCCCTTTTTATTGGTGCGTCACTGACGTATACCGGCACCGACTATGAGGGTGACCATATCATCGTTGGCGATCCCGACGATATCTTCAACGCCTACAAGCCGGGTGGTTCGGTCGTCGTCAACGAAACCAGGGACGACTACTATATCCGCTATGCCATTAATAGCACCATCATGCTCGTTGCATCGGAAAACGAAGCCCTTGAAAATCTGAACGTCAACAACGTGAAGACCGACTATGCACCTGGCGAGGCTCCACGCACGACCGCGACGATCCCTGCCGCCGATGCCGACAAGTACGAAATCGCCTACGAATGCTGGGAGGAAATGGACGGCAGCGATCCTAGAGAGCTTACGCCCGCAGCCTTCTGGTATTCCGACCCGGGCAAGTACGCGCCGGGCATGAAGAAGATCACCCAGTTCGAAGAGGGCAAATTCTACATGTACTCTGTCGAGCTGCGGCTCAAGGACGGCAACACCCTTGCCGATGACTACAACGTGAACGTCAACGGCCAATGGGTGAGCAACACCATCAAGACCGTCGAGGGCGTGTTCGCGCCGAATGCTGCCAACATGCTGTGCGAGCAGCCGATCGTGGAAATGCAGGCCATCGACCTTATCGAGATCAACGGCGCCACGACCACGTTCAAGGCAGGCGACAAACCGGTGTTCACGGCAGGCACCCCCGAAGGCTCGAACGCTATCTTCCAGTGCGAGTACTGGACGGGCAGCGATGGCAGCGAGGTGAACTCCGTTGAGTTCTGGGATCAGAACATCGCGAACCACATCGACGCCTTCAAGCCCGGCGTGACGTATCGCTATGGCGTGTACCTCAAGCCGGCGCGCGGCTTCTACTTCGCGCCCGATGCCAAGCTGATGATCAACGGTACGGCATGCGGCTACCAGGTGGGCGAGGCAAGCGAAGTCGATCCCGAGAGCGGCATGATCCAAACCCTGTGGCTGAGCACAGATTTGACCTTCACGCCGGAAGGGGCAGCACCTGGTCCGCAGCTGCAGCCTGGCGACAACGACGGCACGACCAACGCCGATGACACCACCAAGGCGCCGACGGCCAAGGCTGCGGCAACCAAGCCCGCCACGGGCAACCTTGCCGCAACGGGCGACGATGCAGCCTTGATGGCGGCAGCTCTGGGCATCGCGGGGGCAACTGCCGCCACGGCCGTGGCGGCCGCAAGGCGCCGCAACCACTAAAGAGCTGAGGTTTCAGCGATGTTCGCACCGCTCTCGTGCTCGTTCGGGACTCGTTTTTCCTCTCGATGTCTGAGACGAGTGCAGCTTGCTCGAAGCGCTTGGAATCGAGTAGGTGCCCTATAAGGGGCTTGACATGACTATTGGCTTTCCGAGTTCGTCAACCAAGAACGCCGCCGCGATGAAGGTCGTGGCGGCGTTTGCGTTTCGGGTGCTCGCACCTTAGATTCCCCCGGCCCCCAAATGCCACGGAATAATGATAGTTGTTGCGTTTTATTTTTCGCCAAGCTGGTCATAACACCATATGAAACGGTTATAGCGGCTCAAAACTAATCGTAATCAAGCAGATGAATAGGGGGTGACACATCACGCTTGACGCAAGCGATAGCGTTGCGCTAAAGTACCCCAGAGCTAGATTTTGAGCGGCGGCTTCCGTCGATTATGGGAAAAGTGAGGGGATTGCTGTGAGTCACGCCGGAGCGGAGCCAGCTCGGCGGCAACAAAGCGTGGGGTTGACCAATTCTCAACTGAGGATTCTCGGTTATATCGCCTCGTGCGGTGCGCAGGGTTGCTCCGACACCAAAAACGCCATCGCGGAAAAGCTCGGCGTGTGCCCGAAAACGGTCGATCGCGCTGTGCGCCGCATGCGCGACGACGGGCTGATCGTCTCGACGGCGCGTTTCGATGAAAACGGTTCCCAGCTTGGCAACGTGTACTTCATCGGAGCCGGTTCAAAGCAATAGATTGCAGTTGTTCTCAAGCCGCCGACGGCTCAGCGCGTCGGCGGCTTTTCGTTAGGGCCATACGGAAGCGGGACGTATCGGCCGATGATTGGGGGGCGAACATGAACGACGGTCTGAAAGCCGGATCGGAGCAGGGGGATGCTTCGTCTTCCTTTGACTTTGCCGGCGTCGCGGATCGTGAGGAGCGCGAACGGCTGCTCATGGAGGAGCTGCGTCGTACGCAGCGCGCGCTCGCCGAGGCGGAAATGGAAATAAAGCAGAAGCAGCGTGCTCTTGCCGAGCACGCCTTCGAGCAGGAAGCCGCCGATGTGCGTGCTCTCATGCATGCCGCCTGCTGGACCGCTGATTTCGATGACGAAGGAAACCCCACGGGATTCTGGTTCTCCGACGAGTGCCGCCGCGTCCTCGGTTTCGAAAGCGGGGATGACTTCCCCGAAAACGGCGAGAACCCGGACAGGTTCATAGCCCCCGACGATCTGGCCCGCATCAACAGTGAGTTCCGCATCGCTGCAACGGAGGGCGGTCCGTACGACGTCAACTATTGCGTGCGGCGCAAAGACGGCAGGCGCATGTGGGTCCGCGCCGCCGCGAAGTTCCGCCGCGACGAGCGGGGGATCGCGCGCTCGTGCATGGGCGTGTTCGTGGACATCGACGACGCGGTCAAGAACCAGGCACGCCAGCAGCAGGCCCTTGAGCAGGCTCTCGAGCGCGCGGACCACGCAAGCAAGGTGAAGACCGACTTCCTCCACCGAATGAGCCATGACATGAGGACCCCCTTGAACTGCATCCTGGGGCTTTTGGAGCTCTGCGAACGCAACCGTGACGACGAGGCCCTACTGTGGGAGAGCCACGGCAAGATGAGGACGGCCGCCAGACACCTGCTTTCCCTTATCGACGACACGCTCCAGGCCAGTAAACTCGGCGAGGGCGAGCTTGCCCTTGTGCGCGAGCCTATTGATCTGGCGCGTTTGCAGGCGGAAGTCGATGACATCATGCAGCTGCTCGCCGCCGATGCAGACGTGAGCATGGAGGGTCATCAGGAGAAGGACAGCATCGCGTATCGGTATGTCCTTGGCAGTGAGCTTTACCTGCGCCAGATCTTCCTGAACATCTACAGCAATTGCATCAAGTACAGCCGGCCCGGCGGCAAAGTGATAACGCATGTGACCTCAAGCGAGCAGCTCGATGGCACGGTTTTGCTTCGCTGGGAGATCACCGATACCGGCATCGGCATGAGCCCGGAGTTCCTCAAGCACGTGTTCGAGCCTTTTGCGCGCGAATCGAGTGTGGCGGGCAGCGTCGGCGGCACGGGCTTGGGCATGCCCATCGTCAAGCAGCTCATCGAGCTGATGGGCGGTTCCATCGATATCTCCAGTGAGTTGAACGAAGGGTCCACGTTCGTGATCTCCATCCCGTTCGACCCGGCTCCGGCCCCGCGCGAAACTGAGCAGGCGGCGAGCGGATCTGCCCTTCAAGGCCGCCGCTTGCTGCTGGTCGAGGACAACGACCTGAACGCCGAGATCGCCGCAACGATTCTGGAGGACGATGGCGCATATGTGTCGATTGCCGGCGACGGCACGCAGGCGGTCGAGGCGTTTGCCGCAAACCCAGTCGGAACCTTCGACGCCATCCTTATGGACGTGGTAATGCCGAAGATGGACGGCCTGGCTGCCACCAAGGCCATTCGCGCCCTCGACCGCCCCGATGCGGCAAGCATCCCCATCATCGCGATGACGGGCAACGCGTTCCAAGAGGACGTGCAGGAATGCCTGGAAGCCGGCATGAACGCCCACCTAACCAAGCCGATAAACCTGGCGAAGGCGGAGCGAGTCATAGCTGCGGCGGTGGATGGGGGTCCGGACAGCGTCCGGCAATAGCCGCCAGACGGTAGCGTTAACCTTCCCCAAACCCAAAAGGCCCGCGAGCTGCTCGGTTTCCCGAGCGCTCGCGGGCCTTCGTCCGCTTACTTACTCCTGCGCCATGCGGCGGTAGTGGTCGAAGCGGCGTAGGGCATCCTCTTTGCCCTGCTCGAAGAGCTTTTCGGCCTCTTCGGGGAACGACTTGGTCAGCGAGGCGAAGCGGTTCTCGCCGGCCACGAAGTCCAGATAGTCCATGGTGGGCTCCTTGGAGTCCAGCGTCATGGGGTTCTCCTTGCGCGGGTCGTAGTGGTACAGCGACCAGTAACCGCTTTCCACCGCTCGCTTCATCTCGCCTTGGACGTCATGCATGCCGCACTTCAGGCCGTGCGAGGTGCAAGGCGCGTAGGCAATGATCACGGACGGGCCCTCGTACTCCTCGGCTTCCTTCAGCACCTTGACCAGCTGATTGTAGTTGGCACCCATGGCCACCTGCGCCACGTAGACGTTGCCGTAGCTCATAAGGATGGCGCCCAGGTCCTTCTTGCCGGTCTTCTTGCCGCTGGCAGCGAACTGCGCCACGGCGCCCGCCGGCGTTGCCTTGGAGCTTTGGCCGCCGGTGTTGGAGTACACCTCGGTGTCCACCACCAGCACGTTCACGTTGGCGCCGCTGGCCACCACGTGGTCCAGGCCGCCGAAGCCGATGTCGTAGGCCCAGCCGTCGCCGCCGAACATCCAGAACGTCTTCTTCGCCAGCTGGTCCTTGAACTTGAGCACCTCGTCGCACACTTCCTGTGCGCTGTTGGTCAGCTTGCCCATGGAAGCCTGCGCGCATGCCACCAGGGTATCTGCGGCCTTGCGCGACGCGTCGAAATCGTCGAACGCGGCAAGGCAGTCCTCGCAGGCGGCCTTCATGGCGCCCATGACGGCAGCGTCGGGTGTGTCGGGTGTGTCGGGTGTGTCGCCTGCGTTCGCCTTCGGCTTCTCCAAGCCATGCGTCAGGGCGCGGGACAGCTTCTCCACGCGCGCCTTCTCCACCGCGCGTTGCTGCACGGAACCCAGGAACAGGCCCAGCGAAAGCTCGGCGTTGTTCTCGAACAGGCTGTTGGTCCAGGCGGGGCCGAAGCCGCGCTTGTTCACCGTGTAGGGGATGCCGGGGAAGGGCGAACCCCAGGCCTGCGAGCAGCCCGTGGCGTTCGCCCAGTACACACGGTCGCCGAACAGCTGGGTGAGCAGCTTGGCGTAGGGCGTCTCGCCGCAACCGGCGCAGGCGGCGGAGAACTCCAGCAGCGGCTGCTTGAACTGCGATCCCTTCACGGTATAGGGGTCGAACGCGCCGTCCTTGTCGGAGATGGTCAGGCCGAAGTCCCACAGCTTGCGGGCCTGGTCGGTGAGCTTGGCCGGCTGCATGTCCAGCGCGCCTGCCGGGCACACGTCGGCGCAGCTGCCGCAGCTGGTGCAGTCGAACTGGCTGACCTGTATGGCGTAGCGGGTGCCCTCGGGCAGGTTCTTGCCGCCCTTGAGCGCGACCGTCGTGAACCCTTCGGGGGCGTTTTGCGCCTCGTCCTGGTCAAGCAGGTAGGGGCGGATGGCGGCGTGGGGACACACAAAGGCGCAGCGGTTGCACTGGATGCACGCTTCGGCGTTCCACGCGGGCGTCTTCACGGCGATGCCGCGCTTCTCGTAGGCGGTCAGGCCCATGTCGATGACGCCGTCCTCGTAGCCGGCGAAGGCGCTGACGGGCAGGTCGTCGCCCTTCTGCGCGTTGACGGGCCGCAGGATGTTCTCGACCACTGCGGGCACGTCGGCCTCGGCTGCGTTCTCGTCGAGCGGGGCGTCGGCCCAGATGGCGGGCACGGCGACCTTCACGCACTTCTGTGCGCCCTCCTCGATGGCCGCTACGTTCTTGGCCACCACGGCGTCGCCTTTGCGCGCGTAGGACTTGCGGGCCGCGTCCTTCATGTAGTCGAGCGCCTGCTCAACGGGCATCAGGCCCGCGATCTGGAAGAACGCCGCCTGCAACACGGTGTTGATGTGACTGCCCAGGCCCACGCGCTGCGCCACCTCCACCGCGTCCACGGTGAACAGGCGGATGCCGTTTCGCGCGATGTAGCGCTTCATCTTGCCGGGCAGGTTGGCGTCAAGCTCCTCGGGCGTCCAGCTGGTGTTGAGCAGGAAGGTGCCGCCGGGCTTCACTTCCTGCACCATGTCATACTGGCGCACATAGCTTTGGTTGTGGCAGGCCACGAAGTCCGCGCGCTTCACGTAGTAGGTGCTGCGGATGGGCTTCTTCGAAAGGCGCAGGTGGGACTTGGTCACGCCGAAGGACTTCTTGGAGTCGTACTCGAAGTATGCCTGCGCGTACATATCGGCGCAGTCGCCCAGGATGCGGATGGTGTTGTGGTTCGCGCCCACGGTGCCGTCGCCGCCCAGGCCCCAGAACTTGCAGCTGTAGGTATCGCCGTCCTCGAAGTCCTCGAGCGGGCGCACGGGAAGCGACAGGTTCGTCACGTCGTCGGTGATGCCGATGGTGAAGCCGCGCTTGGGCTCAGGTGCGGCAAGATTGTCGAACACGGCCACGATCTGGGCGGTGTCGGTGTCCTTGGACGACAAGCCGTAGCGGCCGCCGATGACGGTCACCTTGCCCGCGCGGTCGCTGTTGGCGATGACGCTGGAAACGTCCAGGAACAGCGGCTCGCCGGCCGAGCCCATGCACTTGCACCGGTCGAGCACCGCGATGCGCTGCACGGTTTCGGGCAGGGCGCCCAGGAAGTGCTTCGCCGAGAACGGGCGGTACAGGTGCACCTGCAAAAAGCCGTAGCGCTTGCCCGTGCCGTCGGCCTGCGCGCGGGCGTTCAGGTAGTCGCACGCCTCCTGCGCGGTTCCCGACACGCTGCCCATGGCCACCACCACGTCGGTGGCGTCGGCGGCACCGTAGTAGTCGAACACGTGGTACTCGCGGCCGGTCACACCGGCCACCTGGGCCATGACGTCCTCGACCACGTCGGCCAGCTGGTCGTATGCGGTGTTGTTCGCCTCGCGCACCTGGAAGTACACGTCGCCGTTTTGAACGGTGGCGCGCAGCATGGGGTGCTCGGGGTTCAGGGCGCGCGCACGGAAGCGGTCGAGCGCCTCGGTATCCATGAGCGCGGTCAGCTCCTTGGTGTCGGGCATGTCGATGCGCGAGAGCTCATGGGAGGTGCGGAAGCCGTCGAAGAAGTGCATGAACGGGATGCTGCCCTTCACGGCGGCAAGGTGCGCCACGGCGGCCATGTCGGCGGCCTCCTGGACGCTTCCCGAGCTGAGCTGGGCGAACCCGGTGTCGCGGCACGCCATGACGTCGGAGTGGTCGCCGAAGATGCTCATGGCGTGGGTTCCCACGGTGCGGCTGGCAACGTGCAGGACGCCTGGCAAGCGCTCGCCGGCGATGCGGTAGAGCACGGGCACCATGAGCATGAGGCCCTGACTGGACGTGAAGCTGGTGCCCAGGCCGCCGGCCTGCAGCACGCCGTGGATTGCGGCGATGGCGCCGGCCTCGGACTGCATCTCGGTCAGCTGCACACGCTGGCCGAACATGTTCGGGCGGCCCTGCGCGCTCCAGCGGTCGGTGTGCTCGGCCATAGGCGAGGACGGCGTGATGGGGTAGATGGCCGCCACCTCGGTGAAGTCGTAGGCAACATGGGCCGCAGCCTGGTTGCCGTCGACGGTTACATAGTTGCTCATTGTGAAGCCCCTCTCCGCAACGATGGTTTCAAAACGCGAGCGGGGGCGCGCTGAACGGCCCCCGCGGAATGTCGGTGTATGGAAGCTGCTACTTCTTCACCAGGTTCTGAAGGCCCAGCTCCTCGACGGCGGCTTCCCTCATCTTGTACTTGAGGATCTTGCCGGCGGCGTTCATGGGGTAGGACTCCACGAACTTGATGTAACGGGGCACCTTGTGGCGCGCGATGTTGCTCATCATGAACTCGCGGATCTCGGGCTCGGTCATGGCCTCGCCGTCCTTGAGGATGATGCAGGCCAGGGCCTCTTCGCCGTACTTCGCGTCCGGCACGCCCACCACCTGGCAGTCGCTGACCTTGGGGTGCGTGATGACGAAGTCCTCGATCTCCTTCGGGTAGATGTTCTCGCCGCCGCGGATGATCATGTCCTTCAGGCGGCCGGTGGCCACGAAGCAGCCGCGCTCGTCGCGCATGAGCAGGTCGCCGGAGTGCAGCCAGCCGTTCTCGTCCACCGTCTTGAAGGTGGCGTCGGGCATCTTATAGTAGCCCTTCATGATGTTGTAGCCGCGCGAGCAGAACTCGCCGATCTGGCCGTCGGGCAGCTCCTCGCCGGTTTCAGGGTCGATGATCTTGCACTGCACGTGCGGGAACGCGTAGCCGACGGTCTCGGTGCGCAGGTCGAGCGGGTCGGTCCAGGCGCTCATGGTGGAGCCCGGGGCCGATTCGGTCTGGCCGTACACCGACACGATGCCGGTCATGTTCATCTCGTCGGGCTGCGCGGCGCGCTTCATGAGCTCGGGCGGGCAGCCGGCGCCGGCCATGATGCCGGTGCGCATATGGCTGAAGTCGGTCTTGCGGTAATCGGCGTGGTTGAACATGGCGATGAACATGGTGGGCACGCCGTTGAACGCAGTGACCTTCTCCTGCGTGATGCAGTGCAGCGACGCCTTCGCGCTGAAGTAGGGCATGGGACACATGGTGGCACCGTGGGTCATGGACGACGTCATGGACAGCGTCATGCCGAAGCAGTGGAACATGGGCACGTGGATCATGAAGCGGTCCGCGGTGGACAGGCCCATGCGGTCGCCGATGCACTTGCCGTCGTTGACCACGTTGCGGTGCGTGAGCATGACGCCCTTGGGGAAGCCCGTGGTGCCCGAGGTGTACTGCATGTTGCACACGTCGTCGGGGCGAACCTCGGCGGCCATGCGCTGGATCTTCTCAAGCGGCACCAGCTCGGAGCGCTCCATGGCCTGCTCGAAGTTCAGGCAGCCGGGCATGTCGAAGCCGACGGTGATGATGTTGCGCAGGAAGGGAAGGCGCTTGCAGTGCAGCTGGTCGCCGGGCTTGGTCTCGGCGATCTCGGGGCACAGGTCGTTGATGATCTGGCGGTAGTTGGAGTCAAGCGCGCTGTCGATCATGACCAGCGTGTGCGTGTCGGACTGGCGCAGCAGGTACTCGGCCTCGTGGATCTTGTAAGCGGTGTTCACCGTGACCAACACGGCGCCGATCTTCGTGGCGGCCCAGAAGGTGATGTACCAGGCGGGCACGTTGGTGGCCCAGATGGCAACCTTGCTGCCGGGCTTGACGCCCATCGACACGAGCGCGCGGGCGAACGTGTCCACGTCGTCGCGGAACTCCTCGTAGGTGCGCGTGTAGTCCAGCGTGGTGTACTTGAAGCAGTACTGGTCGGGGAAGCACTCGACCATCTTGTCGAGCACCTGCGGGAAGGTCAGGTCGATGAGCTCATCCTTCTTCCACACGTACTCGCCGGTGCCGTCGTGGTTGAGGTAGAGCGTGCGGCGCTTGCCGCGGGTGTCCTCGAACTGCTCCATGTAGTTGACATAGTGGGGGAAGATGACCTCCATGTCGGTGAGGTCGGCCATCCACGCGGGGTCCCACTCAAGCGACGCGAAGCCGTCGTAGTCGATGGAGGACAGCGCGCGCACCACCTCGTCGATGGGCAGGGTGCCTTCGCCCACCAGGTTGAAGGAGCCGTCGTCGTCGGAGTCGCGCATGTGCACGTGCTTGACGTAGGCGCCCAGGTTCTTGATGGTGGTCGCCGGGCTTTCGCCGCCCACGCGGTAGACGTTGTGGACGTCCCACAGGGCGCCCAGGTAGTCGCTGGCGTAGCGGTCCATGATGTCGGTCAGGCGCGAGGTGCTGGAGAAGATGCCGCTGGATTCGATCAGCAGCACCACGCCGTGCTCCTCGGCGTAGGGGACCAGCTGGGAGAGCGCGGCGTGGATGGCGTCCTCGTCATCGTGCTGGACGACCACGCAGACCATGCCCACGCTGGCGGCCTGAGCCAGGTCGATGAGGTCCTTGGCGTCCTGGACCTGTTGTTCGCCCGCCGAGATGTCGACCGAGGAGTCGAACGCGGGGATGGAAAGACCCTTGTCGCGCAGGGCGCGGGCCGTTGCCTGCGTGTTGTAGCGGTCAAGCGGGCCGCCCTTGCCGGTGAACGCCGCGTTGGTGATGGGGTTGTGGATCTCGACGCCCGAGAAATCCATTTCAAGGGCGGTGCTTACGAGCTCGTCCCAGGAGTGGTCAGCCCAGCCGCGGGTGGAAAAGGAAAGCTTCATTAGTTCTGCTCCTCGTAGGCGATCTTGTTGAGCGCGTTGATGTACGCGCGGATGCTGGACTCGACGATGTCGGTGGAGATGCCGCGGCCGGAATACACCTTGCCGTCGGCGATCAGCTTCACGACCGATTCGCCCATGGCCTCGCGGCCCTCGGTGACGGCCTGGATGCTGAAGTCGTCAAGCTCGTAGTGCTTGCCCACCACCGATTCGATGGACTTGAACGAGGAGTCGATGGGGCCGTCGCCCAGGGACACGGCCTCGATGAGCTCGCCGTTCTTGCGCAGCGAGATGTGCGAGGTGGCCTTGAAGCTCAGGCCGGAGTTGATGACGTAGCCGTCCAGGGTGTAGGTGGGCGGCACCTGCAGCGCGGCGGAGGCCACGATGGCGTCCAGCTCGGTGGCGCTCACGCGCTCCTTGCTGGCGGCGATCTTCTTGAAAGCCTCGAACACCGCATCGGCGTCCTCGTCGGACAGGCTGTAGCCCAGACGCTCGACGTACTGCATGACGGTGGCCTGGTCGTCGCCGGCGGTGAGCACCACGCCTTCGACGGCCTCGGAGACGGTGCCGGTGAACAGGGACGCCTTGGAGCGGTCGTCGCAGCACAGGCGGGAGATCTGGTTCATGGCGCGCTTGAGCTCGGTCACGCGCACCTTGCTCTGGGCGCCCAGGGCGTCTGCCTTGGCGGCAAGGATGCGGGCCACGTTGTCGAGCGCGACGACGCCCATGGGGTAGGACGTGGCCTTGACGATGGAGGCGCCTGCCATGACGCCGGCCACGGCGCAGGCATCGGCCATATTAAGGTTGTTGCAGCACGAGATGCCCAGGTCGATGTCCTTGAGCTGGGGTGCGGCCTGGTACAGGTCGGCGATGAACTGGGCGAACTCCTCGGGGAGCATGGAGCCGGCCGCGTCGCAGACGGTGACCGTCTTGGCGCCGGCGGCGACCACGGCGTCGATAACGCGGGCGAGGTAGGCCACGTCGGTACGGGTGGCGTCGATGGCCACGAACTCGACGTCGTCGGTGAGCTGGGCGCACTTCGCAACCGCATCGGCCGCGTCGGCGATCAGCGTGTCGGCCTTCTTGCGCTGGATGTACTCCATGCAGGAGGGGCTGACGGCAGCTTCCACCTGCAGGCGGACGTGCTTCGCGCCCTTTGCGGCGTTCCAGACGGCCTGGATGCTGTCCTCGTCCATCTTCACCGGCACGGCGAGCGTGCTGTTCTTCACCAGGGAGGCGATGGACTTGATTCGCAAGCTGTCTACCTTGGAGGACTCGATGCCCTCGACCTCGATGGAGCCCACGCCGATACGGTCTAGGATCTTCACGATTTCTAGCTTTTCCTTAAAGGATAGGGAAAGCGCCTTGGAGGCGATGGCCTCCCTCATCGTGATGTCGCTGACACGTATGTCTCTCATGTGTGACTCCTGACCTACTATGCGAACGTGTTCTTCTTTGAAGATGCTGCTCAGCGGTTGATCGCAGCACCCGCAGGTGGCCGAACGCCTACCAAGTACTAATCTGATAGGGTATATCAACTTATAACCGATTAAGCTGCACAAACGCCGTAATGCCGGAAAATATTGAATAGCCACAACCACGGTGACGGCCGATGCGGAACGGGAATCCACAGATTTCGGAAAGTGTGGGTGCGCGGGGTGGGGAAGGGCGGAAGGCGGGAGTCGCGAGGCAGCAGCGCTGACCTGGATGGAAAGTCCGAAGGACGTGAAGCTGCGGGGCTGATTCGGGGGAAAGAGCGAACGGCCCGAGACCGGGACTGCGATGCGAGCGGAAGGGGCGAAAGGCCCAAGGAGCGTCGCCGATTCGAGGGAAAGCCGGTGGTGGCGAGGCCGCGATGCTGATGGGTTGTAGGGCTGCCGACGCAACGGGTTTTGGCGAGAGTTTGCCCCGTGATGTATTCGCCGGTTTTGCGCTTCCATCTTCGAAAAGCGGTGTTGATTTGGCCATTTTGGTTTTCGGGAACTTATCCCCGTGAATCGCCATCGTCTCTGCGCGGCTAGATGCAACCGGTGGTAGGGGGCCTGTCATGGGGAGGGGCGGACACCCCTTGACATTCGGTTTGCCGCGTGATATTTTTCATGTCGGCAAAATCATCGAAAGGTGATGACGCAAAGCTATAGGGCCTGAAATGGCAGCCAGTTGCACAGTTTCCCTTTCGGGGAGCTACTGCAGCTGGCTGCTTTTTATTTCTCCAGTTCAGCTTGCAGGTTTTGCTCGCCTTGCGTTGCTGGCGAGCGGGGGTCATAAGCATTGGAACGCGAACCTATGGAGAAGGACTATGATGACTGAGATGACTGCTGAGACCACAACCGAAATCGATGACGACATCACGCTTGCGGACGGCAAGCGCACGCTGACGAACTCGCAGCTGCTTATCCTGGGCTTCATCGCCTCGTACGGCGCGGCGGGCTGTTCCGAGTCCAAGCGCGATATCGCCGAAGCGCTGCAGGTCAGCCTGAAGACCGTCGACCGCGCCATCCTGCGCCTGCGCAAGGAGGGCTTCATCATCTCGGTTGCCCGCTATGCGGAAAACGGCATGCGCCTGAGCAACACCTACCACGTGCCCACGCCGGAGCCTAAGGACGCTCCCGCGCAGGCGATCGCTGGGTAAAGCCCTAGCGGACAGGGCGCATTGCGACGTAGCTTCAAATGTAGTGGGGTTTGCGGAAGGTTCCGCGTCCCTAAAAGCGAAGAGCCTGATTCCTATCTGGAATCAGGCTCTTCGTGTTTTGCGATCGGTTTCCCGAATATGGAAAGACCCGCGGGTTTGCTTGGTTTTCCGAGCGCCCGCGGGCCTTTCTGCTGCCGGTCCTGCGAAGCGCTTGGGCTTTGCAGGACCGCGCGTTTTAAGCGTGTGCTAGAAGCGCAGGCTGAGGCAGGACAGGCCGCCGTCGATCTTGCGGTACTCGGAGGTGTCCACCACCAGGGTCTTGTAGCCCAGGTCCTGGACGGCCTTGAGCACGGTGGGGTAGCCCTCGGCCACGATGACGGTGCCGTTGACCCAGATGCAGTTCGCGCCGTAGGCCTCGTCCTCGGGCACGACCACCTTGTTGTACTTGGCGAAGTCGGGCTTGTCGATGAACTCGCCGGACACCAGCATGTTGTTGTCCTCGATGTAGTTCACGCCGGTCTTGAGGTGCAGGACCTCCTCCAGCGGGACCTCGGAGCCCTCCAGGCCCCAACCGGCCAGGATCTCGCAGAACTGGCGGATGCCCTCTTCGTTGGTGCGGGCGGAACGGCCCACGTAGAAGTGGTCGCTCACCATCATGACGTCGCCGCCATCAAGGGTGCCGGGGGCGACGATGTGCTTGACGTGCTCGTCGTCGAAGAAGCGACGGACCACGGGCTCGATCTCGTCCTTCTCGCCGTTGCGGCTGTCTGCGCCGGGGTTGGTGATGATGGCGCCGCAGCGGGTGATGACGGCCGGGTCCTCGACGAAGCAGCTGTCCGGGAACTGCTCGAGGGCAGGCAGGACGGTGACGTCGACGCCGCACTGCTCGAGGGCATGCTCGTAGTCGTAGTGCTCCTCGATGGCGCGCTCGTAGATGGGCTGGCCCAGCTCGGGTGCGCTGGTGATGCCGTCGCACAGCGACTTACCAGGGCGGCGGATGATGACATGGTTGAACTTCGTCATGCTTCTCTCTCCTTGGGTGCATGGTTGCCGGCGCGCATCGCAGCTGCTTGTCGCGCGGCACGTTCGTAGGGATATAAGATAGCTGCTTCCTTGGGCATTATAGCCCGGAAGCTGAAGAAACGAGCCGGAAACAAAGTGTTGCCCGCGGTGGACTTACTGTCGGGGGTATGGGGCAGGCGCGTTTGACCCCGGCGAGCTCGCCGGCGCGGGGCCGAAATGCCATCGGCTGGGTTCGAGCGGACGTGGCGTCATAGGTCCGAACCCGCCGGCCTAGCTGGCGAAAGCGGTTAAGCCGCTGCGATACCCGCAGGTCAGCGGGCGATTCGGCCGCGGTTTCGCTTGGCGGGCTTTCCCGATATGGGGCTTTCGCCGCCTGCGGACCCGTTGGTGGCGGAGTCGGCCACGGCAGCTTCGCCACCCTTGTCGCCGAGCTGGGTTGCCACGATGGCGGCGAAGATGAACGCGAAGCCCACCGCCATGCGGGCGGTGAGCACCTCGCCGAAGAACGCCACGCTGAACAGGGCGCAGAACACGCTTTCAAGCGAGCAGAGCAGGCCCGCCTCGGAGGGCGACAGGTGGGCCTGCGCCGTGTTCTGCGCCACGGCGCCGAAGGCCGCCGAGAGCATGGCCACGTAGGTCATGGCACCGATGAACTCGGGCGTGATCACCTGCGTCGCCGTGGGCATGGGTTGCGTGACCAGGGCAAGTAGCAGGGCCAAGATGCCCGCGGTGAATTGCTGGATGACGGTGATGGTCAGGACGTCGTTGTCGCGCATGACCAGGCCGATGATCACGATCTCGGCGCCGTAGAGGAACGCCGATGCGATGCTGACGCCGTCGCCTAAGCTGATGGAGAAACCCTCGGTGAGCGATACCAGCCCGATGCCGACGGTGCAGATGGCCGCGGCGATAAGGGTTTTCGCAGGCGGACGGCGGCGGGAGACCACCCACCAGATGAACGGCACGGTCAGGCAATAGCACGCGCTCAAAAAGGCGTTCTTCGAGGGCGTGGTCAGGCCTAGGCCCAGAAACTGCGTCCAGAAGCCCACGAACGTGGCAACGCCGATGATCAGGCCCGCCTTCAGCGTTTTACGGCAGAAATTGCGCTTGAGGTGGGGAAACAAGAGGATGACCAGCACGATGCCCGCCCCAAGGAAGCGGATGGAGGTGAACCACGTGGCGCCCACGGTGGCGATGGCGCTTTTGCCGATCACGAAACCCAGGCCCCAAACCGCGGCCGCCGTCATGAGAATGAGGCGGTATACGTTCAGCGGGTACTGCTTGTCGGGGACGCTCATGATCACTCACGCTCCTGGCAACTCGGAAAACGATACTGCTAATGCAACGGAGCTAGGATGTCGGCCACTTCCTCAAGCGAATGCGCGAAATGGATGCCCCGCTGCCTGCGCGGCAAGGAAAGCCCCATATTACTCATTCACTTGAGAAGCGCACGCAGATCATCGTAGAAACCGTTCAAGTTGAACAGTATGCACGGCGCGTCCAACTGTGCAAGGGCTATAAGGGAAATGGCCTCCGAAACCTCCTCCGATGTCCCCGTGCCCCCAGGCGTTGTGGGGCGCACGCGTTGATTCTGCGCTTTCAATGACGAAGCGGCGTGCGCGGCAAGGCTATTGCGCGCGGACGATCTTCTGATAGCCGGTGCCCCAGGTTGCCATGCTGTCGATGATAGGGCGCATGGTTTCGCCCAGCTCGCTTAGGGCGTATTCGGTATGCGGCGGAATCTCGGGGAACACGGTGCGCGTGATCAGACCGTCCTTCTCCAGCGCGCGCAGGTTGTCCGTGAGCACCTTCTCGCTGATGCCGGGAATGGCGCGGCGCAGCTCGCTGAAGCGGAACGGCTTGTCCATGAGCTGCTGGATGATGAATATCTTCCATTTGTTGCCGATGAGCATGAGCGTGGTGGCAACGGGGCACGGCGGCAGTTCTTCCTTGGTGAGCACAGGCGATTCCTTTCGCGCAGGTCAGAGCCTACTTATATAAAGGTGAGTACCTAATAGATTAGTGGCTACTTCCGAATTCGACTCCTGTTTTGGACAATCATTATAGACGCCCGGCAAGGAGGCGTCACGAATGAGAAGGAGAAGAAAATGAGCAATCTGGACAACGTCGTCTCCGGCGCTTGCGGTTCCACCGACCCCAAGGCCGCCCCGGCTTGCGGCACTGCTTGCGGTTCCGCCGACCCCAAGGCCGCCCCTGCTTGCGGCTCCGCCGATCCCGCGCCCGCCTGCGGCTCTGCAGACCCGGCACCGGCCTGCGGTTCCGCCGATCCCGCGCCGGCCTGCGGCTCTGCCGACCCGGCACCGGCTTGCGGCACGAAGGACCCCGAATAGCGCAATCGGGTTCTGCTGAACCACAGCTGCACGGGGCGCTGCCGGGGTCCAACCGCCCCGCCCGCGCCCCGCTGTGCGAGCGCTTACGGTCGGCGATCAACCCGGCCTGTCCGCGCACTTTGCGCTGCGCGGACAGGCCGGGCCCATTGACCGGACCGCAGCAGACCCGCACGTGGACTCTATTGCCAACCGCCCTGCAACCCCCGTCGAAAGGCCAGATCATGAACCTGCAAACCTGTCTCGAGAAGCTCAAGCTCATCGGCACGCTCGATTTTGCGAACGTGGCCGAGGACGGATCGCCCCAGGTGCGTTGCATCAGCGCACTGCACTATGAACCCGATGCCGTGTACTTCCTCACCTCGCGCGGCAAGCCCTTCGCCCGCGAGCTTGCCTGCGACGGGCGCGTGCAGGCGGTGGGCCGCACGCGCTTCAACGAGATGCTGCGGCTTTCCGGCACCGCCATCGAGGTGGCAGGTGACGAAGGGCTGCGCATTCGCGACCTCATTTACGCCGAGCAGCCTTATCTGGCAAACGTTTACCCTGGTCAAACGCGTGATATCAATGTGATCTTCGAAATTCGCGATGTGTCCATCGAGTACTTCAACCTGGGCGTCCATCCGATCTTCCGCGAAACATACCGCCTTGACGGCGAGCCGGCGGCGGTGCATGGATATCGGATCACCGACGCGTGCATCGGCTGCGGGACGTGCCAGGGCGTGTGCCCGCAGGGCGTCATCGAGGAAGGCGAAGCCGGCGAGCCGTTCCGCATCCGCGCGCAGAACTGCCTGCATTGCGGCGCTTGCTTCGAGGCTTGCCCCGTTGACGCCATCGAACGCGTAGGGGAGTAGGCCGACCGCGGGCTTGGCGATATGCCGCCGCGACGGATGCGCCGCCCGGCCTGGGAGCCGACCGTGCACGAGACGAATCCGGCATACGGTCAAACCGCGTTTCAGGGAACGCGAACACGAATGGAAAGGAGCAGCATAGCCATGCAACATGATCAGAAACCCGAGCAGGACGAGCAAGGATCGAAGCCGGTTACAACCGGTGACCGCAATGTGCGAATCGCGCAGGACCTGCGTCCCACATTCGCCTTCCAATGGCATATCACCGACGAGTGCGACCAGCGCTGCAAGCACTGTTATCTGTTCAGCGAAGATGCTCGCATGGCGTGCAAGTCCATGACCTGGGACGACATGCTGCATGTGCTGGACAGCTGCTATGACCTGTGCGAGCGCATGGGCCGCCAGCCCTACTTCTACATCACCGGGGGCGATCCCATCCTCCATCGCGACTTCTGGCGTTTGGCCGAGGAGCTGCATGCGCGCGGCGCCATGTGGTGCATCATGGGCAACCCGTTCCATCTGACCGACGAGGTGTGCTGTCGCATGCGCGAACTTGGTTGCCGCAAGTACCAGCTGAGCCTTGACGGCTCGAACGCCGCAACCCACGATCTGTTCCGCAAACCGGGCAGCTTCGATGACACGCTGCGCGCGGCGGCCTGCATCAAGCGATCTGGCATGTGGCTGGCGCTTATGAGCACCGTGAGCAGCATGAACGCCGCCGAACTTCCCGACATGATCGACCTTGCCGCCCGTATCGAGGCTGATGTGTTCGCCTTCGGGCGTTACTGCCCAACAACGGGGCAGCGCCTTGAGGAGTTCCATATGGAGCCGCTCGAGTATCGTGAGCTGCTCGTGGCCTGCCAGGAACGCATCGACGCGCTTACGGATGCGGGGTGCAAGACCACGTTCCAGAAGAAGGACCATCTGTGGACGCTGCTCGATTGGGAGCAGGGCCGCTTCCGCATCCCCGAGACGGCGCAGTGCGGCAAGGTTTATGACGGCTGCCATTGCGGCATCGCGCATATGACCGTGCTGCCCTCGGGCGACGTGTACGCGTGCCGCCGTATGGAGAGCAAAATCGGCAACGTGCGCGACGAAAGCATGTACGACCTGTTCATGGGCCAGAACATGGAAGCGCATCGCGAGTTCTCGAAGTTCGAGAAGTGCAGCCGCTGCGAGCTGGCGGGATGGTGTCGCGGCTGTCCGGCGGTAGCCGCCGGCTACACCGGCAACATGTACGCGCCCGACCCGCAATGTTGGAAGGAAGTCGATTAGCATGCTGATCGGTTCAACGGTGCAACGTTTCGCCACGCCTAAGCACGCCGCGCAGCAGGTGCCGGGAAAAGACACGAAGCTGATCATGCAGGCGACAGGCAAGATGAGCAGGAAGGTTCGAAGATGATACTGGGCTGCGGCCATGCGCCGGAAAAGGATGTCGAAACGCGCGAAATCGAGCGCCTGGCCGAAGCGCTCGATAATGCCGATGCCGTGCTGGTAGGTGCGGGTGCTGGGTTGTCCACAGCGGCGGGGTTCACGTATTCAGGTCCTCGCTTCGAACGGCACTTCGCCGATTTTCGCGAACGATACGGCTTCACTGATATGTATTCGGGAGGCTTCTACCCTTACGCCACGCCCGAGGAGCGGTGGGCGTTTTGGAGCCGCTACGTTATGGTAAACCGTTACGATATGGGCGCGAACCCGTTGTACGCTCAGTTACGCGAGCTGCTTGCGGGGCGCGACTATTTCGTGCTGACCACCAATGTGGACCATCAGTTCCAACTGGCTGGTTTCGACAAGCAGCGCCTGTTCTACACGCAGGGCGATTACGGGTTGTTCCAGTGCAGCAAGCCCTGCTGCCGTGAAACGTTCGATAACGAAGAGGCCGTTCGCGCCATGTTCGAGCAGCAGCGCGATATGCGCATTCCCAGCGAGCTGATCCCGCGTTGCCCGCATTGCGGCGCGCAGATGTCCATGAACCTGCGTGCCGATGACACGTTCGTGCAGGATGACGGTTGGTTTGCGGCGGCAGCGCGTTATCGCGACTTCGAGCGCCGTCATAAGGGCATGCGTGTTGTCTGCCTTGAGCTCGGCGTGGGGTATAACACGCCCGCAATCATCAAGTACCCGTTTTGGCGTGCAACGCTGGAAAACCCCCAGGCCACGTATGCCTGCTTGAACATGGGCGAGGCGGTAGCGCCACGCGAAATAGCCGAGCGTTCCATCTGCTTGAACGCCGACCTAGCAGAAACGCTAACGCAGCTTGAAGCGGCGTTAGCCGGCTAGAAGACGCCGAAGCGCATGGGCTTCGGCGTCTTCGCAAATTATCCCTTTACCAGGGAAAACGCTTCCTAGAAATTGACGTTGCCGACCTCGGAGAGCTTTAGGTCGGGGTTGTGGTCGATGGCCCAGTTCACGTTCCAGGAGTTCGTGAACAGAAGCAGCCTGCCGCCGCGCATGTCCTCGACCAGCTTGGTGTCGCGCGTGATGTTCAGGCGCGAGGTGTCCAGCTCGTTGAGGTCGTTGGCAATCCAGCGGATGTCGGTGTAGGGCATGCCCTGGCGACGCACTTCCACGCCGTATTCGTTTTTCAGGCGCGTTTCAAGCACGTCGAGCTGCAGCACGCCGACAACGCCGCAGATGACGCTTTCCATGCCGAAGCCGGGCTCGCGGAAGATCTGCACGGCGCCTTCCTGGGCCAGCTCATGCATGCCCTTCACGAACTGCTTGCGCTTGAGCGTGTTCACCTGCGTGATGCGTGCGAAATGCTCCGGCGAGAACGTGGGGATGGGCGGGAACTGCACGTGCTCTCCCTTGCACACCGTGTCGCCGATGCTGAAGATGCCGGGGTCGAACAGGCCCACGATGTCGCCGGCGAACGCCTCGTCGACCGTGGCGCGGTCGTCGGCCATGAGCGACGTGCCCGTCGCCAGCTTCAGCTTCTTGCCGCCCTGCACGTGGAACGCCTCCATGCCGCGCTCGAACTTGCCCGAGCAGATGCGCACGAACGCGATGCGGTCGCGGTGGTTCTTGTCCATGTTCGCCTGGATCTTGAACACGAAGCCCGCGAACTCCTTGCGCTGCGGATCGACCAGATCGCCCGAAATGGTGTCGGTGTAGGGCAGCGGCGAGGGGGCCAGGCGCAGGAATTCCTTCAGGAACGGCTCCACGCCGAAGTTGGTGAGCGCCGAGCCGAAGAACACCGGCGACAGCTTGCCTGCGCGCACCGCGTCAAGGTCGAACTCGTCGGCGGCGCCATCGAGCAGCTCGATGTCGTCCATGAGGTTCTGGTGGTTGTCGGCGCCGATGAGCTCGTCAAGGGCGGCGTCTCCCAGCTCGGCCTCGATCTCGGCGACCTTCTTGGAGGAGTTGCCACGGCCTTCGCCGTCGAAGGCGATGACGTTGCGCGTTTGACGGTCGAACACGCCGCGGAACGTGCGGCCGTTGCCGATGGGCCAGTTCATGGGGTAGGTGCCGATGCCGAGCACCGTTTCGATCTCTTCCATGAGCTCGAACGGGTCGCGGCTTTCGCGGTCCATCTTGTTCACGAACGTGAAGATGGGGATGTGGCGCAGCGTGCACACCTTGAACAGCTTCTTCGTCTGCGCCTCGACGCCCTTGGCGGCATCGATGACCATGACGGCGGCGTCGGCGGCCATGAGCGTGCGGTACGTGTCCTCGGAAAAGTCCTGGTGGCCGGGGGTGTCAAGGATGTTGACGCAGCAGCCGTCGTGCTCGAACTGCAGCACGGAGGAGGTGACGGAGATGCCGCGCTCCTTCTCGATGTCCATCCAGTCGGAGACGGCGTGCTTCGAGCTTGCCTTTCCCTTGACCGAGCCGGCGGTCTGGATGCTGCCTGAATACAGCAGCAGCTTCTCCGTCAGCGTGGTTTTGCCCGCGTCGGGGTGCGAGATGATCGCGAACGTGCGACGCGACGCGATGTGTTCTGCCAGCGTTGGCATGGGGTTCCTTTCCGCAAAACGGCCGATGACGCGCCAAGCGGCGCCCCGTCAGCCGATGTGGTTTGAGCGTAACTGAATTAGTATAGCGGCGAATAGGGAAGCGGGGAAGCGATTCCGCGGAATCCCCAGGCGAGGTTTATCGGGCTTCGGCCAGATAGCGCAGGCGTTGGGCTTCGCGGTCGCGGGCTTCGGATGCGCAGGCGGCGGCGAAGGGAGCGTTTTCCGGGTCGAGGCACTGCTCGATCGGCACGCTGATCGGGTGGAACAGCACCTGGACGTTCTTGCCGCGGTCGGCCGCCAGGCTCTCGAACGCGTCCAAGAGCGGCCAATCCACCGTGTCCATAGCGCCCGAGAGCACCACGCCGCAGAACAGCGGGACTTCGCATGCGGCGGGCATCTTGCTGCGGTTCTTGCGCCATAGCCACGTGATGAGCGCGTCTTTCGCCAGGTTGACGGGAGGCATATTGCTGCCGGCTGCGCGGTGCGGCGCCAAAGGCTCGATGGGGCAGCGCAGGTGTGTGACCGTGACCCCCAGCTCCGCCACGGCCTGGGAAAGCGCGTCGAACACGGCCGGCACCGCATGCGTGTGCTGGTGGCTATCCACGCGCAGGGCGTGTTTCATCTGGGGAAACGCGGTCAGGTAGCGCTGAATCTGCGCAACGCACTCCCGTTGAAGCTGCTGACGGAACGCCCATCGCTGCGCGCCCATCGACAGTTTCCAGAGACCGACGAAATCGTTCGCAAACGTGCCGCGCCGGTTCACCAGCAGGGGCACTTCCGCAACCGGTGCGCACGGGCGGCCCTCGACCAGGTTAAGGTGCAGCGCCATGGCAAGCTTGCCGGATTCCACATAGGGCCGCGCCATCTCGGCGGCCGCCTCGAAGGCGGGACTGTTCGCGAAGATGCTGACCGAAGACAGCGCACCCTGGCCGCCGCAAACCTGCGACAGCTTGAGGATTTCGGCGGCCTGCTGTTCGGTGATGCCGTAGTCGTCCGCATGGAACGTGACGCTCATATTCGCCCCTCTTACCTTTTCTACCTGTGGTTATGAAAACCCTAGGGTAGCCCCGGGGTTTTTCTACGCAGGTTATTCCCGCTTGTGTATGCAATGTTAGACTAGCAGCGCATTATGACAGGTTTCTAGGCGAAGGCAAACAACATGAAGCTCTCACGCGGCGCGCACGTACGTTTATCATCAAGCGCGTTCCATATCCTCCTGCTTGTCGCAGGTGCCGCCTTCCTGCTCACCGACGCGTTCCATGGCAACGTGTGGTTCGACGAAAGCTACTCGGTGGGCATTGCGAACCACAGCTTCGCCGACATCTGGTACTACAGCTCCGGCGACGTGCATCCCGTGCTGATTTACTGGGCGCTGCACGTGCTGAACCTGGTGTTCGGGCAGAACATCACCGTGTATCGCCTGTTCACCGTGGCGGGCGCCATCGCCATGGCGGTGCTGGGCTACACCCATGTGCGCCGCGACGCCGGCTGGGCGACCGGCGTGCTGTTCAGCTTCTTCGCCCTGTTCACGCCTTATATCTCGCTGATGGCCGTTGAGATCCGCATGTACTCGTGGGCCACATTCGCCGTGATGCTGTGCTTCATCTACGCTATGCGCATCATCGGCACGCAGCTGGCCACGCCGCCGACGCGGATTGCGCAGGCCGCTCGGGGGCTCAAGTGCTGGGCGGGCACGCCGCGACGCTGGTGGATCACGTGCTTCGCGTCCAGCTTGGCGTGTGCGTACCTGCATTATTTCGGCGCCATGTCAGCGTTCATGATCAACGTCGTGCTGCTGTTCGCCCTTGGCGCGCGTGCCTGGCGGCATCGCAAGCGCGGGCCTCATCCGTTGCTTGATCAGGCCGTTCGCGCGGGCGCCCCGTTGCGCGTGCTGATCATTGGCTGCATCGTGCAGGTGGCGCTATACCTGCCCTGGATCATCACCGCCGTGACCAGTCAGATGGGCGTCGTGGGCGGCACCTATTGGGCGAAGATCGTGTTCCCGACCACGTATATCGAGCTGGCAACGTACGCGTTCTTGACGAGCCCCTTGTCGTTTGCCGCGCGCGGCAGCTACGGCGTGGTGCCGCAGGTGATCGTGCAGGGCATCGGCTATGCCGCCGTGGTGGTGCTGGCGTTCCTGATCGCGTGGGCCGCGCGTTGGGCCACATGGCGCATCGGGCTGCATCGCGCGGCGCGCAAGCAGCAGATTGCGGAGGCGAAGGCGCAGCGTGCTGGCGGAGCTGCGGGTGCGGAATCGGCTGCGGGCGTGAGCGCGGGCTCAGCCGCGGGAGCCTCCGCGGGCTGTGCCGAAGGTGCATCTGCCGGCCCTGCCGCAAACACAGCTGCTCGCGCCGTAAAGCATCTACGTTTGAAGCGTTTTTACGCGTGGCTCGTTTCCGACCCCATCGCACCGGTGGTTGCGGCGCTGGTGGTGTACTTCGGCGTGTTCGCCATTTCTTGGACGGCTTCCATGGTCATGAACTCCATGATCTTGTATTACCGCTACTTGTTCGTAGCCATCGGCCCGCTGCTGTTCGCAATTGCGGCGGTGCTATCGCATGTGCAGACGAAACCGCTCGTGGCAGGCGTGGTTGCCGTCACGCTGGCCGCTTCCGTGATGAATCAGGCCCTGCTCGTGCGCGACGACTATGACCCGGCCAACAACGTTCCCGTACAGCAGTTCCGCGAGACGGTCGACCGTTTGGCAGACGAGAACGGCGGCCAGTCGCCCCTGGTGGTTTCCACCGATATCGGCTATATGGGCGTCACGTCGGTCATGTGCCCCGACATCCCGCAAACCTATATGGATTGGCAGAAGGGCAACTGGGACCGCGCGTACATGGCGTACTCGCCCACGCTCGTGAGCAAGATGAGCTGGGAGATCATCTTCGACAACTTCCATGGCACGTTCATTTGCCTGGGTCAGACGCAAAACGACAGCCTGCCTCGCGACATTTCCGATCTCAGCCAAAAAGACGGCTTCAACCTGGTGGAATACCACACCTACTATCGTCCCTACGAACGCACCTGGATGACCATCGCGGTGATGACCAAGTCGTAGGTCGGTGCGTCGCAGTGTTTTAGGCATATCGACTGCATGTAGGCAAGTCCCTGTTTTCGCCGGAATCGGCGGAAAGCGCCTTCGGTATGGCAAAGTTAGGGCGCTGCGGGCCTTAGGCGATAGTCGTTCGGGCATTTGTTATCATGGTGCGTTGGAATCGATGCAGGTCCTTGGCTGCGTTCGCGCT
>ERZ1034917.783-NODE-783-length-25289-cov-11.505508_pt1 | contig 25289 bp, 20 predicted proteins | sample MGYA00520605_ERZ1034917 | MGnify/ENA primary metagenome ERZ1034917 (study PRJEB33766, sample SAMN09781784) | gut metagenome | biome: gut microbiome | host: Homo sapiens | place: Madagascar | study: EMG produced TPA metagenomics assembly of the PRJNA485056 data... | reverse complement strand
GAAAACTGGAAAAAAGTTACAAAAGTAGCTTGACAAAACCTAACATGGAAGGAATGTTCAGTTTCATCTGAAATCAAAAAACTTTATCATAGATTCGTTTGTTTATCAAAGCGGAGTTCTTCTCCGGCTTTCATACGGGTGCAGAACAGTTCTCCCGCCGCGTGGATGTTTCCCGCTGAATCCCGCCAGGTGCCGCGTCCGGCGGGAAAACGGAACTTCAGTTCCGCATCGCGGACAGCCCGGAAACGCAGGCAGGTATCGCTGCCGGAAAAATGGATTCCGCCGGGAGCCGCCAGTTCTTTGCAGGATACGCCTTTCCGGTCTTTCGGGATTCCGTGGAAAATTTCCAGCACGCCCTGTTCTTCATAAAGGAACAGATCGAGAATCGCCGCCACGACACCCAGTCCGGCATCCATCTGCATAATGCGGTCGTCGCCCCAGATCACCGAAAAGCCGGGGAAGCGCGGACTGTGCAGAGTTCTGCCGCCCTTGTTGGTGAAGACGGCGGGCCAGATGCGGATCAGCAGATTCGCCATTTCCGCATTGCCGAAACGGTTGTGAAGCATGACCGCCCACGGCATACTCCATCCCGCCCAGTTGCCCATGCCGTGCGCAATCCAACTCTGCTCCGAACGTTTTCCGACTTCCTCCGGGATGCCGCCGCAGTCGAATGGGTAGATCCCCGCCAGATGTGAATGATGCCGATGACTTTCCGGAAGTTTCAGTCCTTCCCACAGGGCGATTTCGCCATCGCATTCGGCATAACGCGGCAGTTTCTTCTGTATGTCCAGCCACGCCGGGGGCAGGGTCTTGCCCAGCGCCTCCGCCGCCTGCCGCAAGTCGTTCAGCAGACGGTGGATCGCCGCCAGATGAAACGAGGGATTGCGTCCGCAGGCGTCGCTTCCCATGCCGCCGAATTCCGGAGAGGTTTCGCAGGGCAGGAAATATTCTTTGCCGTCAAACCGGAGCATGGCTTCATAGACCCGCATCGTGCCCTGCATGAAATCAAAGCCGAACCGTTCCAGAAATTCCCGGTCGCCGGAATAGCGGTAATATTCAAACATCATAATCGCCATCCAGCTGGAACTGGTGTGGTCGATTGTACCCGGCCAGTATCCCGCCATGTTGACACAGCGGTCGTCCACCGCGTGCGGCATGGCGAAGCCGTCTTCAATTCCGACAAAACACTTCGCATTGTGCCGCATCCGGGACTTCCAGCTTTCCAGCATGCGCCACAGCGGTTTCAGGTTGTCGAACAGTCCGGCGCGGCAGGCGGGCCAGTAGCACATCTGCACATTGATGTTGAAATGGTAATCGGAACTCCAGGGCGGCAGCTGTTCATCTTCGATCCACGGCCCCTGAAGTCCGGCGGGGACTCCGTCGGCGGCAGTCATGCACTGAAAGGCAAAAATTCCGCGCCAGTAGAAGGCGTCCGTTTCGGCGTCGCCGGTATGGATTTCCGGAACCCGTCTCCAGAAGTCGCTCCAGAATTGACGGTTCTCCTGTTCCAGTACGGCGAAAGATCCGCGCGGCTTTTGCGGAGTCCCCCGGAAGAAACGGAACAACACTTCATCGTTTTCCTTGGAAAAACAGACTCCGTACGAGGGATCGGCAGGCATGGTCTGAAGAAAACCGTCCGGCATTTTTTCGGGACAGACAAATCCGCGTTCCTTCAGAACCGAAGCCAGATCGAACCCCGGAATCAGCTGAAATTCCGTACATCCCCGCAAGACAAAAAGTCCTTTGTTCTGCTGAGACAGCCGGATCTCCACGCAGGATTTTTCCCCCTCGACGGAAATCAGGGAATCCGTCAGCAACAGTTTCACCCGTTCCGCATCGGGGACGAACAGGACAACGCGCGCCAGCGGAATTATACTGGGATTGAAATGACTCCACGGGAAAAGTTCCTCCATGCGTTTCCGGTCATTTGCCGCGATTGCCTCGCATACATTGATATAGCTCTGCTCCGGCTTCCATACTTCTCCGCCCCGGTGATCCCACAGGGAGGAACACCCCAGAGTGATATTGATTTTTCCCGCGTCTCCCCAAACGGAAAGTCCAAGGACTCCATTCCCGATTGCCAGTCCCGTGTGGACATGTTCCAATGGCAGATCCACGGAAAAAACTTCATATTCTTCCGGCAGCATTTCTGTTCCTCCTTGCCGACCCGATTATTCTGTTCAATGCGCGGTATGCGTACCGCGGTTACAGCGGATTTCCGTGTGCATCGTGCAACAGTCCGGTCTGGCTTGATCCCAGCGAAACCCATAGCTTCAATTCAGCGAAGTCCTCGCTACCTGCATGGCCGTCGACAAATCCCAAATTTGCACGGGTTGAATGCATCAAAGCCAAGCCGAATTGAGGGGACATGTGGTCAATGCGATAAAAATTCAGCCCTTTCTTTCCGGCGTCGGAGCGGTTGCCGTCCGCCATGAAAAAGTATTTGCTGGGCATTTTGATCATATTGCTCCGCAGAACATAACAACCAGTCGATGTATTATCATACGGACTCGTGACCTGGGCAAATTTTTGTTCGTACGGGGTAGACCAGGTCCATGATTTCACGCCGTAGGTATTGTAATGATTCGCATCGGCAGGGCGGATATTGGAAGGACAGTATGTGTACGGTTTGGCCTTCCAGCCGTTTTTTTTGAGTTCATCTTCACCGTAAAGAAGCTGCGACCAACTGATACTGGAATCCCCTTTGACAGGCCACATATTCCGGTTGTCGTTTGCGTACATCTGAAATTCCAGCAGAACCTGCTTGAGATTTCCGGTGCATTTGATGCCGCGTCCCTTTTCCCGCGCCGAGTTCAGAGCGGGCAGCAGCATACCGGCAAGGATTGCTATTATAACAATTACGATGAGGAGCTCTATCAGGGTAAAATGATGCAAATCCACCCTCAAAATATGAATTTCCCGTGTGTAAAACCGTCTCTTGCTGAATAAACTGTTCATCGAAAACAACACCTTTCCCTCTAAAGTTGAAGAACGTCTTATTCCGATTTCGGATTCAGCACGAGGCTGAAGTCCAGAGAGGCGTTTGTAATCATGCCGGAATACGGAGTGAACATCAGGCGCAGCTGGAGGATGTCGGCATTCCATTTGCGCAGATCCTGAAGAATCACAGCGAATTTGCCGGTAATGGTCCACGAGGCATTCGGAGCATCCACGACAACAGTGGTATTTTCACCATCCGCCGGAGCGGGGATTTCCTGCTGATACGGCTTTTTCGGATCGAACGGCTTGCTGAAATCGAAAACTTTGTCATTGACGGTAACTTTGATTCCGACCTGGGATTCATACCGGATGCTCTGTTCGTACATCAGTCTGCCGGAGGAGAACGGCTTGGCAGATTCCACGGTCAATTTTGCCGAAAGCTCGGTCGGAGATTTTTTGGTGCATTGTATTTTTACTGGAATGCGTTCATCGTCCGCAGTGATGATACGTCCTTCCTGGTCGCCGCCGTCGAAAACAAAATTTTTCATCGGCTTGTATTTTCCGTTGTACTGCTGGACCCGGAATCCTGCGCCCCATGACGGATTCGGGAATGCGTTGCGGACAATAACCCAGCCGCGGTTCTGATCGTAATCCAAAAGCGGTTTCTGTTCTGCAGCTTCTGCAGCGCAGACGGCAAACAAAACGGCTCCGGCGAAAAGATTGCGTGTCAGTGAAACAATGTCCATATTGAAATTTCCTTTCTGCAGTTTATTATATTATAGTATATAACCCCATGAATGTCAATGGGATAATCTTCCTTTTGATAGGAAAATGGTAACATCCTGTTCTCCGCGATGGCTTTAACGCTTATTTCAGCGCCTTCAAATGATAAATACGGCTGTCGAAATCACCTTCCAGCGGAACGTGGATGCCGATTTCCGCCAGTCCGCGGCCGGTGAGACGCGCAGGCGCTTCAAGACCGTCGAATTTATGATAGAAGTCGCCCGCCGTTTTCTTTCCGTGGCATTCGACGGCATAGGATGTCCGGGGATCAAGCCCTTGCAAAAGAATGTTCGGCAACTGTTCCCCGTATTGAAGCGCATGAGAGAAAACGAACAGCAGCGCTTCCGATTTGTCCGGCAGAACAAATTCAAATGCGGCGTACCGGTCATGATGCCATGAAGCCAGACGATAGAGTTCGCCGGCTGCGATGATATGCCGGATTTTCCGGTTCAGCGCCAGATAGCCTTTGCATTCTTCAATCTCTTCCGGGGAACTTTCGTTCAGATTGATTCCGAGCGACGGCCAGCCCATCAGGGCGGCATGAGCCATGAAGGAAAGCGGTATCACGCGGTGATTGATGACATAGGTGTAGTTCTTGCTGATCTGGCACCCGCCGCCCGCCATGCGCGGATGATGCAGATAGGAATAGCCTTCCTCAATGTCGAGCACGTCGAGTGTATCCTGATTGTCGCTCCGGTTGGTGCGGCAGAAATAACGGTCCATCGCAAGGTCGCAGCGTCCGCTGCCGCTGGCGCAGTTTTCAAAAATGACGTGCGGAAATTCCTTGTTGAGGCGCTCCATCAGACGATAGAAATTGAGCATGTACTTTGTTTTGAGTTCACGCCGTTTTTTCTGGATTGCGGGGATCATGAGGTAGTGGTTCATGTCCATCTTGAAATACGCAAGACCGTTATCGCGGATCAGCGAGCTGATGGTGCCGTAGAGGTATTCGATCACATCTTCACGGGCGAGATTGAGCTGAGCCGCACCTTCTCCGAGCATCCATTCCTCATGCTCTTTCCAGCTTGGGCTCTCCCAGACGATGACTTCGAATTCCATCCAGAGTCCAAACTTCATGCCGTGCGCTCTGACGCTTTCGGCGATTTTCCGGAGTCCGTTCGGGAAATTCTGCGGATGAACCGTCCAGGTTCCGACGTCCGTCTGCCAGCCGTCGTCAATGATGAAGAGTTCGCATCCGACTTCCGCCGCTTTGGGGATGAGGTCGAGCACGCCCTGTTCGGTGAGTTCGGTTCTGCGGATGCAGGAGAAGGTGTTGAAGACGACCGGACGGGGGCGGTGCGCCCAGTATTCAGAGCAGAGCTGTGTTGCGCTCCAGCGGTGAATGGTCCGGGTCATTTCTCCGAATCCCCCGCGGGTGAATCCGGCGAGGAAACGCGGGGTTTCGAAGTGTTCGCCCGGCTGAAGGACAAGCTCGAAATCGTAGTTGTTCAGACCGCCGAAAACGCGGGTTTCTCCGTAGACGTCCCGTTCGACGATGAATTTCCAGTCGCCGCTCCAGAGGAGTGTTCCGAAATGCACATCGCCGGCCTTTTCGTCCGCATTGCCAGGATCGAATGCAAAGAAAGGTACCGTGGCGTGACTGCTGATGCCGATGCGGCTTTCAAGAACGCGCTGTCCGGGTGTAACTTCGGCACGCCGGACGCGGTATTCCTGTCCCCATTCCCCTTGCAGGGTTATGAGGCGCGGAGCCTTTCCGCGGGGCATGCTCCAGGCGGCGGAAAAGAGGGTTTCAATGCGTACGGGCGCATCGCTTCCGTTGACAACTTCCACGTGGCGCTGGATGAGATCGAATTCCGGGAAAAGTTCGTAGTGCAGATTGACGGTAAGCGAGGTTGCTTCATCGAACAGTGAGATGACAAGGTGATTTTCATCTATGAGCGTGTGGTTCCGGTATTTCAGCTCCAGCAGGCGGTCGGGTTCCAGCAGTTTGAGATGCGGCTCATAGCAGTAGTGAAGATGGGCGGGGGCGTATTCGTATCTGCCGAATTTTGCGCGAATATTGTAAACTTTGATGCGGAACCAGGCGACGGTGTCCGTCGACGGCAGATCATCCATATCTTCAATTTTTCCGCCCCAGTGCAGATTGACGGGAAGCCCGTTTTCCGCAATTCCGAATGCATAGGACATTTTATCTGTGCTGCACAGGAAAATTTTTTTCTCCAAATCGATTTGAATGGGCATTTTTCAGTTCCTCTTTTTCAGTTTTACCTTTTTTTCTGCCGTGCGGGATAATATAATGCGGTGTTTTTTGCGCTGCAATAATAAGAAAGTATGATACATGGGAAAAAAGTATTCCATGGGCTTTTTTTTCACCGGTTCTGTGCTATAATATACAGAAAAAGGAGGCGGTATGCAGCAAATCTATCTTGACGGCTATGACGGTCAGAATATCTGGATTGATTTCCGCCGGGAAAACGAATGCGGCGATGTGACGCCGGCGACCATATCCACCGCCGGAGACCGGCGGATACAGGCAGGCGAACGCTATTACAAGACCCCGGACATCCTTCTGCGGACTACAGGCGGAATGCCGTTTCACATTCTCCAGTACACGCAGCGCGGTAGTATTCAATTCAACCGCACTCTGCCGGACGGAACGAAACAGTCATATGACGTCGGACCGGAACAGTGTCTTTTCATCACCGCCGACGGGAAATACGAATTTTACAATCCGGAACAATGTTTTTACAGTTTTATCTACATCGGGTTCCGCGGTCCGCTTGCGGAGCATGTTTTCAAACGGATTCTGGATGTCGGTCCCATGCACAGACTCTCCCGGACTTCCGAAATTGTGGAAGAATTTCACGCTCTTTTCCGCCGCGCTCTCCGCAATGAACTGAACTTCTGCGAGCTGCGCAAAACTGCCACCGACATGCTGCTGGATTTGGAACAGGAGATCTGCGACCGTCCGGCAGTTCAGCCGGATGAATTTCTGCGCGGTCTGTCAGTCTGGGCGAGCGAAAACATCGCGGAAATGAGCGTGGAGAAACTTGCGGCGCACTGTCACATGAGCACAAAATATTTTCAGACGCATTTTCGAAGGCGCTGCGGTATCACTCCGGGGAAATTCCTCAACGACCTGCGCATGAATTACGTCAGCAGACTTCTGGAATGTACCGCAATGAAACTCAGCTCCATTGCGGAAGCCGCCGGATTCTACGACGCAAGCCACCTCTGCCGCGTTTTCCGTCAGCAGACAGGAATCACGCCCGATGCGTTCCGTTCCGGCGCCGCCGTCAAGAAAAACAGTATTCTTTTTGATTAGAGGTACATTCAAGAATCATACCATTCTCCTATCGTTCTTACTATTCTGTTATTGCAGTGAAAAAACGGCGAGATTATATTAACGACCGGAAAACCAACCAATAACAGGAGATGAAGAACGATGAAAAAAAACGCGTTGATGGTGTTGATTCTTGCTTCAGCATGTCTTGCCCATGCCGGAGAGATCCGGAATCTGCTGGCGAATCCGGATTTCAGATCCGGAATGGAACACTGGGAGCTTGAGGGAAAGACCGGAACCGCCACTCCGAAGGACGGTGCACTCGAGCTGAATGTTCAGAAGACCCGCAACTCCGGACTTTTCAAACTTCAGCAGGCTCTGCGGAATTTGAAAGTCGGGGAAACTTACCGTCTCAGTTTCACTGCCAGCTGCGAAAAGCCGCAGACACGGCCGGTGGTTATTTCATACCGGATGCGGCGCAAACCGAAAAATCTCGGTTTCATTAAATGGATTCCGCTGCATCAGGGCGAACAGAAAGTGTTTGTCGAAATCATTCCCGGTCTGGAGAGCGACAGCCCCGATGATCCCCCGGTCCTTTCCTTTTATCTGGGCGAACTCGACGGTAACGTTACACTTTCCGAGGTTACTCTCTACAATCTCGGTGACATTCAACCGGTCAAGCCTCCGTTCTCGGACAAATGGACCGTCTTCGCTCTCATGGATCCCACTGTCAATGCGTTTGACGCAGTTCCGGCTGAGCTGCCCGGCATCAAAGAGAAAACAGTGAAGCCGATCACCGCAAGCATTCCGTCCGGATTCAAGGAAAACAAAATCAACATCCGTCTGGAAACCGGCGCAACTTACAAGCGGCACAAAGATCCGGCGATGCTCTACAATGAATTTGAATCGGATTCCGATCAGCTGGTTCCCGTCAGCTTCGGCGCAGACTGGTATATGGAGATTCATCTCAACGGCAAGCAGGTCTATTCCACGATGGCGGGCGGCAATATGAAATCTCCGGTCGCCGCTTCCAATCATCTGTTTTTCCTTCCCGTGAAAAAAGGCAAAAACCTGCTTGCTGTGAAAGTTCTTGCCGGCTCCGCCGGATGGAAATTGTGCTGGGGTCCTGCTCAACCGCCTCCGGCTCCGCAGCGTTTTACCGCGAAAGAAGGATATTATCCCATCGATACCGAAGATCTTGCGGTGAAAAAAGGAAGTGCGCTTGACCTTTCCGCTTTCATTGAGGCTCCTGCGGGAAAATACGGACGTGCCGTTATGACTCCGGACGGACACATCGCCTTTGAGAAGAACAGCACCCCGCAGCGTTTCATAGGCTTCTCCGGCGATCCGGATGCAAAAGTCTGGAAGACGTCCAGCGACAGGGATTTTCCCTTCCTTGCCGCGGAATATGCCCGCGCCGTCCGTGCGCAGGGATACAATCTGTTCCGTATGCACGGATTCGATGAATGGGTTATGACCGGTTCCCGCGAAGACCAGAAGCCGCTTCCCCGTTATATGGACCGTTGGGACCGCATGGTTTATGAAATGAAGCGGCAGGGAATCTATCTTCAGCTCAATATTTTCGCTTTCGCTCATTATGTGCCGGATCAGAATCGTTTCCTGACCGCAGAAAAGCGCAACGCCAATAAAGTTCTTTTCCTGGTGGGCGATCCCGGAATCCGTGCTCGTTTCGCAGAGACCAGCCGGAAAGTTCTCAATCATGTGAACCCCTACACCAAACTGGCGTGGAAGGATGACCCGGTTTTCATTGCCGTGGAATATTACAATGAACTGGGACTCGGCATTGAACTGACCCGCAGAATGGAGCAGGCATATCCGGCAGAATACCGTTATTTCAAGGAGAAATGGCGCGACTTCCTCAACCGGAAATACGCCGCGCTCCCGAAAGGGGCAAATCCGCACTCCGCCGCAACCATGGAAAATCCCCCGATTCCTGTCGCCTGGGAGCGTTCTCAACTTCGCTCGGATTATGACGAATTCTGGTATGAATGCATGAAGGACGCCTACCGTTTCTGCGATCAGGTCATGAAAGACTGCGGCTACAAAGGGCTGACGCTTCAGTGTCCGATGCCCGCGCTCCGCTGTGCCGCGGTCTCCTGGGAGGGCGTGCAGATCGTCGATGCGCACGGCTACCTCAGTCATCCGGACGGCGGTGAACAGCCGGGGGCAACGGTCGATCAGTCCAGTTCCATTACCAATGCCGCCAATGTCTTCCGCCGCCGCTTCGGACAGCATATCTACGGGCGCCCCTTCTTCTTCAACGAACATAACTACTGTTTCCGCAGTCCGTACCAGTATGAAAAACCGCTTTCTCTGGATGCGTACGCCGCATTGAACGACTGGGATTCGCTGGCGATTCATGCCGGCGCGGTTGCGCTGAAAAATGATCAGCGCGCAAACTCGTTCTATACCGCGAACAACCCGGTTCTGCGTGCAGGCGAATTTCTCTCGACTCTTTTCTTCCTGCGTCGGGACGTTGCGCCGGCAAAGCACAGTCTGGCGATTGCGCTGAACAAGGATTATGTGTTCCGCCCCGGCAACAGCGCAAATGCGCTTGCTCCGACTCAGAGCCGTATTACCCTGCTGACAAAAGCCGCATCGATTTTCACGGATCTTCCTCGCTATGACCGCGTTCCGCAGCCCGGCAGACCGGATATGACAATCGCTCCTGCGGGGAGCGGTGAAATTATCTGGCACGGCTGGTTTGCCGCCGCAAAGGAAACCGCCGCCAGTGATTCCTCGCTCGACGCTCTGGTGAAGGATATGCGCAAACGCGGAATTCTTCCGAAAGAGAACATCACCGATCTGTCGAAACAGATTTATCAGAGCGAGACGGGCGAAATCACGATGTATGCCCAGGAAAAGAAAATGACGGTGATTACGGCGAAAAGCGAAGCCGCCGCGCTCCCTGCGGGCAAAACGGAAAAACTCGACACACTTGACATCAAAAAGAACAGCGTCAATTCACTGATCGGTCTGGCGTCCGTCGACGACAACCCGCTGACGGAATCCTCCCGCATGGTCTTGATCCTTTCCACACGGGTTGCGAACACCAACATGCAGCATGATCCGAGCGGTGTGCACCTGCGCGTCATCGGCACGCTTCCCATTCTCTATCAGTGCGGGGAATATGAAATTCAGATCAGACGTACGGAAAAACTGCGCTGCTACGCATTGAGTCTGACCGGAGAACGCAAGGAGGAAGTGCCGCTGATTCATACGGGCGACGGATCCACATTCACTTTGGATATGGCGAAACTGAAACACGGTCCGACGCCGTTCTTTGAAATCACAGTTGACAACGGGAAAAATTAAAATGAGCGCATTTACCGAACAAGGACAGAAAACCTTGAGCAAACTGCTGGCGTATTCGCCGGAAATTGATGCGAGAATTCAGTGTTCGACCGAGACGGCGCGCAAAAAAGCGCTGAAACTTCAGCTTGTTGCGCCGGACGGAACTCCGGTTGAACGCTGCACGGTCCGTTACAAACTCAAACGGCATGAATTCCGTTTCGGCGCCAATGCGTTCATGCTGAATCAGTTCACGGGCGAGGAAAGCTGGAAAAACGAGGTGTATATCGAAAAGTTCACCGAACTTTTCAATCAGGCGGTAGTCCCGTTTTACTGGGACGCCTATGAACCGGAACGCGGAAAGTTCCGTCAGGAAAAAGGCAGTCCTTACATATACCGCCGTCCGCCGGCGGACGAGGTGGTGGACTTCTGTGAGAAATACAATCTGCACGCGAAGGGACACCCGATGGTGTGGCATACGCTGATGCCGGATTGGCTGCCGCGCAACCGGTACCGTCTTCTGGACGAGTATGAACGGCATATATCGGGGCTTGCCGAACGGTATGCGGATAAAATCCGCTGGTTCGATGTCTATAACGAAGGACTTCAGCTGGACTCGATATTTCCTGAAATCTACAAGCAGGGGAATGTTCCGGAGCATCACATCGAAAAACTTTTCCGGATAGCGGGGAAATATTTTCCGGAATCCACGGAACTGATTTACAACGAGGGACCGTGGATGAGCTGGAACAACTACCACAACAGCTACACTCCACTGTATCTGCATGTGCGTCGGCTGCGGGATCTCGGACTGCCGGTGCGCGGACTCGGTCTGCAGTATCACATAGCGTTCTACGGCAATATGGAAACACTGGTCGACTGGGCTGGGCAGATGCTTGATCCTGCGCATATCTATGCCCACATGGATCTCTACGGTTCGCTTGGTCTGCCTCTCAACGTCTCGGAGATCACAATTCCTGCGGAAAACCTGCTTGGCGACGGTTTCGCGTATCAGGCGCTGGTTGCGGAAAAGATGTACCGTCTCTGGTTCAGTCATCCCGCCATGAGCGCAATCACGTGGTGGAATCTGGTGGACAACACGGCTTTCCAGGTGGCGGGAGCGATCAACAACAATCAGGGAGAGAACCGTTATCTCGGCGGCCTGCTGAACAACGACATGACGGAAAAACCATCGTACAAAGTTCTTTACAATCTGATACACCGGGAATGGACCACGGACGCGACACTGGAATACGAGCGGAACGGCAGGAACAAACTTTACGGATACTGCGGCGATTATGATGTAACGGTGGAAACCGATTCGGGAACGTACCGTCAGACGCTGACGATCTCCCGGAACGAGCCGGACTGGCAGGAAGTACATCTGAAATAACCACGAACCGAACGGACCGGGCGCTGAATGTATTGACTGTTCTGCCGGAGCGCACGTATGCAGACGACGCATTCAGCGTTCGGCTGACGCAGAATCTTCAGGAAGAAATCGAACATTGAAAGGAAATTTCATGAGAAAACTGATTTTTGAAAAATTTGCCGGCAATCCGGTTCTGACAGCTTCGCAGTTTCCCGCCGACATCATGTATGTGATGAATCCCGGAGCAATCAAGTACAAGGGGGAGTATCTGCTTCTTGTCGATGCGGCGACGACTTCGATGCCCATCGTATTCTGGATAGCCCGAAGCCGTGACGGGATTCATTTTACGCCCGATCCGGAACCGATCGAGTGGCCCGCGCACCGTTATCACGAAACCTGCGTGTTCGATATCCGCGTCACGGAGATGGACGGTGTGTATTACCTGATGTACTGTAGCATGACCGTGGAGCGCGGGGTTGCGCTCGGACTGGTCCGGACAACGGATTTTGTGCATTTCAACCGGATCCATCAGGCGGACATGGGGTATGAATTCCGCAACGGAGCGCTGTTTCCGGAAAAAATCAACGGAAGATACGTCCGTTTTGACCGTCCCATGCCGAAGAGTATAGAAGAACAGGCGGGGATGTGCATATCCTGTTCCGACGACCTCATGCACTGGGATCAGACAACCGACCTCATGCAGCCGCGTCCGGGCTGCTGGGATTCGCTCAAAATCGGTACGGGCGCAGTTCCGATCAAAACCCCTGCCGGATGGCTTGAAATCTATCACGGAGTGGACAACAGTTCCTGCAACGATTATATCTACCGTCTGGGAACCGTGCTGCTCGACCTGAATGATCCGTCCCGGATTATCGCCCGTGCGGAATTGCCGGTCATGTGGCCGGAGCATTCCTATGAACTCTGCGGACGCTGTTCCAATGTTGTTTTCACCGCCAATGCCCTGGTAGAAGATGACGGAACTGTCCGGATGTATTACGGCTGTGCGGATACCTGCATCGGTCTTGCGACAGCCCGTCTGGACGAACTTGTTGATTTCACCCTGCATGGAGAAAATACAAGGATCCGCAAGTTTTTCCGCACGGAAAATGAAGCCGTCCGAAATTGAAGACCGGCAGGAACCGGGAACAGGAGCAGAGAAATGAAATTTTTATCAGACAAGGCGGATTCCCTGACGCTGTACAGTGAAAACGGGAAGATGACGCAAATGGAAGGCGGAAAAATTTCCTTCATGAACGGACGGCTTGAAGTTTCAGCGCAGACTGCGCCGCTCTGTTTTCTGCGGGTTCGCTGGAATTGTCATTTGCCGGAGGGGACAGTATTTTGCGGCGACGCCTGGGAACGCACATACGGCGATGCGCACTGGGGCGGATTTGATCCGTCGCGGATGTATCCATGGTATTTTTTTGCGCGCTTCCCGGACGGAAAAGTAGTCTGTTGCGGAGTGAAAGTGCGTCCGGGCGCCTTTGCCGCCTGGACAGCCGATCCGGACGGGATAACGCTCTGGTGCGATTTGCGCAGCGGAGGACGCGGAGTTCTTCTGAACGGACGGTCCCTGCTTGCGGCAGAGGTGGAAAGCGAAGTCTATTCCGGAATAACCCCGTATGCGGCGGCAGGGAAGTTCTGCCGGAAACTTTGTCCGGATCCGGTCTTTCCGCCTGCGCCGGTATACGGAAGCAACAACTGGTATTACGCTTACGGGAACATTTCAGAACAGAGTGTTCTGGAGGATTGCCGCTGTCTTGCGGGGTTGACCGAAGGACTTGCGAACCGGCCCTTCATGGTTATAGACGACGGGTGGCAGGAATACCGGAAAGAAAATGTCCCGAACTACGGACCGTGGCGTTGCGGGAATCGTCTTTTTCCGGACATGCCGTCGCTTGCCGCGGAAATGAAAAAGTATCAGGTCCGTCCGGGAATCTGGTACCGTCCGCTGTATCAGCATGATCCGTCGCTGAAACGGGAGCTGTTTCTCCGTGAAATGCCGGATACGCTGGATCCGTCGCATCCGGAGGTGCTGGAGATCGTTGCCGGTGATATATCCCGGTTGCGCGAATGGGGATTTGAGCTAATCAAACACGATTTCACCACGTATGACATTACCGGACGGTATGCCTTTGACATGCATCCGTGGCCGTGTGAGAACGGGTGGAGCTTTTTTGACCGCGGGCGGACGACCGCCGAAATCATGACAGAGCTGTTCCGAACGGTCCGCAAGGCGGCGGGCGAGGTTCTGATCATGGGCTGCAATGCCGTAGGACATCTTGCGGCGGGTCTGCAGGAACTTTCGCGGACGGGGGACGACACCTCCGGCAGACGCTGGGACCGCACCCGCAAAATGGGAGTCAACACCGTTGCTTTCCGGGGCTGTCAGCATCGCACTTTCTTTGACATGGATGCCGACTGCATCGGAATAACCGGAGCGATTCCGTGGGAACTGAACCGGCAATGGGCAGAACTGGTTGCAGCCAGCGGAAGTTCCCTGTTCATTTCACCGGATCCCCATATCCTGACATCATCGGAAATCAGCGAACTGCGGCGGCTCCTCGCCATGGCGTCCGCCGGCAGGATCGAGGCGGAACCGCTGGACTGGCTAGAAAACACCTGTCCGCGGCACTGGCGCATTTGCGGACAGGATCGGACATTTGACTGGCAGGAATCCGATGGCGGCGAACCGGATTTTCTGCCCTGAGATGAATAGATACACAAGGGAATCACTATGACCAAAAACATATACCGCTCCATCCGTCCCGGCAAAATCTGGCTGGATACCGCCGGCAAACCGATTCATGCGCATATGCCGCGTCTGTTTTATGAGGACGGGGTCTATTACTGGTATGGATTAGACAAAAGCAAAACCTGCGGAGATATGAAATACTGGCATTGGGGCGTCCGGTATTATCGTTCCTCCGATCTGTATAACTGGGAAGACCTGGGATCGCTGATTCCGCCGGATCTTTCCAGCCCCGACGCAGTCCTGTCGCCCTCGAATATGCTGGACCGCCCTCACATTCTCAAAAATCCGGCTACGGGGAAATATGTCTGCTGGTTCGACGGCTGCCACAGTCAGCGTGCCACGGTGCTGATAGCCGATTCATTCTGCGGCCCCTACCGCGTAATCCGTCCCTCTTTCAATCCGCTCGACATGCCATTCGGCGATTTTGATCTGGTTCAGACGGCTGACGGACGCGGATACTGTTATTTCAACCGTCCGCACAAAGAGCTGATCTGCGCAGACCTGACGGAAGATTATTCCGGGGTGTCCGGGATATATTCGACACATTTTCCACGCATATCTCCGCCGTATGTCCGGGAAGCACCTGCTCATTTCGAGCGGAACGGAAAATATTATCTCATAACGTCCGGGACAACGAGTTTTTACCCGAATCCGTCGGAAACCGCAGTGGCGGATACACCGCACGGACCATTTGAAATAATCGGCAATCCGCACGTTTCGGATGCGAGCCGCACATCGTTTCATTCACAGATATCGCAGGTGTTCAGACATCCCGGCAAACAGGATCTTTACATTGCACTGGCGGACCGCTGGCTTCCGGAGGAGATGGATGAACCGTACAGTCATACGGAAATGCTGTTCAACGCCTGGTTCAATCCGGAATACACTCCGCACAATCCGGATTTGGAAGGCGGAATAGAAGCCTCGCTTGAAAAAAACATCAGTCTCGCCCGTTATGTCTGGCTCCCGCTGCGTTTTGACAACGGTGTTCCGCGCATCGACTGGCTGGATGAATGGAAAATCGAAGATTACAACTGATTCGGGAGATTCGCTTTGCGGTTTTCACCTGGGAAAGGATGAATGGGATATGACAGTGAATAAGAATGTGATTCAGCGACTTCAGGGACTTCTGGATCAGGCAGTGGAAAGCGGAAAAGAGTGCGGCTGTCAGCTGGCAGTCTATGAAAACGGAGAACTGGTTGCAGATCTCTGTGCAGGGTATACGACGCCGGAACGGACGCAGGAAGTGATGCCGGATACGCTTTTTCCTGTATTCTCGGTGGGGAAGGGGATCTTTTCCACTGCGGCGCACCGTCTGATCGAAAAAGGGGGGCTGACTTATTCCACCCGGATCGGCGATTTGTGGCAGGAGTTCGACTGTGCCGGAAAAGAAGCGGTTCTGCTGTGGCACATCTTGACTCACCGGGGCGCGCTTTTCCATAATCCAGACTGGCAGACGTATGAGGAACTGGCGGACTGGCAGACGATGTGTTCCCGCATAGCCGCGATGCGTCCGGCATGGAAACCCGGCACCCGCTGTCATTATCATCCGTACACCTTTGCCTGGCTCCTCGGCGAACCTCTCTCCCGTGCCGACGGTAGAAGTCTGCCGCAGATTCTGAAAGATGAAGTAATCGCGCCGCTACGACTGGAAAAAGAGATGTACTTCGGTCTGGATGACGGGGCGGCGGAGCGTCTGGCTCCGGTGGATGCCTCGCAGGTTTCCTTTGTGGATGCGTGTGTGCAGAGTGTGGCGTCTCCGGTGATTCAGCGCGCCTGTATCCCGTCATTCAACGGAATCATGTCCGCCCGTGCCATTGCCCGGCATTATGCTGCGCTGGATACGGAAGTGGACGGAGTGCGTCTGCTGAAACCGGAAACCGTCGCTCATGCCGCCGTTACCCGGCGTGCGGCGGATGACCCCGTGGATCCCGTCGACTGCTGGCCCCGCTTCGGATTGGGGTATGTAACCCATGGTTTTGAGAATGATCTCTCCGGTTTGATCGGTCATGGCGGCGCGATCGGTTCGGAAGGACTGCTGGATCGCCACCGGCATATTGCGCTCGGATTCACCAAAAACAGGATGGATCCGAATCATCCGAATCATCCGCTGCGTGACAGCATCGCTATGGAATTGGGACTGCCGATCCGGCATTGGTAGAAAAAATGCAATAAGGAAAAAAGGGAAATGATTCAAACGATTGAGATTGAGCCGTTCCTGCAGGAGGGCGGCGTGGAATTCCGCAAAAATAGACCGACGGCGATTTTGTACCCGGAGGGGGAGAACTCCGAATGGTATGGTTTCAAACGGCATAATTTTGAATTGGCGGGACACCGGGGATTCATCGTCGAGCCTCCGAATCCGGCGCCGGGGTTGCCTTGGTGCTGGTGTCTGCAATGGGCGGAGGCGTTTGTGTCGCGAACACCTGCGTTGAAACTGCTGGAACGGGGATTTCATCACGTCCATCTTGATGTATTTGATACGCGAATGAATCCGGATGGCGTGGCGTTGTCGGAAGCATTTTACAGCTTGTTGTGCAGGCTGAACTTCCACCCGAAAGTCGCTCTGATCGGGATGAGTTACGGCGGACTTTTCAGCTTGCGTTGGGCGGCGGAACATCCCGAGACGGTCGGCGCGATCTATCTGGATGCCCCGGTCTGCGATCTCGCATTCTGCAAACAGAAACGGGGGATGGCGGAGAATATGGCTGCCTACGGCGTCGGCTCGGCGGCAGAACTGCGGGCACACCCGCTTTCGCCGCTGAACAACGTCCGTCCCATCGCTGAGGCGAAACTGCCGATTCTCTGTATTCGTAGCGGGCAGGATCAGACTGTGTCGCCCCGGACGAACATTGATATTTTCAGCCGCAGACTTCAGGCGGCGGGCGGCGATATTACCATCATCCGCCGGGACTATTACGGGCATCATCCGCATGGATTGGACGATCCCCGGCCACTGGCAGACTTCATCTTGCAATACTATCCGGCTCCTTTGAAAAGAAAATGCAGGCATGCGAAGTTTGGAAAAATTAGAAGGTGAAAAATGATAATTTGTAAAATTTATGGAAAGGAAATGACATGAGTTGGATTGACTGGTGTATTGTAATCGTCCCAATCGTGCTGCTGATCTGGGTGTCGGTTTATTCGCGGAAGTATGCGCGGGGAGTGGTGGATTTTCTGGCGGCGGGCAGAATCGCCGGACGGTATGTGATGTCCGTCGGAGACTTGACTGCCGGACTGTCTGTGATTACGCTGGTCGCGGGCGCGGAACAGTATTATCAGACCGGATTCTCTGTCGGGTTCTGGTGGGCGATTACAACCCCGGTCGGCATCTTCCTGGCGTTGAGCGGATACTGTCTGTACCGCTGGCGCGAAACCCGGTGTCTTTCCATGGGACAGTTTCTCGAACTGCGTTACGGCAGTAAATTTTTCCGGATCTTCTGCGCGGTTCTGCGCACGGTTGCGGAAATGATCACCAATGCCATCGGACCCGCCATCGCGACCAACTTTTTCATCTACTATCTCGGACTGCCGCACCGGATCACGATTATGGGAGTCAACCTGCCGTGCTACGTGATTATTGTAACACTCTGTCTGTGTCTTGCGCTGATGTTCATCTGGCCGAGCGGACGTATTTCCCTGCTGATTACGGACAGCATTCAGGGACTGCTGAGCTATCCGATTTTCGTGATTATTGTAGGCTACATCATTCTGAATTTCTCATGGACAAACGACATTGCGCCGGTCATGTGGAACCGTGTTCCCGGACAGAGTTTTATGAATCCGTATGATATTTCGCAGCTGCGCGACTTCAATCTTTTCGCCTTGATTGTAACGCTTCTTGCGTCCATCCTGAACCGGGCGAGCTGGATCGGCAACGACACCAGCAGTGCCGGCAGAACGCCGCACGAACAGAAGATGGCGGGGGTTCTCGGCACCTGGAAAAACGGCTTCGCCTACATGATGATTCTGCTGCTGGCAATCGTGGTGATCGTGTTCATGACCAGCCCGCATTTCATGCACTCAGGCAATAAATTCAAGGTCAGCAGCACGGAAATCCGGCAGGAGCTTTCCGCAAAAATTCTGGACAATGTCATCGCCGATCCCGCGGTCCGGGCAAAGGCGATGGACAAGATTCATCAGATTCCGGAAACCTATCCGGAGGAGGCGTGGGAACAGCCGCTTTCCCAGCAGAAAAATCCGGACACTCCTTATTTCAACGCGGTGCGGGACACGCTCGGCGACACTCCGGATGCGCGTTATCAGTTCCAGAAATACCGTTCGCTTTACCAGCAGATGATGATGCCGTCCGTGGTCAGCAAAATCTTCCCGGTGGGAATGCTCGGGCTGTTCTGCCTCCTGATGGTCATGCTGCTGATCTCCACGGACGACAGCCGCATTTTCAACGCTTCCTCGACGCTGATGCAGGACGTGATCCTGCCGATGTTCAAAGGGCATCTGGACCAGAAAAAACATCTGCTTCTCCTGCGCCTGACGAGCGTCGGCGTGGCGGTCTTTTTCCTGATCGTGTCGGTTTTCTTCGCCCAGCTGGACTACATCAACATGTTCACGACGATCATGTGCGCGGTATGGCTCGGCGGCGCGGGCCCGATCATGGTCTTCGGACTTTACAGCCGTTTCGGAAATCTGACCGGCGCATGGTGCGCGATCATTTTCGGGTCGGGCACTTCCCTGCTCGGACTGATTCTCCAGCGCAACTGGGCGCAAAGTATCTACCCCATGCTGGAACAGGTCGGCATGGTCGAGACGCTGAACTCCTTCCTCGAAACGGTCTCCGCGCCGTTCAATCCGTGGATCGCATGGAGCATGGACCCCGTCAAGTTCCCGATCAATTCGTTCGAGATTTACTTCATATCCATGGTCCTCTCCGTCGGCGGCTACATCGTCGGCTCGTACCTCACCTACAAGCCTTACGATCTTGACAAACTTCTGCACCGCGGTATCTATGCGGACGCTCCCGAACCGCCGAAAGAACGCTGGACGCTCCGGAATGTCTTCAGCAGAATCATCGGGATCACGCAGGAATATACGCTCGGAGACAAAATCATCGCCTATTCGGTCTTCGGCTATTCGATCGTCTACCAGTTCGGGCTTGTCTTCATCGCAATCGTGATCTGGAACGCGATTTACCCGTGGTCGCACGAGTGGTGGACGATCAAGTTTTTCATTACGTCACTGGTCATTCCCGGCATCGTGGGAGTCATCTCGACGGTTTGGTTCCTGATCGGCGGCATCCGTGACGCCCGTCAGCTCTTCATCGACCTCGAAAAACGCGTTGAGGATCCCGACGACAACGGACAGATTCTGCAGAACAACGAGAAATGATACAATGTTTCAAATAAAAAAACGACACATAAGAAAGGAATCTTTTATGGAAGAATTCATAGCCGGATTCGGAGAAGTCATGCTGCGGCTTGCTCCGGCAGGGAAAACCCGTTTCGCCCAGACACTTCCCGGCACATTGGAAGCCACTTACGGCGGCGGCGAGGCAAATGTCTGCGCCTCCATCGCAATGCTCGGCGGAAAATCACGCTATCTGACCGCGCTACCCGTCAACCCGGTCAGCACTGCATTTGCCGTTCAGCTGCGCGGACTCGGCGTTGACGTTGACCGCATCCTCTATACGAAAAACGGACGGATGGGCGTCTACTACGCCGAACACGGCGCGGCTCAGCGCGGTTCGAACGTAGTTTACGACCGCGAACATTCCGTAATTTCCGAAAGCGGTCCGGAAGATTACGATTTCACCTCCATGCTTGAAAATGTCGGACATCTTCACATCAGCGGCATTACGCCCGCACTCAGCGAAAAGGCGTTCCGTTCGACTCTCGCCATTGCGAAATTTGCATCGGAACACGGAATCCGCATTTCCTGCGACCTCAATTTTCGCAAGAAACTCTGGAACTGGGAACCGGGAACCGCTCCGAAAGACCTCGCGAAAAAATGCATGGAACAGATTGTTGCATTGGCGGACATCATCATCGGCAACGAGGAGGACGCCTCCGATGTCTTCGGAATTGTTTCGGAAGGCAGTTCCGTGGAAAGCGGGAAAATCAACATTGAAGGCTACCGCGAAGTTGCCCGCAAACTCGGCGAATGTTTCCCGAAAAGTTCCTTCATCGCCATCACGCTGCGCGAAAGCTATTCCGCCGACCACAACAACTGGGGCGGGATGCTTTATGAAAAATCCACCGGAAAGGCGTTCTTCGCTCCGCTGAATGCAAACGGCGACTATGCCCCGTATGAAATCCGCAATATTGTCGACCGTTTCGGCGGCGGCGATTCCTTCTGCGCCGGGCTGATCTTCGCGCTTTCCGGAAACGAATTCAACGCGCCGGACAAAGCGATCCGTTTTGCCGTTGCCGCAAGCTGTCTGAAGCATTCCGTCAAGGGCGACTACAACTACACCACGAAAGACGAGGTTGTCTCCCTGATGAACGGCAGCGGCTCCGGACGCGTCAAACGCTGAGGTGAAGCGATGAAAATCACAAAAATAGAGCCGGTTCTCGTCGGAGCACCCACTCCGGGCGTCGGGCTGCTCTCCAGCCGCAACTATATCTTTGTCAAAGTCCATACCGATGAAGGAATCTGCGGTCTGGGCGAATCCACGCTTGAAAGTCACGACAATTCCGTCCTTGGCGTGTTCAAGGATATCGAGTGTTTGGTTCTCGGCGAAGACCCGGCCCGGATTGAATATCTAACGCAGAAGATGGTCAAACAGCTTTTCTGGAAGGGCGGAGTCATCAAAGGCAGCGCGGTCGCGGGCGTGGAACTTGCACTCTGGGATATTCTCGGGAAAAAACTCGGTCAGCCGGTCTGCAAACTGCTCGGCGGAACCTGCCGCGACAAGATGCGGGTCTACGTCAACGGTTGGAGCGGCGGCTCACTCGACCCCGTGGTCATCCGCGAAAAAGCACAGGTTGCAATGGCGGCGGGCTACAATGCGTTCAAGTTCAGCCTCGCTCTGCCCATCTGGCCGGTGAATGATCCCGGCAACCTCCGCAAAATCGCGAAAGCCGCCGAGACAATCCGCGAAACCATCGGTTCCGATGCCCTGCTCATGTTCGACGGACACGGACGTTATGACGCGGATCTTGCCATCCGCATCGGCAGGATTTTTGAACCGCTGGACTTCACGTTTTTTGAAGAGCCGTGTCAGCCGGAAGATGAAGAAGGGCTTGCCAAAGTCGCCGCGCACGTCAGCATTCCGATTGCAACGGGGGAACGTCTCTCGTTCCTGCCGGAGTTCAAACGTCTGCTGACCCGCAGCTGTGCCAGCGTGATACAACCCGACATCGGGCACTGCTGCGGCTTCGGAACCGCGCTCAAGGCTGCGCGTCTGGCGGAGGCGTTCAACGCATTTATTGCTCCGCACGGTCCGATGAGTCCGGTGATCACGGCCATTTCGCTGCATCTCGACGCCATCATTCCGAACTTCCTCATTCAGGAGCGTCTGTTCCTCAACGACTGGCGCAACGAGGTCATCACCGAGCCGCTCAAAGTCGAAGACGGCTATATCAGACTCAACGACAAGCCGGGCTGGGGAATCGAACTGAATGAAGATGTCTGCAAAGCTCATCCCGCAATCCCGTCATACACTCCGCAGCTCTACCGTCCCGACGGCGCTGTCTGCGACTGGTAACAGAAGGAGCATTTCAAAATGGATGATTTCAAAGGAAAAACAGTGCTTGTTACAGGTGGTTCCCGCGGACTTGGCGAGGCGTTCTGTCACAAGTTCGCTGAACTCAGCTGCCGCGTTTTCGTGAATTATGCGCACGGACGCGAAGCGGCGGAGCAGGTGGCGGCGGAGATCGGCGGAACCGCCGTTTCCTGCGATATTTCAAGCGAGGACTCGGTGAAAGCGATGTTCCAGCAGATCGGCGGGGTTGATCTGCTGGTCAATAATGCGCGGATCGATCCCTACAAGCGCGGCGAGGGTGTTTCCGACGGCACCTGGTGGGATGAAGTGATGTCCGTCAATCTCAAGGGAGCATACCTCTGCGGAAAATTTGCGCTGGAGGAGATGAAACAGAAAAAATGGGGGCGCATGCTTCATATTTCATCGATCTGGGCATACCAGCCTGCGAATGAACGGATGCTCTCCTACGCGGCGACGAAATCCGCAATGCACGCGCTGAGCCGCGGTTTTGCGAACCTTGGCGCTCCGTACGGAATCACTTCCAACGTGCTTGCACCGGGACTGATCATGACGAAACTTGTCTCATCGCGTCTCACGCCCGAAGCGCTGGCAAAAGAAAAAGCGGGGATTCCGCTTGGACGCGGCGAATCGCCTGCCGAGATTGCCGAAGCCGGAATCAACCTGATGCGCTCCGGTTTTATCACGGGGGAGATTCTCAATATCAACGGCGGCGCGTTTATGCGTCCGTAACAGGAAAGGCTGGAAAATGAATTTTGAAACTTTAATGAAAGAGTGTCCGCTGGTTGCCATCCTGCGCGGCATTCTTCCGGAGGAAGTGGAAGCTGTCTGCGATGTTCTGTACAAAAACGGGATCCGTCTTCTTGAGATTCCGCTGAATTCGCCTGATGCGCTCCGGAGCATTGAAATTGCTGTGAAACACACGGCGGGACGTATGCTCGTCGGTGCGGGAACCGTGCTGACTCCGGAAGATGTGCGCAATGTCCGTGCTGCGGGTGGCGAATTCATCATTTCCCCGAACACCGATGTTGCGGTCATCCGGGAAACCAAAGCCGGCGGAATGCTTTCCATTCCCGGTTTTTTCACGGCAAGCGAGGCGTTCACCGCCATTCAGGCGGGTGCGGATTACCTTAAACTCTTTCCCGCAGTTCTCGGACCGGGTTATGTCAAGGATTTGAAAGCAGTTGTCAAAAAACCGATTATGGCTGTCGGCGGAGTCAATGCCGCGAATCTGCCGGACTTCATGAAAGTCTGTGCCGGCGCGGGGATCGGCAGCGCGCTCTACAAGGCTGGCAAATCTCTTGAAGATCTCGACCGCGATGCGGCTGCCATGGCCGCGGCGGTCCGCTGAACAGACAGAACAGCAGAATCATTACCGGATAACAGCTGTTTTTCCGGTAATGGCTTTATGAAGAATATTGCCATGCAGACCTTGCAGTTTTACAACTGGCAGACAGCCATCGCACCGGAATACGGGGGCAATCTCTGCCGTCTGCGTCACGGAGAACTCGAAATTCTCCGGACGCCGGATGAACCGTCCCTGCTGGATCAGAACCGCGCACTGTACGGACTGCCGGTTCTCTTTCCGCCCAACCGGATTGCCGACGGAGAATTTTACATTGACGGCAGACGCTATACCCTTCCGGTTACGGAGCTGCCGCCGCGGAACAACCATCTGCACGGACTGCCGCTTCGCGCCGGCTGGGATGCCGAGACAGACGGCAACCGGATTGTCATGACCTGGAATTACAGCCCGGAACATCCGGCTTTTGCCGGTTTCCCTTTCCCGTTCCGGCTGGAACTGGTCTATGAATTCACCCAGGAAAGCGTGCGGCAATCGCTGACGGCAATCAATGCCGGAACTGCTGCGCTGCCGTGCGGAGCGGGTTTTCACTCGGTATTCAACACGCCGGAACGCGTCCGGATTACGGCATCGCCCTGGTACTGGGAAATACTGCGTCCGCGTTATCTGGTCAGCGGCAGACAGCTGTTGTGGGATCGGTTCAATCCGTCGGAATGGTTTGATCCTGCGCGGCATGTCATTTCTTTTCATACGCGCATTGAAACCGGCAGTTTGGACGGGAAGCCTTTCCGGGGAGCAATTCTGGATTACGGTGTCAAAACGGTTTTGTACGAAGTGGATCAGAGTTACCGTTACTGGTACTTGTGGAATCAGGATCCCCGATACGGTTTTTTCTGTCCGGAGCCAATGAGCTGGATGGTCGACGCCCCCAATCTCAAACTGTCTCGTGACATTACCGGGTTCCGTCTGCTGCCGCCGGGAGAACGTGCCGTTTACACTTCCCGGATCTCAATCCGGCAGGGAACAAAAATCATGGATGTTGTGAAAAAATCATGAAGCATTATTATTGTGCAAGACGCTGCGGCAGCTTTCACCTGATCCGATTGAGCACAGGCTTACTTGAAAAGTATAACAGGAGAAGACGACATGAAAATTCTATTTCAGGGCGATTCCATCACGGATGGCAATCGAGGCAGAACAGATGATCCGAATCATATTATGGGACATGGCTTTGCCTTCAGCATTGCTTCACGGCTCGGAGCGAAATATCCCGCGAAGTTTGAGTTTATCAATAAGGGGAACAGCGGAGATGATGTATTAAAACTGCTTGCCCGCTGGAGGTTGGACGCAGTTTTGCTGAAGCCAGACTTGGTAAGCATTCTGATCGGGACCAATGACATCAATATCGAAAATCCGCCGTCGCGGTTTGAAACAATTTACCGGATGCTGCTTGATGATTTGCCCGATTCACGTTTTATCCTTTGTGAACCATTTCGTTTCCGGAATAATGAAGATGACCGTCTCTGGAAAAAACGTTCTGATCTGCTTGAAAAATATCAACAGGCTGTGCGCAGGATCGCCGCTGATTATCATGCAGTTTTTGTACCGCTGCAAAACATTTTTGAGGAGGCATTCCAACGGGTATCACAATCTTACTGGATTTGGGATGGCGTACACCCGACAGTAGCCGGACATGAGTTGATTACCATGGCATGGCTCCGTGCAATAGAAGATATCTTAGTGAAGGACAGAAAATGAACGACTGAAAAGCGGAATAATAGTAAATGGAGTTGTAACAGCAACGGAGCAGGGCAGTCAGTCCGCAGGGCATATACAGCTGAAATTCGATTCGATTAAAGCTTTTTTCTCATCCCAAAGAAGACTTGAATTTGATATAAAGAG
>ERZ1034917.781-NODE-781-length-25384-cov-16.827944_pt1 | contig 25384 bp, 28 predicted proteins | sample MGYA00520605_ERZ1034917 | MGnify/ENA primary metagenome ERZ1034917 (study PRJEB33766, sample SAMN09781784) | gut metagenome | biome: gut microbiome | host: Homo sapiens | place: Madagascar | study: EMG produced TPA metagenomics assembly of the PRJNA485056 data... | reverse complement strand
GAGCGTTCGGCTGTTAACCGAAATGTCGTTGGTTCGAGTCCAACACGGGGAGCCACGAAAAGCAGGTATCTGTCGATACCTGCTTTTCAGTTATTCAATTAAAACGCAATTTGAAGACTGTACAGCGTTCTGCAAAAAACTTACAAGGTGTTTTTTGTTATTTGCACTCTAAAACCTTTTGATTTTAACTTTCGACGGCTTCGTCGGCGGTTTTGATCCCGAAAATTCGCTTTTGAATTTTGTTGTTTACAAAATTTATTCCGACATCTTGACTAAGCATGCTTCATTATATATAACTAGCACTATGCATAATTCAAATTATATATGGGGGCGGAGATATGCCCGCAAAAGCAAAGGTTACAAAAGCAATGATAGTGGAGGCAGCCTTTGCCGTTGCCCGCGAAACGGGAGCGGAAACATCAATATATCTGATGAACCTGAAAAAGGCATCAAACGGTGTAATGCTCGGAATAGGGATGAATTATATCCGCTTTGCAATTAAAGAACCGCATTTGTTCCGTTTCCTTTTTGAGTCGGATTATTTTAACGGCAGCACTCTGCTTGAGATGATAGATGCCAAGGAGCTTGAGCCTGTTCTTTTTGCTATGCGGGAAGCCGTGGGGCTTGATACTAAGCGGACCAAAGAGGTCTTTTTGACGGTTTTTCTGTTTGCTCACGGATATGCAAGCATTATAGCCGATAACGCGCTTAAATATGATGAGGGGGTTATAAAATCTCATTTGGGCAGGCCTGCAAGGGAGCAATATTGGCGGCGCAGAACGAATGATGCAGACGGACTGTTTTTTACAATTGCATGCAGCGCAGATGAAGGGCGCGAACATGCAGTGCAGATAAAGGGCGCGAAAAGGAGAGAGTATGAATTATATATACATTACCAAAGAAAATATTGACAGTGAGCATATTTGCTGCGCCATGTCAGGCAAGCAAAGCCTTGCCAAAAAAGAATGGCTTAAGCAGCGCTTTGATGAGGGGCTTGTTTTTTACCGCGGCAAGGAGTGCGGAAAGTGCTTTATTGAATATATCCCTGCGGAAAATGCATGGGTGCCGATAGAGGCGGACGGTTGGCTGTATATAAACTGCCTGTGGATAGCGGGCTCCATGAAAGGACACGGATATTCAAATGACCTTTTGCGGGAGTGCATCCGGGATGCCGAGGCACAGGGCAGAAAAGGCATTTGCATACTGTGCGCCCAGGGGCGTAAGCGGGAATTTCTTGCCGATCCGAAATTTTTGGCATACAAAGGCTTCAAAACGGCGGATATATCCGACTGCGGAATAAGCCTTATGTATTTGCCCCTTGTGCCGGATGCAGAGCCGCCGAAATTCAAAGATTGCGCCAAGCATCCCAAGGCAGACGAAGACGGCTTTGTGCTTTATTATACCGATCAGTGTCCCTTTACCTGCTACTGGGTGCCAAGGGTGCAGGAGGCGGCAAAGGATCACGGCATTAAGCTCAAAGCCATTCACATCACCGATAAAGAATCCGCACAGAGAGTACCTGCCCCGGTCACGACCTATGCCCTGTTTCGGGACGGCCGTTTTCTTACACAGGGCATACAGTCGGACAAAAAATTTCTGGCACTTGCAGAAACAAGCAACTGAACCGCCGCCAAAAAATTAAATAACGCAGAAGTAAAGAATGAAAATCGGCGCGCTTGTCGTGATAAACCTTCAGAACGATATTACAAAACACTATAAGAAAATCATTGACAGAGTCAATGAGGCAATCGGACGGACTGCCCAAAAGGATTTGAAGATTATTTACATATTCGATTTTCAGCCGGCCTTCAAAAGGTTTTCCCGCAGGCTTGAATTAAGCACTGATAAAACCGCAAAAAGCGATATGCCGGTGCAGGACGGGAAGTGACGGGGCATTCCCCGACGGCGCTTGCGGATAAGGACGCTTATTTATACGGCGTTTTTATTATCCGCCGTGCCGATATAAAACATAAAAAGCGCGGACGGCCGATCTGGCGTCCGCGCTTTGGCTTTTTGTATATCCTTTTGTATAAAAATATCCCCTTTTTAGCTGTCCGCAAGGGTGTTTATAAGCTCGGAAATGATGTTGTTCCCAAAGAACACGCCGTCGCGCGTGAAGGCAACGGTGCTTTCTTTTACGGTAAGATATCCGCAGTCTGCAAATATGCTCAGCTTTTCTTTGAACAGCTGCACAAGATCGGTGCCGAGGCGCCCGGAAAACGGCGCAAGATCCGCGCTGCCCTTTTGCAGGGCATATATAAGAGCGTCCAGCACACGGTACCGGTCCGACAGCACTCGTCCGCGCGAGCAGATATGTATATTCTGCGATACATTGCCGCAGGCATGGGTGTTGTGATAAAAATAGTTTTCTATGTTTCCGCCCGCGCCGTGACCAAGGGCAATGCAGCTGCCCCCACTGTGGCGTATCTCCATATAGTCATAGCGGTCGCGGCCGTCCTTTACAAGCTTTGTAAGCTCCAGCATCCTATAGCCGACGGGCGTCAGCCTGTTCAGGATAATGTCAAACAGCTCCCTTTCGCGCCCGATATCCTGCATGCGCTTTTTTGCGCTGTCGTCAAGCCGTTTGTAAAGCGGCGTTTTTTCGTGCAGCATAAGCGAATAGAAGGATATTCCGGCAGCGTCAAGGGATATGATCGCGTCAAGATCCTTTAATAAAAGCTCATCGGTCTGACCGGGATAATTGTAGATAAGGTCTATGCTTGTGTTCCGAATCCCCGCACTAATCGCCGCAGCCACGCGGGAAGCGGCAAATTCTCCGCTTCCGCGCCGGCCCAGCAGCCTTCTGGCACTGTCGCAAAAGGTCTGTATGCCCACGGATAAACGGTTTACGCCGCCCTCTGCAAGCACCTCCAGCATTTCCTGCGTAAGCTCGGTTGCCGAGGTCTCCACGCTGATCTCCGCCCCCGGCGCAATGAAAAAGCTGCTGTGCAGCCCGGCAAGCACTGCCTTCATCTGCGCGGGGGAAAGCGATGTGGGGGTGCCGCCGCCGAAGTTTACGGCATCAATGGGCGCCTGCATATAGGGGTATCCCTGCATATGCTGCATCTCATTTATAAGATAATTGTGATACTCCCGCCTGTTCAGCTCATCCGGACGGTGAAAGGGGCAGAAGGAGCAGGTTTTGCAGCAAAAGGGTACATGCAGATATATTACCCGGCGGCTTCCGGCCGTTTTTGAAAGCACCGCAGGAAGGTAATCCTCTCCTGCGGTGCTTACGGTACAGCGGTTTTTCAGGTTGCGCGAAGCGTCATGGTGGCTTTTATAACGCGTTGAAAACATCATTTTTCGCTCTTGAAGGAAAAATCGGCATCCGGGTAGAGAATCTGAGCCAGCTGCTGATAAGCCTGGGCAAATCGGCTGTTGGGCTTGTTGTGGAAAAGGGATTTTTCAAGATAGAATACCTTCCCGTTTTTAACCGCACTCAGGGACTGCCATACGGGATTGCTGCCGTAGGTTTCTTCCACCTGCGCTTTGGCGGCATCGGTTCCGGCGTGACACTGCACAATGATAATGTCGGGATCGGCAGCCAATACCGTTTCAAGGTTTATGGTAAGACGGTTGGCGCCCTCCGTATTGTCCCAGCTGTCCACAATGTTTACCGCCTTCATTGCGCTCACCATTCCTCCCACAACGGTGGAGGAGGTGTTGGCTTCAAGAGTGCTGGCATTTGCAAACATGCTCAGTACGCGCGGCGCATTTCCGTCGGGGATCTCGCACAAAACCTCCGCCACATCGTCAAGAGCCTTCATGGCTATGCTGTCCCACAGCTCGGGATGCCCGGAAAGATTGCAGAATACCTTAAACCATTTCAGATAATCGGAAAAATCGTCATACCTTACGGCAATAACGGGTATGCCCGCTGCCTTCGCGGGGCTTTCAATGGTGGAATAGCCGCTCATTGCGGTGGAGCAGATGATCAGCTCCGGCTGCAGGGCAATAATGGTCTCGGTGTCCCATTTTTTGCCCGAGGATGAGGCGGCTACAACCGTCACGCCTTCATCGGCGGTAATATCACGGCCGATATATTCCGTGTAGAGCGACTGCGAGCTTTCGCCTCCGATGCAGCCTGTCACGGAGCCGCCCGCTTCGTACCACAGCGTGGTAAAGCTTGCATAAAGGTTTACCACCTTTGCGGGGTTCTTTTTAACGGTAATTTTGCCCTCTGCCGAGGAAGCATCGCTGAAGGTTACGGAATCGTTATCCACGGTCACCTCGTCTGCGGCCTTAAGGAATTCCGCTTTAAGAGCCGCCTTCCGCGCTTCCTTGTCGGACGGCGCTGCGGTGCCGCCGCCTGCGGCGGCAGAGCCGGCGGGAGCGGTGCCGGTGTCGGCCGGCGCGCAGGCGGTAAGCACGCCTGCAAAAAGACAGAAGCAAATAAGCAGTGCAAATATTTTTTTCATGTATGTTCCTCCAAAATGTATTTGTTTATATATAATTGTTTAATTATATCTGTTGTTAATTATGTCTGCTGTTCAACCGTGCCGAAGGTCGTTCTTTGCGCAATGAAGTACGGGCAGTCGTGCACCGGATCGCGGTAAACATCGGCTTCAATTTCAAATATACTGCGAAGATTGTCCTTTGTCACCGTTTCCCGGGGCGTGCCGCAGGCAAAGAGCGTACCGCCGCGGATTGCCGCCAGGCAGTCCGAGTAGCGTGCGGCAAGGTTTATATCGTGCAGAACCATTACAATGGTAATTCCCAGCGTGCGGTTAAGATGCTTTATAAGCTCCAGCACCTCCACCTGATAGCTGATGTCAAGGTAGGTGGTAGGCTCGTCAAGTATCAGGATCTCCGGCTGCTGAGCCACCGTCATGGCTATCCATGCGCGCTGCCGTTCTCCGCCGGAAAGGGTGGAAAGAGTCCTGTCCTTCAGGCGGGTCAGCCCGGTCAGCTCCAGCGCACGGCGGATAATGGCGCTGTCGTTTGCGGCCGCGCCGTGCCCGAAGCGGGAATAGGGGAATCTGCCGTAGGAAACCAGCGTGCCCACATCTATATCGGGCGGGGATTCATGCACCTGCGACAGGTAAGCTATTTTCTGCGCAAGCTGCTTTGACGGGTAGGAGCTCAGCTTTTTGTCAAGGTATCTGACCTCGCCCCGCCGCGGCGTAACCGCGCGGGAAACGGTTTTCAGCAGCGTGGATTTTCCGCATCCGTTCTGGCCTATCAGCGTTACTATCTTGGAGCGCGGAATATCAAGGGTAAGCCCGCGCAGAATCTCGTTTTTGCCGTAACTTACGGAAATATCGCAAAACCCGAAATACATCTTCAGCAGCCCCCTTTTCCCTTGCGCGTGCGCAGCAGGTATAAAAAGAACGGCGCCCCTATAAAGGAAAGTATAATGCTCACCGGCACCTCGCCCGGCGGAAGAATAACCCGACCTACCGTGTCGCATATAATCACAAGGCAAAATCCTAACAGTGCCGAAGCAGGAAACAGATACTTGTAATCAGAACCTACAAGCAGCCGCGCAATGTGCGGCACCACAAGTCCGACAAAGCTGATAAGCCCGGCGGCGGAAATTGCCGCACCCGCAAGAAGCGATGATACCGCTATCAGAAAAAAGCGGAAGGCCTCCGTATGCAGCCCCAGAGAGCTTGCGGTTTCGTCGCCCAGCATCAGTATGTTCATCCGGGAGGGCAGAAAGGCGCATATAAAAACGCCTGTTGCCGCATAGGGCAGAACCATGAAAAAGCTGTCCCAGCCCGCACCGTTCAGCCCGCCCACAAGAAAGCCGGAGGCGTTGCCCAGCGATTCCGCAAAAAAGGTTTTAATTATATCGTTGAACGCGCCGAACAGAGCCGAAACGGCCATGCCGGAGAGAATCATTTTCACCGGGGAAACGCCCTTCTGATACGCCAAAGCGTATATCAGCATGGTGGTGATGAAAGCGCCCAATATTGATCCTAACGGCAAAAGACGGGAATAGGCGGGAAAAGCAACCAGCGTTAAATATCCTATAAAGCTTGCGCCCCCCGTTACACCTATGGTGGAGGGGGAAGCCATGGTGTTGCGCATAACGCCCTGCAGTATGCAGCCCGAAAGCGACAGACATACGCCCACAAGCCCGCCCGCCAGTACGCGCGGGAAGCGAAGGTTCCACACGATCAGGCGCGCCATGCTGCCGTCGTCAATAAACAGCGCCCTTGCAACCTCGGAGGCGGAGAACCTTACGCTGCCTATGCCGGTGCATATCAGCACCGATAAAAAGGACATAATGCCAAACAGGGTAATAACTATCCAACGCGAGGCTTTTCTGCGCACGGCTTCCTTCCCCGGCGCGGCGGGCACTTCGGAGCGGACGGTTCTGATCATGACTTTTTAAGAAACTCCGCGACTGCCGCGCGGGCCCCCTCCAGCTCCTCTGCGTCCGGGTGTCCCAGAGATTGCTTCTGTTTTTCAAAGCGCTCCATGGAAAGATGCCCCTTTTCCCCCTGCGGAATTCTGGTGCGCGCAAAGGTGCGCCGCAGATCAATGCTTCCCCGGCAGAGGTAGTGCCCCAACAGGGTGTTGTGCTCCGATGCAAGGGCAATAACATTTTCGCATACCTTCGCCGCATGCGCCGTATCCGTCGAAACGCCCAACGAGCCTATAACTATCAGCTTTTTTCCGCGCATTCTTCCGATAAGCTCAATGGTGTCGTCGTCCGCAGTGCCGTGATTGCACCAGTAGCAAAGCACGAAGGTGTCAAATTTGCTTATAACTTCATGTGTGATATATCGGATATTGTACGGGCCGACATGGTCGGGCACCGCTTCCGCAGCGGCGGCAGCCAGCTTGTAAGCGTTGCCTGTTATGGTGGAAAATATAACGGGGACCGTTCCGGCAAGGTCGGAGCGCATCTCACAGCCCTGCATCAGCGCGCGTCCAAGCGCCTCCGCCTCTTGCGGCGTGCCTGCAGGAGAGAGCATCACGCAGCGGGCAGCCTTGCCTATAAGCATAAGGCTTTGTGCGGCATCGCCCTCAATATTGCCGAAAACGGCCGTTTTTTTGCCCTCAAGCGCAGTAAGGCATTGTGAAAAAATGTGTATCACCGCACAATTGTCGCCGTCGCCCGTCCCGAAAGCGGCGGCATCGTACAGGGCAAGCAAACCGGGGTCAAGCGACAGATCAAAAATGTCTGCCTCCGCACCGCATGCACGCGCCCCGGCGGCAATGATCTCCGCTGCGGCCAGCATCGTTTTGTCCTGCGGGCAGATAATTGCAAGTTTACTCATGTGTATATCTCCTGATGAATTATTGGGTTAGCACATGCTAACCCAAACTCTTAAAAAACAGCCTCTTCGGCTTAAGAAGCGAAACACCTGCGTGTTGAATGGGTTAGCAACCGCTAACTGATGACAGAATACCATAATCCGGCGGAAATTGTCAAGCGCCTTTTGCGTATATTTTACTAAGCAAATAAGCAAACAGTCCGGCTGCCAAGGCGCGCCCGTTTATTCCGGCAGCGGCCGCGCGGTTGTATCGGGGCGGGATCCGTGATATAATTGCATATAAAAGGAAGAAAAATATATCGGCTTTTAAGCAAAGCGGCAAACAGAGGAGCATCCTATGGGGTTTATTGATGAATATAAAAGGCTGGAAAAGCTGTGCGGACAGGCGCTCGGGGAGGACGGCCGGGTAACGGCATATATTGATGCAATGCGCGCCATACCCGACGGCGGACGGTATGTAAGCACCTGGCAGGAGGATCTGAAACGCCTGAAGCATTACCGCTGGATGCGAAACAGAATTGTTCATGAGCCGGACTGCAATGAAAAGAATATGTGCGCTCCCGAGGATGCAAAATGGCTTCGGAATTTCTGCATGCGTCTGGAAAAGCATAAGGATCCGCTGACGCTGTACCTAAAAGCGACCGCTGCGGCAGGAAAAAAGAACACCGCAGTAAAAGGAAAACGCAGCAATCCCGCAAAAGACAGCCGGCCTTTAACCAAAAGCAAAAATACAGCCCAGAGCAATGCGGATAGCGGACACGGTAAAGCCGCAGGTCCGCTGCTCGGCCTTGCAATGCTGCTTGCCGCCTTGCTTATGGCCGTATTTATAATCTGCCGTGCCGCCGGCCTTTTCTGACGGCGGCATTTTTCTTCCGAAATATCTTAAGGCCGCAGGCATGCGGACTTAAAGCTTTTATACGGCGTACATAAAAAAGCCGTTAACACCGTTTGGGGCGTTTCCGGCTTTTATGCGTTCCCGTTATTCCGTTTTCGGTGCGCCTGCGTATTTGCCGTCAGCTGCCGCAGCAATACATGACGGCCCAATGCTTTTCGGCGCGCATCTCAAAATAGCTTTTCAAAACAGCTTTGCATATGCACCGGCGGCTTATTCCTCAGCGGCGGCCCACTGTGCAAGCTCTTTATCCGACATCCCGTTTATAATCTTTCCGCTCTTCCAGTTTGCCTTTGGGCATACGGCGGAGAGTACCTTTACGGTGCTGCCCATTCCGCTTCCGCCGGAGGTGGCAAAGGGGATCACGGTCTTGCCCGAAAAATCGCAGCTTTCAAGGAAGGTGTTTATTATATGGGGAGCCACATACCACCATATGGGGAAGCCCAAAAACACGGTATCGTATTTTTCGGGGTGGGGCAGCGGCTCTGCCATTGCGGGGCGGGAGGACGGGTCGTTCATCTCCGCGCAGGAGCGGCTGTGCTTGTTCGTCCAGTCCAGATCCGCGCGGGTGTACAAAACGGCGGGACGGATCTCAAAAATATCCGCATCCGTTATTTTTGCAAGCCTCTGCGCCGCGGCCTTTGTAACTCCGCTTGCGGAAAAATATGCTACAAGCTTGTTGCTCATTTTTGTTTCCTCCTTTTTATACAGGGGATTTCCGTCCCTTTTGTTTTCGGTAATTTATCTTTTCGATGTATAAATTATATTCCCGTAAGAGGCGCTTTGCAATATCGCGTTGCATTATATTTGTAAACTTTCTGTGTAATAAGCGCCGCGAAGTTTTTTTCAAGCATAAAAAATTGTTTTTACCTATTGACTTGGAGTACGCTCCAAGGTGTATAATAAACCCGAAAAAGCACAAAGCAAAGGCTGCCGGCTGCGGCAGACAAAAGAGCTTCACAAAAGAAAGGGCAAAATAAAAATGACCATAAGCGAAGTGGGCGAAAAATACGGTATAACCGCGGATACGCTCAGATATTACGAACGCATAGGCATGCTGCCTCAGGTGGGGCGCACCCCCGGCGGAATAAGGGATTATACGCCGGATGATATCAGCTGGCTGGAGCTTATACTGTGCCTGCGCGGCGCAGGGCTGCCCATAGAGGCCATTATAGAATATGTAAAGCTGTTTCAGATGGGGGATTCCACCTTCCCCGCGCGTCTTGAGCTGCTTAAGGAGCAGCGCGGTATGCTGCTTGAGCAGAAAGAAAAAATAGACAGCGCACTGGCCCGGCTTGATTATAAAATATCGCGCTACGAGCAGGCCGTAAAAACGGGCAGACTGGAGTGGGATAAGCCGTGCGCGCAGCCTGCCTCGGGGGAAGCAAGGTGTTAAACCGGCTTTGCAAAATATAATGTATAGGCACAATAATAAATAATTTTTCTTAATACAAGGCATTTTGTATGCGGAAAGGGAAAAGTATGACGGGTTTTGAAAAGGTTAAAAAGAATTTCGGCTTTGGCTGCATGCGCCTGCCCATGAAGGGAAAAGAGGTGGATCAGTCAGAGTTTTCCCGCATGGTGGATACCTATATTGCGGCGGGCTTTAACTATTTTGACACCGCAAGGGTGTATTTGGGCGGTAAGAGCGAAACGGCAATACGGGAGTGCATAGCCAAGCGCTACCCGCGCGAGGCGTTTGTGCTGGCGGACAAGCTTTCCGCAAGTCTGTTCAACTCTCGGGAGGAAATACGCCCGTTGTTTGAAAAGCAACTGGAGTCCTGCGGCGTAGAATACTTTGATTTTTACCTCATGCACTCCCAAAACAGGGATGTTTTCGAAAAATATAAACGCTGCCATGCCTACGAGCAGGCCTTTGAGCTTAAAAAAGAGGGCAAGGTGCGCCATGTGGGTCTGTCCTTCCACGATAAAGCGGATGTGCTGGAGGATATACTTAAGCAGTATCCGCAGGTGGAATTTGTGCAGATACAGCTGAATTATCTTGATTATGACGACCCCGCAGTACAGGGCAGACAGTGCTATGAGGTGTGCCGCAAATACAATAAGCCCGTGATAGTCATGGAGCCGGTAAAGGGCGGCAGCCTTGTAAACCTGCCCGATGATGCCGCACAGGTGCTCAAAAGCCTTAAGGGCGGCAGCCCGGCAAGCTATGCAATACGCTTTGCGGCGGGCTTTGACGGCATTTTCATGGTGCTCTCCGGCATGAGCAATATGGAGCAGATGCAGGATAACATCTCCTTTATGCAGGATTTCCGCCCCCTTGACAAACGGGAAACAGAGGCGGTAAAAAAGGTGTGCGGCATATATCAGTCCAAGCGCCTTATTCCCTGCACCGCCTGCCGCTACTGCACCGACGGCTGCCCTAAGCAAATTGATATTCCGAATCTGTTTTCCTGCCTCAATGCCCAAAAACTGCATAACGACTGGAACGCCGATTATTACTATTCCGATGTCTATACCGTGCATAACGGCAAGGCGTCGGATTGCATAGGCTGCGGCAAATGCGAACGCTCCTGCCCGCAGCATCTGCCCATACGCGCGCTGCTTAAGGATGTTGCAAAGGAGTTTGAAAAGTGATATACAGAAAGCTGCCTCACGGCGAGGAAAAGCTGTCCTGTCTGGGTCTGGGCATGGGCGGCATACAAAGCGCGCCGCCGGAGGAAACAGAAAAAACCGTGCGCAAAGGCATAGAAAACGGCATAAATTTCTTTGATCTCTGCGCGGGCGGCTCCACCGTTTACGCCCCCTTCGCACGGGCGATAGCCGGGGTGCGCGATAGGGTGCATTTTCAGCTGCATTTCGGCGCCGTCTACAACAAGCAGGGCGAATACGGCTGGTCACGCGATTTGTCCCGTATAAAGGAAACCTTTGAATGGGAAATGTCCGTCCTGAAAACCGAATATGCCGATTTCGGCTTTCTTCACTGTGTGGATGAAGAAAACGATATAAAGGATATAGAGCAAAACGGCATACTTGATTATGTAAAGGACCTTAAGCGCCGGGGCATAGTGCGCCATATGGGCTTTTCCTCCCATACGCCGCAGGTGGCGCAGCGCCTTATTGACACTGGGCTTATGGATATGATGATGTTTTCCGTAAATCCCGCCTACGACATGGAAAAGGGCGACGAATACGGCATAGGCTCCGCGCAGGAGCGGGCGGCGCTGTTTCGCCGCTGTCAGGCGGAGGGCATAGGCATTTCGGTTATGAAGCCCTTCCACGGCGGGCAGCTGCTTGCAAAAAACACCTCGCCCTTCGGGGAGGCGCTTACCAAAAACCAATGCCTGCAATATGCGCTGGACCGCCCTGCGGTGCTTTCAGCCGTGCCCGGCGTAAGAGGGCTTAAGGATCTTGACGAGCTGCTCTCCTTTCTTCAGGCTTCGGCGGAGGAACGGGATTATTCCGTCATAGGCGGCTTCACTCCGGAAACGGCGCGGGGGCACTGCGTGTACTGCAACCATTGCCGACCCTGTCCCGCAGGCATTGATATAGGGCTTGTGAATAAGTATTACGATCTTTCCCTCGCGGGGGATAAAATGGCGCACGATCATTACGGCAAGCTCACCGTCAACGCCTCCCGCTGCATGAGCTGCGGTCATTGCGACAGCCGCTGCCCCTTCGGAGTACGGCAGTCTGCCCGCATGGCGGAGATAGCACGGTATTTCGCCTCCTTTAAGGCCGAATAACACGCCGAAAATGCAAAAATGCGCGCCTAAAGCGCAAAAAAACAGAGAAACTGATAAAAATACAAAAGACATTATAAAAGATATATAAAGAAAAACACAAAAAGGAGCGATATAAGATGATAGAAAATGCATTAAGATCAAGACAGGTGTCCTTTAAGCTGGGCATCACGGTAAAGGCGCTTATCTCGGCGGGAATAGTGGCGCTGGCGGTGCTGCTTCCGCAGCTTGCGCATCTGGCGCTGGGCGAACAGGCGGGCATGCGCTTTCTGCCCATGTATCTGCCCGTGCTGTTGGGCGGCTGCTTGCTCGGATGGCAGTGGGGCCTTGGCATCGGGCTGCTTTCGCCGCTTGTAAGCTATCTTATCACCGCGGCAGCGGGCGCTCCCATGCCTGCGCTTGCGCGTCTGCCCTTCATGATGGCGGAGTTGGCGGTGTTTGCCGTTGTTTGCGGCGTTTTCAGCGATAAGATCGCCAGGAACGGCCTTATGGCGTTCCCTGCGGTGCTGCTTGCCCAGCTCGGCGGCAGAAGCGTGTTCCTGCTTTCGGCGGCAGCGTTCTCCGGCGTTTCTCCCCTTAATGCCGCCATGGTGTGGAGCCAGATACAAACCGGCTTTGCGGGGCTTCTGATTCAGGCAGTGCTTGCCCCCGTAATCATAATAGGATTAAAGGCTTTGATGGATAAAAGCGGGAGCGGAAAATGACGGATATAGAAAAGGCGGTTTCCTGCCTGCCGGGGCATACGCTTGCTCTTTGTAAAAACGGAGAGGTGATCCTGAGCGATAAGCGCGGGGTTGCGCCCATGGCGGATTTTCTGCAGGAGGGGCGCGTGCTTGAGGGCTGGAGCGCGGCGGACAGAATAGTGGGCAGGGCGGCGGCAATGCTGTTTATAAAGGCCGGCGTCTGCGCGGTCTATGCCCAAACGCTGTCAACGGGCGGCAAAGAGCTGCTGGAAAAGCACGGCGTCATCGTAAGCTGGGGTCAGCTTACACAGCGTATAATAAACCGTGATAAAACCGGCTCCTGCCCCATGGAAGCGGCGGTAGCAGGGCTGGAGGTTGAGGCGGGCTGCCGGGCAATTTTTAATACGCTTGCAAAAATGCGGGAGCATCGGGGCTGACATACCGTCGCCGTCTTTAGCTAAATACACGAATTTGCGTAAAAAAGCGAAGGGGTCCTTCGCTTTTTTCACAGGCGGCATCGGGCAAATCCCGGAATACTTGCTTTGAAAATCTCTGTGCCTGCCGTTTTGCGCTTTCGGGCGCTGCCGCATCGGATACTTCGTTTGACACCTTGGGCATTATATGATAAAGTGACGGTTCAGGCGGGTGCTTTGCCTGCGAAGCTTTGCGGCCTTTGGGTTGATAAAGGGCCGATAAAATATATTTTAAGTGTTTTATGCCGCGTTTTTGGCGGCATTATGAAAGAGCGGTATGAAGAAGCTAAAAACAGATCCGGCGCTCAGGCAACAGATAGCCGCAGTGCTTAAGCTCAGCCTTCCGGCAATACTCACCCAGATAACCACCATAGCCATGCAGTACATAGATTCCGCAATGGTGGGCGCCCTCGGGGCGAAGGCGTCGGCGGCAATAGGCCTTGTTGCCACCTGCACATGGCTGTTTAACGGCGTAACCTATGCCGTTTCGGCAGGCTTTTCCGTGCAGGTGGCGCACTGCATAGGCGCGCAAAGGGATGATAGCGCCCGCGCCGTTGTAAAGCACGGGCTTATAAGCGCCCTGCTTGTTTCCGTTCTGCTGTGCATTCTCGGGGCGCTGATAAGCCGGCCGCTTCCTGCATGGCTGGGCGGCGAAGCGGATATCCGCGCCGATGCCACGGCATATTTTCTGGTTTTTGCGCTGTATCTGCCCTTTTCTCAGATAAATTCGCTCACCTCCTCCTTTTTGCAGTGCTGCGGCGATATGGTCACTCCCAGCATCCTCAATGCCGCCATGTGTCTGCTTGATGTGCTGTTTAACGCCCTGTTTATTCCGCGCTTCGGCGTGCTGGGCGCGGGCATAGGCACGGCCCTTGCCTGCGTAACGGTCAGCCTTGCAATGCTGTGGTGCTGCTGCGTGCGCAATAAGCATCTGCGCCTGCACAGGGGCGAAAAATGCCGCTTCGACGGGCAGATACTTAAAAAAGCCTTCAAAATCGGCGCGCCGGTGGCCGTTCAGGAAATAGCCATGAACGGCGCCATGGTAGTATCCACAAGAATAATCGCCCCCTTGGGCGCGGCGGCAATAGCCGCAAATTCCTTTGCCGTCACCGCCGAAAGCCTTTGCTATATGCCGGGCTACGGTATAGGCTCCGCCGCCACCACGCTTGTGGGCAGGTGCATAGGCGCGAATCAGCCCAAGGAGGCCAAGCGCTACGGCAATATCTGCATAGCCTTGGGGGCGGCGTTTATGGGCTGTACCGGGCTTGTTATGATGCTGCTTTGCCCCTATGTGTTCATGCTGCTCACGCCGGATGCCGCCGTGCGGGAGCTGGCAGTGCAGGTGCTGCGCATCGGGCTTATTGCCGAGCCCCTTTTCGGCGTTTCCATAACGGCGGCGGGCGCGCTTCGTGGCACGGGGGATACCTTTGTGCCCGGCATGCTTAATTTAATAAGCATCTGGGGCGTGCGTATAGGGCTGGCCCTGCTGCTTGTGGGGCCGCTTGGGCTGCACGGAATGTGGATAGCCATGGCGTGCGAGCTTTGCGTGCGCGGACTTTTAATGCTTTACAGGCAGCATACCACAAAATATTACCGCTCAAGAAACAACGTGCAGCCTCGCGATGCGCAGCATTCATAAGTATAAAAAGCAAAAACAGCGGCGCGCAGCCGCTGTTTTTATATATCGCCCGCCCGCTTTCAGGTAAGATAGGCGTAGGTGTACATAAGGGTCAGCAGGTAAATTATCAGCGCCGAGCCGCTGGTAACCAGCCAATACAGCCGCTTTCTTTTGCACAGGATCGCTCCGGCCGTAATCAGACAAAGGAATATAAGCGCAAAAATAACATAATTCACTGTGGAAAATATCACGGCGTTGCCCTGCGCAAAGGTAAGGCAATATATAAGCGAATACCAAAGCGGAACTATCTGCCCCGCAATGCCGGGGGCAAATATCACCGCGGCCGCAATGCCGCACAGCAAGCCTATAATGCTGCCCGGCTCCGTGCCCTCTTGTCGGGTGTCCTGCGCTTTTTCGGCGCAGTGGGCAGCTGCTTCCTGCTGCGGGCAGGCTGCATTTGTGTTTATATCAGGGGAAATGCTTTCGTTAATATTGTTTTCCGACATATTCTTTTCTCCTTTTCAGCAAAAGTGCAGTATCAGCATAAACCCGAAAAACAGCGCGGCGGATATCCAGAAGATAAGCCACCGGGCAAGCGGCGCTCTGCGCTCAAGCAGCAGGGTGCCGCCCGCGGCCATAATAACGCACAGCACAAGCGCCCACCCGCTCACAAGCCATATAACGGGGTTGGGAAAGCTGAATATCACGGGATAAATCGCCAGGCACAGTATAATTCCGCCCAGCCCCTGCATAATAAAGCCTATGCCCTTGCAAAGCGCCAAGCCAAGGCGCGGCTTTGATTTTGTGTTTTCCATAAAAATTCCTCCTTACCACGGCTCGCCGTTCATATATACCTTTACGGCGCGGTCGTTTTCGTCAAATTCAATGCAGTAGTACATATATCTGTCGTCTGCTCTGTTTATGCGCTTGTATGCCGCATGATGCTCCGTGCCCGCTATGCGCTTTTCCTTCATGGGCTGCCCGTAGCGCGCCACTATCTCCTCATAGGTTCTGCCCTTTATCCATGCGTCGTTATAATACGGGGATATTCTGTGCGTAACACGAAAGGCTATCGCGCCGGCAAACAGCAAAAGCACAAGCACCTGCAAAATGATATAAACGGTTTTCTTTTTCATAATAAGCTCCTTTATTTTTGATTTTTTGCCGCAAAAGCAAAATCCGCCCCTAACGGTTCTCGGGGCGGAAAAATTCACATGCCGATTATAAGCCGCAGCAGCACGCCCAGGATAAACAGTGCGCCTGCAATCGGGAAATATTTTTTTGCATGCATTCCTGTCAGCCGGAAGCCGCCTGCAAAGGTCAGCACGGGGATATACAGGCATACAAGCAGCAGCACTGTTCCGAAGGGAACATAAATGTCCGCCATATCCGGCGCCGGAAAGCCCTTTGTAATGCACAGTATGCTCAGCACCGCAAGCTTTGCATACACCGGGAAGAAAAGCCCCTCAGCAAAGGTCGCGATTGTAATCAGCCAGCCGGCCGCCTTTGAAAAGGATATTCGTTTTTCGCTTTTAACGGCGGTTTTTTCCGCCTCATTTTTTATTTCCATATCAGCCGCCTCCTAAAATATAAACGGAATTCGGCGCAAAAATATCCATACGGAGGAAACGCCCAGCATCGGCAGCAGCACCGTTTCTGCCGCAAGCCCCAGTATAAACGCCCCCGATGCCGACATCCAGCGCCAAAATGTGCTTTTCCCTATTTTACGCCACAGCAGCATAACGGCGGCAGCAACGGCTGCGCACACAATAATCAGCACAACGCCGGCTATTGCGTTGCCCGCATTTTTGCCCTGAGTAATGTACATTATACCGTCGGTTACGGCAGGCACAAACAAAAAACCGGAAATAACGGTGGCCGCTGCGGTCAAAACGGTATACAGCGCCCCTTTTTCTGCATGTTTACTCTCTCTCATGTTATTACTCCTTTTAAATTTTTTGTATTCCTGCAAGAAGATTATACCAAAGAAAAAAGTCGAATGCAATAGTGAAAATGGTTTTTATTGCCGTAAGCGTTTTTATATCGGCGCTAATAATGGCGAAAACATCCTTCCCGGGGCGGTTTTGTGTGCTTTTTTGCGTACAAAAATAACTTCTGTGCCGCGCTGCAAAGCGGCACGGGCAGTAACATAAAAACAAGTTAATTATGTGCATAAAACAAGTAGGATAGTGCATTGCAATAAGGGGGAAAGTGTATATAATCATAGCGTAATTATATGGAAGCATATAATTATTATATGTGCGCAAAAAAATATGCGTACTATAATTAAAACACAAAATTCAGGAAAGGCGGAGGCGTTATGAAAAAGACGCTCTTTACGGCAGGCTGCACTGCTCTGATTGCGGCAATGCTGCTGTGTGCCTGTGCGCCGGTACAGACGCAGCCGGCCACGGAGGGAACACAAATGACAACACCTACGGCGGGGACAACCCCGGAAACACCGGCTCTCCCGGAGTGGAGATACGATTTTATCAAATCGGAATCGGCACAGTACGATTACGGCAAAGAGGAGCAGTATGTCCCCTTTTGGCAGACAAATGTTATATACAACGAATGCTTCTGCTTTGTGGCAGGGGAAAACGGCGAAGCGCCCACGGGACGGCTGCGCTTTACCCCCAAGCGCATAATATCCGTGCGCGATTGGACACTTAAAAAGGAATATGTCGAAGGGCGGGATTACACCTTTGATAAAGGCACTCTCACCTTCACCCGCACCGAAAATTCCTCCGCGCCCTATTTTACGCGCAATTTCCTTTCGGGCAAAAACGAGGACGGCAGCCTTATGGAGGCCTTTGCCGGCTATGACAAAGCCCCGTGGAGCACCCTTGGCTATGCAAGGTGGGATAATGCCATCTACTGCATAGGCCCCGAGCTTTACCAAAAACAGGTTTTTGTAACCTACGAGTACGACCCCGCGGAGTTTGACGGCCCCGCGCAGCAGTTTCAGGGCGCAAGGCTTAAAAACACCATGGCAAAGCTGCTCTCCGGCAGTGAATTAAGCGTGCTGTTCTACGGCGATTCCATTCCCTACGGCTGCGATTCCTCCGGTATGTACCACCGTCAGCCCAATCAGGACGGCTTCCCCAAAATGTTCACAAAGGCTCTTTCCAATATATACGGCAGCAAGGTCCGCTATAAAAACACCGCAGTGGGCGGCACCACCACCCAGTGGGCCAAGGAAAATGTGGACAGCGAGGTAATAGCGCATAACCCCGACCTTGTGGTGCTTATGACGGGCGGCAACGACGGCGACGCCACCGAGCACAGCGAGGAAAACATTGCCGCCGCGGTGCGCAGAATAAAGGAAAAGCTGCCCCGGTGCGAGATCATACTCATGGATACCTTTGTGGGCAATAAGGACGGCGGCTTTGCCAGTAAAATAAAGCCCATGCTGGAGGGCATACACGATCGCATAGCCCAAAGCGAGGAGGGCGTAGCCACCGCCGGCATATTCCGCTTCCATACCTATATGCTGGAGGGCAAAAACTATATCGATTTTTCCGGCAACGGCATAAATCATCCCAATGATTATATGATACGCCTCTACGCCCAGCAGCTTTTAAGCACCGTTGTGGATTTTGACGCCATAAAGGCGCGCGGATAAACGGCGCTTTCTGCAAACACCTGCTTTCATAAAACATCGGAATCCTCCGCATTTCGCGGAGGATTTTTCTGTTTCCGTCATGCGGGCGCAATGTGCGCCGCGCCTGCCTTGTAAAGGGACACGCGGTAAGAAATTTAAGCAACAAGTTAGTTTTGTGCTGCAAAACGGCAGTACAGTGCATTGAAATACGCGGGGGAAGTGTATATAATGACCGATAGAGCTTCTTATGCGCTCTGAATGTGCGCAAAGTCGGAAAAATAACATAAAAGGCGGAGGCATTATGAAAAAGACGCTTTTAACGGCGGGCTGCACCGCGATGATTGCGGCAATGCTGCTGTGCGCCTGCACGCCGGCACAGACGCAGCCGGCCACGGAGGGACAAATGACAACATCAACGGCGGGGACAACCCCGGAAACATCGGCAGCTCCCGAAAACCCTGCTCTTCCGGAGTGGAGATACGATTTTATCAAATCGGAATCGGCACGGTACGATTACGGCAAAGAGGAGCAGTATGTCCCCTTTTGGCAGACAAATATAATATATAATGAGTGCTTCTGCTTTGTGACGGGGGAAAACGGCGAGGCCCCCACGGGACGGCTGCGCTTTACCCCCAAGCGCATAATATCCGTGCGCGATTGGTCCCTCAGCAAGGAATATGTCGAAGGGCGGGATTACACCTTTGATAAAGGCACTCTCACCTTCACCCGCACCGAAAATTCCTCCGCGCCCTATTTTACGCGCAATTTCCTTTCGGGCAAAAACGAGGACGGCAGCCTTATGGAGGCCTTTGCCGGCTATGACAAAGCCCCGTGGAGCACCCTTGGCTATGCAAGGTGGGATAATGCCATCTACTGCATAGGCCCCGAGCTTTACCAAAAACAGGTTTTTGTAACCTACGAGTACGACCCCGCGGAGTTTGACGGCCCCGCGCAGCAGTTTCAGGGCGCAAGGCTTAAAAACACCATGGCAAAGCTGCTCTCCGGCAGTGAAATAAGCGTGCTGTTCTACGGCGATTCCGTCCCCTACGGCTGCGATGCCTCAAGTATGTACCGCCGCAGACCCAATCAGGACGGCTTCCCCAAAATGTTCAAAAAGGCACTCACCGATATATACGGCGTCAAGGTAAAATATACAAATACCTCCGTGGGCGGCACCACCTCGCAGTGGGCAATGGAGAATGTGGACAACGAGGTAATAGTGCATAACCCCGACCTTGTGGTGCTTATGACGGGGGGTAACGACAGCAGTGACGATGCTGCGGAGGGCTGTGAGAAAAACATCGCCGCCGCAGTACGCCGTATAAAGGAAAAGCTGCCGCATTGTGAAATTATACTTATGGATACGCTCCTTAGCAATAAGGACGGTGGCTTTGCCTTTGAAATAGAGCCTGCGTTGGAGGGTATACACGATCGGATAGCTCAAAGCGAGGAGGGCGTGGTCAGCGCGGGCATATTCCGCATGCATACCTATATGCTTCAGGGCAAGCATTATATTGATTTTTCCGGCAACGGCTTGAATCATCCCAACGACTACCTGATACGCCTTTATGCACAGCAGCTTTTAAGCACCGTTGTGGATTTTGACGCCATAAAGGCGCGCGGATAAACGGCGCTTTCTGCAAACGCCCGCTTTCATAAAAAACACCCGAATCCTCCGCATAATGCGGAGGATTTTTCCGTTTGTATCCCGCATGCCTTTGCAAGCGCCGTTTTGCGGTTGCGCGGCAAGAGAATATGAGTTAAAATAGCATTATGAGAAGTGATAATTTATTTTCCTCGGCAGGCAGACGCCTGCGCGCTCTTGCACTTCGCCCCGGTTTCTGGGCGGCGGTATCCGGCGTGCTTACGGCGGCGGCTTACAGGTTTGAAGCGCTGTGGTGGCTGTGCTTTTTTTCGCTTGTTCCGTTTTGCTTTATGCTGCTTTACCGCGTGCGCAGAACCCGCCGCGTTGTGGGCATAATTTTTTGCTATTGCTTTGCGTATTACGGTGTAACGCTGCTTTGGCTTTTTGAAATGATAACGGTGCTGGCGCCCGTCACCGGGGAAGTCGGTGCCGCGCTTATAATGACGGGCGCAATAGCGGTTATATGCCTTATTATGGCGGCAGCGCACAGCCTACCCATGCTGCTTTTCCGCAGGGCGCGCACCGGCAGCGCGGCGGACTGCTTTGTGCTCGGCGCTTTGTATGCGGCAGGCGAGCTGCTTATAGGCGCCATGGGCGATCTGGCCTTTCCGTGGGCGCGGCTTTGCAATATAACGGTGCCGTTTTTGCCCTTTGTGCAAAGCTCCGCGCTGTTCGGCGGCACCTTTGTCTCCTTTCTTATAATGGCGGTAAACTGCCTTTTCGCGCGGGCGGCAGTGGAGCTTATGCACCTTGAATGGAAAAAAAGCCTGTGGCTTGCAGCGACGGCGGTTATGATATTTACCGTCAACTCCGTGGGCGGGGCCGTACGCATGGGAATAACGGAAAATAAAACGGCGGCTCTTACAAAAACCGAAACACTTGTGGTGCAGGGGGATTTTCCCAGCAATGAAAAATGGACGGCCACAAGCTCCGATATGCTTTCGGTATACCTTTCCCTTTCGCAAAAAAATATTAAGGAAGGCACGCGCCTTGTCATCTGGCCCGAAAGCGCAATAACCACCGATTTAACCGCATACCCGTCATATACGGAAAAGCTGCGCGCCTTTACAAAGGAAAACGGGGTCTATCTCATAACGGGCGCGCTTAAATACACTTCCGACGGCCAGTACAATGTGGCCTATATGATATCTCCCGACGGCAGCATAAGCGCGCCTTACGCAAAGCAGCTGCTGGTGCCGATGGGGGAGTATATTCCCTTCAGGAATATACTCTGCAAAATACCGGGGCTTTCCGAATTAATGGCGGATACACCCGGAACAGAGCTGCTCCACGGCAGGGAAACGGTCATATTTGATACCCCGTGGGGCGGCATTAACAGCATAATATGCTATGAATCCATACAGCCGGCGCTCCAAAGAAATGCCTGCATGTCGGGCAGCGCGCTTACGGTCATGATAACAAACGATTCCTGGTTCGGCACTTCGGCAGCGCTCAGGCAGCATCTGAGCCATGCGCGCCTGCGTGCGGCGGAAAGCGGGAAATACCTTGTGCGCGCCGGCAACAGCGGCATAACGGCGTTTATATCCCCCTGCGGCAGGGTTGAGGCGGAGCTGGATACCTATTGCCGCGGCACTCTTGAGGGCAGCGTTGCCTTTCTGGACGGAAAAACCGTGTATTCCGCTATTGGGGATATACCCATGTGGCTGCTGCTTGTTCCCTGCCTTGCGCTGTTTGTGCGCGGGGCGATATTCGGCTTCAGGCTGCGCCTGCGCGCCGCTCAGGGATTTATAGAGGGGAGCTTCGGGGACAATATAAAGCATAAAAATACAGGTGATAAACCGCGTATCTGGGCGAAAAATAACGATAAACCGCGTATCTGGGCGAAAAATGATGATAAACCGCGTATCGGGGCGAAAAAGACCGATGAGCCGGGCGGCAGGGCGAAAAAGGCCGACAAACCGGGAAAAATGGCGAAAAATACCGACGACTCCGGCGTTTTAAGTGAGCCCGAGCTCGGAGCCTCCGGCAGCGCCGAGATGCCGGGAAGGGATGGGCAGGACGCCGGAGACGACGGTGAAAACGCAAAAAACACCTAAAAAAGTGCGTAAAAACACGATAAAAAACGCTTAAAAATGCGCAAAAAAGCTATAAAAAACGAAGCAAAAAATAAAGGGTTGCGTTCCATAGGGAGAATACAAAAAACCGATTAAAAGCGAATGCACAGAATACAGAACAAAGAGATGATTTTTATATGTTTCACATAGCATGGTGCGCTAAGGCTTGAAAAATAAAGATTTTTGTGCTATAATATATTTAACGGTATCCGTACAGAGATACTGAAATATCAGGAACAAGATAAAGAGGCAGAACAAAACCGACAAATTATTAAAACCAAAAACTCTCGACGGGAGGTAACCGCCAATGAAACACAATAAGATTACAAGCGCAGAGAAATGACTTTTCCCTTGCGCTTTTTTGTTATTTTTGAAGGAAGTAATGACGAGGAAATGAATCACAAAAGAACAACGGGCTTAACCCATAACCTATCGCAAGGTTAAAAGCCGCGTGATTAATTATAAACAGACGTCATAAAAAACACAATGACATTGTTGAATCAGTTTAGTCTGTAAGGAAAAAATACAGTCAGCGAGGATGGGATATATGATACTTGAATTAAACAACATAGATAAGTCTTTTGGCGAGAAAGAAGTTCTCAAGGGCGTTTCTTTCACGGCAGAGGGCGGCAAAGCGTTTGGGCTTCTGGGCAGAAACGGCGCAGGCAAAACGACATCCATCCGTATTATTATGAATGTGTTTCCCGCAAACGGCGGAGAGGTGCTTCTGGACGGAAAGCCGATTGACTATAACAAAATCGGGCTTGGTTATCTTCCCGAAGAAAGAGGACTTTATCCGAAGAAACCTGTTATTGACCAGCTTGCATATTTTGCGGAGCTGAAGGGGATGGGTGCAAAAGAGGCGGTCAGGGCAGTTGATTACTGGCTTAACAGGCTCGGTATGACCGAGTACCGCAACAAACGGCTCGATACCCTTTCAAAAGGAAACCAGCAGAAAATTCAGCTGATAACGGCTCTTGCGCACAATCCGCACATTGTCATTCTTGACGAGCCTTTTTCGGGGCTTGATCCCGTAAATGCCATGCTCCTGAAGGATGTGGTAAAGGAACAGATTTCGCAAGGGAAAATCGTTTTATTTTCAAGCCACCAGATGGCGTACATAGAGGAATTCTGCGACAGCATCGCAATCTTAAGCGCGGGCAGAGTTGCAATCAGCGGAGATTTGCTTGAAATAAAGAGGAATTATGTGCGCGATAAGTTAGTGGTAAGCACAACAAAACCCGAACGGATAAAGTCCGATTTGGGAAAGGCTTGCGCCGAACGCGAGGACGGCACATTGCTTATTCAGCTTACAAGCCCCGCCGAAAAGCAGTCTATGATGAAACGTCTTGTGGAATCCTATGATATCGACGAGGTAAAAGTGTTTGAGCCTTCTCTCAACGATATATTCGTAGAGTACGCAGGCGCGCAGGTGTAAGGAGGCAGAGCGATGAAACAGTTTGGAAAAATACTCAAATTCGAGCTGAAAGGCTATCTTAAAAACAAAGTCTTTACAGGCGTCACGATCTTTCTTGTAGTCGCAATCGCTGTTGCCATGTTTATTCCGAATATTATATCGGCGCTCAAGTCAGAAACGACGACGCCGCCGACGGCGGAACTTCCCGTAATGCTTGTATATGCCGAAGACGAAACCCTTTCTAAAACCGTAAAGGAATATTTTACGCAAGCCTTTACGGGGTATAACGTAAAGGTTGCGGACGGAACGCCGGACGATATAAAATCGCAGATTACAAGCGGCAGCGTCGAGTGCGCTTTTGTTCTGAACAGTCCGTCGTCTTACACTTATTATGTAAACAATCTCAATATGAGGGATTCCAATCAGGCTGTTGCGAACACGGTATTGCAAGAGGTTTACAGAGTGAACGCTATGATACAAAACGGACTGTCCCCCGAACAGGCGAGGGATATTATGTCGGTGGTTATCAAAAGCGACACGATGACACTCGGTGTTGACCAGATAAAGAATTATTTCTATACCTACATAATGATATTTGCATTATATATGGTGATTATGCTTTACGGGCAGCTTGTTGCGACCAACGTGGCAAGCGAAAAGAGTTCACGCGCTATGGAGGTTCTGATTACGAGCGCAAAGCCGACGAGTATGATGTTCGGAAAGGTTTTTGCGTCCTGTATCGCAGGCTTTTCGCAGCTTGTGCTTGTGTTCGGGTCGGCGTTGCTGTTTTATAATATCAACAAAGCGCAGCTGCAAAATCCGGTAATCGCCTCGATATTCGATATGCCCGTAAGCCTGTTTGTTTATATGCTCGTGTTCTTTGTTCTCGGCTTTTTGATTTACGCTTTCCTTTACGGCGCAATCGGCTCAACCGCGTCAAAGCTTGAAGATATAAGCACTATGGTGCTGCCGGTCACCTTCCTTTTCATTATTGCTTTTATGGTTGTTCTGTTTTCGATGATAGGCGGCAACGTAAACTCCGTGTTGATGAAGGTATTCTCGTATATTCCGTTCACTTCGCCTATGGCTATGTTTACGAGAATTTGCATGAGTACGGTTGCATGGTATGAAATTTTCATTTCCATTATAATTTTAATCGGCTCCGTTGTCGGCATCGGAGTTCTGTCGGCTAAGATTTACCGTGTAGGCGTGCTTCTTTACGGCACGCCGCCGAAGCTTACAAAAATTATGAAAGAGGTATTTAAGAAACAATAGTCAACCGTCGGAAGAACGGCAAACTTCGCAAAAGGGATTTTACCGCTCAATTCGCGGTTGAAACAACCTTTTACATCTTTAAACGTTAACGGCGTTTTTATAAACGCCCCATGCGGAATCCCGATTACTTCATTTTTGTCTTATATAGCGATGGCTGCATTTAATAAAATGAACATAACATAAAAAGTTAAACGCTGATAACCGAAAAAGCAAAAGTAAGTCCGATTTATATCGGACTTACTTTTTATATGCGTTTGTGGAAAAAATTCCCGGCAATTTCTTGTAAAATTTTTGTTAAACACCCTAACAAAACGGCTTACTAAAGGATAACACTTTTCACGCCTGACACCGCGTGAAGAGTTTTCAGGTATAACGGGCGGTACGAAACCAAACGCACCGCCCATTCTGTTCCCTCCCTTCCCTATGAAACATAAAGGAACGGGGGAATTTTAATGAGCAAACAGGGCGCCGCCTTGGGCGGCGCCTGCTTTATGCACCGGCCGCATCCGGCTTATCGCCTTCGCCGCTGCTTGGCGCGCCGGAATCGTCAATGCGGCGGGACAGCTCCTCGTGGCGGGCGATAACGGTGCGGTAGGCGCTGTAACGCGGCTTGACCGGCGGCACAACACAAGGCGAATCGTTTATGCCGGCGCGGTCGGATTGGGGCTGCTCCGGGCGCAGACGGCCGGCGAGATTTGAAAAATTCAGCTTTATCATAAATATTCCTCCGATTGCATTTTTTCAGAAATGCTTCTGCGCTTAAGCA
>ERZ1034917.780-NODE-780-length-25399-cov-29.647964_pt1 | contig 25399 bp, 30 predicted proteins | sample MGYA00520605_ERZ1034917 | MGnify/ENA primary metagenome ERZ1034917 (study PRJEB33766, sample SAMN09781784) | gut metagenome | biome: gut microbiome | host: Homo sapiens | place: Madagascar | study: EMG produced TPA metagenomics assembly of the PRJNA485056 data... | reverse complement strand
ATATATAATATGATAATTAATAGTATAAAGGAGAGTTGATTTGATGTTTGATATTAAGATTAAATATCATGATCCTAATCTTGAGCCTATTCTTGGATATGATAAGGGAGATTGGTTTGATCTCCGCTGTGCAGAACCTAATGGAATTCATTTGAAAAAGGGTGAATTTGCAATGATTTCTTTGGGAATTTCAATGGTTATTCCTAAGGAATATGAAGCACATCTTGCTCCTCGTAGTTCTACATATAAGAAATATAAGATTATTCAAACTAATGGTGTTGGCATTATTGACAATACATATTGCGGTAATAATGATATCTGGAGAATGCCTGTATTGGCTATGGAGGATACATTTATTCCTTTTAATGATCGCATTGCTCAATTTAGATTTATGCCTAGAATGCAGTATTGCGATAAGAAGTTTAAATTTGGTATTAATTTTGTACAGACAGATGATCTTGGTACTGAAGATCGTGGCGGATTTGGTAGTTCTGGCAAGAATAAATTCTTTGGATAAATATATGATGACTAAAGGTGAGAAAAATCTCACCTTTAGTTTTATTTTCAATCGTATATTATTATAATGAAGGAAGAATCTGCAAATTATTTTATATATAAAGGAAAGGTGATAATATATGGCAGCTTCATTTAAAAGTATTTATAAGGATCTTTTAAAGAAGAACATCAATGTTGATCGATTGATTGATTGGCAAGCAGATTGTTTAGATTATGCAAGAAAAGTTGAAAATAATGATAAAATCAATATTGATGAACTTAAAGCATTTATCAAAATTTGTCTAAATTATTATGTATATTCTAGTGAAGGAAAGGTCTTAATTCCTGATTATACTTATGATATGTGTGTCAATAAGTATTATCAGCTTACTGGAATTGATAGAACTAAAGATAAACTATTTCTTGCAGATGATCTTCTAAGTGGATCTAAAAAGTGGAATTTTGTTGATCATCCTAGTACTTGTCAAGGTCTTGTCGGTACTATTGGGGATAAACTTTATTCTTATCAGGAAGTAAAAGATCGATTTAGTTATTATGGATGCAAGGAATATAAAATTGCTCCAAAATATGATGGTATTTCAGTTGCAATTCGTAAAGAAAATGGGAATATCACATATGCTGCAACTCGTTATGATGGATACCAGGGGCAAGATATTCGAGATCTTGTTAAAAGAGCAAAGTTTCCAAAGTGGTGGGAATATGCTCCTGATGGATATTATAAGAATGAAATCTTGATGTCCACAAATGATTATAATGAGCTAATTAAAGAGAAATATTATGCAAATCGTAGATCTGCCGTTAGTGGTATTGTAAATACTCCCACAAATCTTCCATTTGCAAAATATCTTACGATTATGCCTCTTCTTTATTATAATGATAAAGAAAGAGAAATTCATTATGTTGCTGGTGGAATTGAATCTATCACAGTTTATTCTGCTAGAGATTTAATGGATACAATTGAAAAGAAACTTAGTGTTATTCGATCTGCAGAATTTCCTTATCGAGTTGATGGAGTTGTAGTTTATCCTCAGTATAATCATCCAATTAATGAAGGTAATTTGATGGATAATACTTTCGCATATAAAGTTAATACAAATGAAGCAAAGACAACAATTGAGTACGCATATGCTTCAGTTGGTAGACTTGGAAGTGTTACCCCAATGGTTCATGTAAAGCCTGTAGAAGTTAATGAAACGATGGTAACTGATGTTTCTCTTGGAAGTTATGCTAAATTTCTTAGTATGAATCTTCGAGAGAATGAAGAAGTCATTGTATATTCTGCAGGTGATGTAATTCCTCAGATTAAACTTCCTGATATTAGAACGAATTGGACAAATGATCCCGATCTAAAGATTAGCAAATATTGCCCTTATTGTGGTGAAAGATTTGAGAGAATTGGTACTGAATATAAATGTATTAATCCACATTGTATTCGAGTTATGAGTGGAATGATTTCTAATTTCTTTATTAAACTTGGTATCGATGGTTTCTCTGATAAGAGCTTTGAGCTTCTCTGCAAAGCTAAAGTCATTAAGGATATTCCTAGTGTATTTAAATTAACTCCTGAAAAGATTATGGAAGTTGATGGATTTGATCAGGTATCTGCTAGAAATTTCTATAATGAAATTCAAAGAATTAAGAATGATAAGATTCAGATTTCTGAATTCTTTGGAGCTCTTGGTATTGAGGGAATTTCGGTTAAGAAATGTAGAAAACTTCTTGCTGAAATTGATATCAATAAGTTCTTGAGAAAACTTGCTGAAGATAAAGGAAAGAATAAAGCTCAAATGGCAATGCGATGTGCAGATGGCATTGGTACTAAAACTGCAACAACTTTCATTGCATATGTAGCTAGAAATCTTGACATGATTAATTATCTTCTTAAGATTATGAATATCAGTGGAGATACTTCATTTATTGGTGAAGTGTGCTTTACTGGATTCAGAAATAGTCGATGGGAAGAGAAGTTTAATTCAATTGGTTATAAGATTGGCGATTCAGTGAATAATAATACAACTTGCTTGATTGCAGCTAGTATTGATAGCGGATCTACTAAAATGAAAGCTGCAATGAAGAAGGGAATTCCTATCTTTAATTATTCCGATATTGAAGAGGTTTATCATAGATTAAAAGATGGAATTCCTCTTAATGGTTATGTACAAGATTGATTTTAGTCGTATATTATTATAATATAAATAAGAGCAAGGAGTGAAGTTTCTTATGCAATCAATCAAAAGTTATAGTAATCAGGAATATCATGATTATAGTTTTGCTAGTCAGTATCGTGTAAGAAAACAGGCAATTGTTCCTCAGGACAAGGACAATTGTGCATTTCTTTATGATGTTGATTGTGAGACTAAGAGAGATTTGGAAATCTGGTTCGGTAATATCATTAATTATGATTGGCATTGTAATACAATTGCAAATTGTACTGTTGAAGCTATTATTAAAGCTATCAATGTTGATATGAAAGAAAGTTCTGTAAAAAGTGCTAGATTTAATTTCTATAATCTATTTCTGGTTAAGGTTACAACTAAGATTAATGAGAGAGCTGAGAAGGAGGGCAATATTAATGTTGCATTTGAGCCTGGTCCTTCTGCAATCGAATTAATCAATACAAATATTTCTAAGGCTGATGAGATTCCTGAGAAATATGAATGCGCGAAATTCTTTACAATTGAAAATCCTGATGAAGATCCAATTGTATTGGAAGCCCAGAATGAGAGATATGGAAATATTGATCGACAGGCTAGATATGTTTTGAGTAATAATTATGCCATTACTATTCCTGATTCGAATAAATATATGGCATTTGGTGTAACTTATCTCTTTATCAGAAATATCTTTAGAAAGTTGCTTAGAGAAATTGGCGCGCATCCTGAGTTGAATCTTATTTCTGTGAATTTCAATGATAATATTGAATTTCATGTAATGCGGGATGATGAAGATTCTTCTAAAGTAACATTTGCAATGCGTCCTGGTCTTAATGCAAAGCTTCTTATTAAATCTGATGAAACAACTGAAGATGATGAAATTGATGAGGATAACTTCATGATGAGATAAAATCTCATCATGAAGACTATAAAACTAATTATAATGAGGGGTAAAAATTATGACTATTACAATTAATAATGGTAATAAAGGGATTGCTAAGATTGCAGTTCCTAATACATTTGCTTCAAAGATCAATGATCAGTATCCTGAAATGGCAATGATGCTTGCTATGGAAGAGCTTTCTGAGCTTTCTCAGGCAATCTCTAAATGTGTCCGCAATGGCAGTGATGATAAGAAAGATAATCTAGCAGAAGAAATTGTAGATGTCCTTACAGTTATTCAGTGGGCAATCAATCGATTTGATATTCCTCTTCAGTCTATTCAGAGATGGGCTGAAGAGAAAAATGAACGAACAATTGAACGTAATAAAACCGATGAGATTATCTTTAGATCTAATGATGCTAAAAATAAGTATTGTGAGCATCAGTATCGTAAGTTTAAGGCTTTGAAAGATGGTATTCAGATTCGTAAGATGCCAAATGGTAAATATGAAATTTGCGGAGATCTTGATAATTCTGCAGAATATTATCATGCTCTGAAGTCTATGATGAATTCTCGATATGCAGCTGCAAATGATATGGAGAAAGCAAATGAGCTGATTGGTTCTGATCTGAAAGATGTATTTGATGCTTTCTTTGGAGCAACTACTGCAGAAAAGGAACCTAAGGCACCTACTAAAAAGCAGTCCAAGAAGAATTCCAAAGATCTCGATAAAGTGATCAATAAGGTATCTAAAAAGATCAAGAAAGATGAGAAGAAGGGAAAGAAGGGTAAGAAATGATTCAGTTTATTTCTGAATTTGGTCTTCCTAAGGAATTCTCTAAAAAGAAGAAGTTTGATCTTCTGGTAGGAATGCTTATTCCTAAGGATGAATGGAAAAATAAAGACCTTGACTGGAGAATGAATAGTGATATTCATAAGGTATACCTGACCGTTGAAGAGTGTGCAAAAGCAACTCTTGAAAATGCTCTGAATGATGGGGTATCTGAGGATGTATTGAAGAATGGGTATATTGCTATTGCAGCTTTTACTTATCCTACTACTCAGTTGAATGAGATTCCTCTTGCAAGAGATCCTTATGATAATCCGATTGATTGTGAATGGAATAAAGATACTCTGAGTTTCAATTTCACATTCCGTAAGAGTAATCATCATAACCAGTCAAATGCTTGGGAAGAATTGAGCATTAGTACATTGAAAGTTGATTCTTTTACTACTAAATGTGAAGATGGTAAGTATTATATTACCAGCTTTAACGTTTATCCAGTAATTGATAATACTGCAATGTAATAAAATATGGGAGATGGTAGTTCTCTACCATCTCCCATATGAATCATAAATTCTTTTCAGGTACTCAGAAAATTTAATATTGAATGAGGAGTGAAGTTAATGCTTAATTATATTGCATTATATCCAAATCAATATGAGGGTGTAATGAATCCTGAGATCATCTTAGGTAAACAAGATACTCCCATTGAGGATTTTGTTATCATGGCAATGAAAGAATTAGAGGCCATTGATAATATTAAAATTGAGAATATTGAAATTATTCATGATCAAGATGATGTTGATATTAATCGTCATATGATCAATGTTAATTATAAAAAGAAGAATATTGAGGATATTCCAATTCCAAAATTCAAATATATTTCTGATAGTAGATATGGTGAGATTATCTTTACAATTCGAGTTTCTACTAACTTGAATGAAAAGGTAATTACTAAAAGAATTCTTTATCCAATTGAGTATAATGGATTCTATTATAATAATGGTAAACGGATGAAAGCTATTTGGCAACTTGTTGATGGCTCTACTTATGCTCAACGTGGCAAGAATACTCTAAAGTCTAGAATGCCCATTATCATTTATCAGAATAAGAAGCGAATTGTTACTGATATTAATGATAAGAAATATCTAGTTACTTCATATTCATATGCATTGAATGGAAGAACTAAGAAGCCTGGTGCCAAAGCTAAAGTTAAATTTATCAATCCCATTATGATTTACTCTGCAAAGATGGGATTTACAAATACAATTGAATTCTTTGGTATGCAGAGCATTATTAATGTAGAAAAGAAAGTAAAGAAGGATGAAGACCGATATCTTTACTTTCCTTTGAATGATATTTATCTTAGAGTATTGAAAGATAAGTTTGAACGATATGAATTCGTTCGTAACTTTATTGGTATGAGTTATTTTCTTACTTCTACTGATTTTCCTGTTACTCTTAAGAATCTTGATGATCGAGATTATTGGACTTGTAGAGTTGGTACAGTTGGTGCTGCTAAGAATAAAAATCTCTCTACATTTAGAGAGAAAGGTATCACCACAATGTTTATGATTGAAAGGCTTCTTGATGCAACCACGATCAAGAACCTTCGTCTTCCTATGTATTATAAGCATAATATCTATTATTTGATTTATTGGATGATGATTAGTTTCGATGAACTTCGTACAAAGTCTAATATTGATATGGCGAATAAGCGCATTAGAAAGAATGAATATATTGTAAACTCTTCTCTTGGTAAGAAGATTAATGAGAATATTAATCGCCTTATTGAAAAACGCGGTAAATCTAGATTGAATAGTATGGATACTCTTCTGGAACTATTTAACTTTGGTAGTGATATTATCATCTCTGGTATGCGAAATCTGAATGACTTGATTAAGACTGATGATATTGTCAATGATAATGATTTTATTCTTGATCTTGCATATAGTAGTAAAGGACCGAATTAACTCGCCAAACTGAGTTCGGCTTCAGGGTGACCTGATGAAAATAATCCCTCGTGAACTGCTGGAAAGTCCAGAACGGATAATCAGCAGCCAAATTAATCTTTAATGATTATAATGGTTCAACGACTATCGAAAGACTACTTATATAGTAGAATTGAGTAGAGTACACTTAATATATAGTGGAAGTGCGAGGATCTTATTTATTAAGAATAAGATATAGTCTATCCATATAGGAATATAATGGAATTACTGTCACTTGGCGATGGCAATAATAAGAAGATTGCAACAAAATATAGATATCTTCATCCTTCTATGGCTGGCATTCTTGATTTGAATACTTCTAGTAACTCTGATATCGGTTTGTCAGGTTCTTTTACTCCATTTGCTCAGCTTTATGATGGATATTATTTTACTCCAGAACATGAACCTTGTCAGGCTAGATATAAATTTGAATGTGAACTTGCTGAAGAAGGATTTCGGAAAGTTCATGGTAATACATTTGATGAATATCTTAAATATATGGATCGTTATGATCCTTTTAAAGAATTACTGGCATATGAGCCTATTAAAATCGTTGAAAAGGAGACTTAATTATGGGAATTCTTGATCGACTGATGTCTATTATAAAATGTGATGATACTGAGCCAACTGTATCTTCTCATGAATTTCTTTGGTGTAATACTTCCAGTGAAGTCACGAATCAAAGTTATTATATTGGTGCTGAACTAGTTGAAAATTTTCTTTCTTTCTATTTGGTTGATCCTAAGAATAAAAATGTAAATACTATCAAATCTTATCAAATTGATAATAATATTATTAATGGTATTGATAAGACTTGGTTTAATTTCAAGGATACTGGAGATAAATATAAAATTATTGTATTGAGCCCTTATGGATCTGGATACCAGGTATTTACCGATACATTTGTGATTGATAATTCTGCTATCTGTGGTCCTAAGATTCTTGAAATTACAATTCCATATACTTATCTTTATGCTGAAGAAATTAGAGATTAAATTACATCACGTTTTTAACATATTATGTAATTCAAGTAAATTGAATTAAAAATAATATTATGGAGGTCTTTTATAATGGAGCACAATTTTATTTGGACTACTAAGGGTGTTGAGAATGCCCCTGAGTGCCTGTATGCTGGTATTGAGTTTAATGATAACCGTATGGTCGTTACTAATCTCAATCCCAATAAGGATGAGTATTATATGGGCGAGGGTGCTATGAACCCTGAGTTTGATATTACTAAGCTGACGGCTGATTGGTTCCATGGTTCTGTTAAGGTTGATGGTAAGAATACTACTCTGGAAGTTCATATTTATGATCCTGCTGGTGAGCAGCCTGATGATTCTGCTAGCCGCTGGACTAACCTGCAGATTCTGCCTGATGGTAATTTCTATCTGGAGATCTTTATGTCCAATGACATGATTGATCCTATGATGCTCCCCGAGAATCGTCACTAATTAAAATAATCCCCTAGAGAGATACCTCTCTAGGGGATTAAAATCACTTTATATAGGAGGTAAATTATGGATTATATTTCATATAAATTCTTTATTGATGGGCTTCATGTTATTAAGAAATCTGCAAATGCAATTACGATTTTGGACTATCATACTGGTAGATCAATTGATATCTATCGTGATATATATGAAAATTATATTGAATTTAGACTTGCGAATAAAGAAGGATCTATTCGAGGAGATTTCTATAAGTTTACAAATATGCCAGTGTGGATTGTAATTGGAACTGAAAAGCCTGATAAAGATTCTTCAATGGATCCTTTGTATTGGGAATGCAAATCTGACAGGCCTTTTATTGAATTCCGTGCTGGATTTACAAATATCCATGATAATAATGAATTTAATCAATACTCAGATTTTATTCATAATATGGCAGATGATTTTGAATGGTCACATAGTTTTAATGAAACTATTGAGCCTGATGACGATTATGATGAAGACGATTCAGTTAAAGACTTGAATGATTTTATGCAGACTCCAATGTACACTCCAGATGATATGCTGAAAATTGTTTCTCAGTTGAAACCAAATGGAGGAAAGTTTTATGAAGACTGAGCAGGGTAAATACACTATTTATAGTAATAATTCTAATACAGTTATTACTGTATTGAATAATGAAACTGATCATTTTATTGTTGCAGCAATAAAATTCGGATCAATTGCATTTTATTCTGATACAACTATTGGGGATTTCTGTGAAAGTGTTAAAACTGATCCAACTAGTAGAATTGCATTTGATGATAATTTCATTGTAAAATCTGATTCTGATACTTACGAGATTGCATATTCATTTGCAAATCATTCTAAAAATTATGATAAAATGCTAGCTGAATTTAATGGGCATAATGAGGCTAATAATGGAATTTCCATTGCAGATTATGAATGTAAATTGAGTCCTCAAAAGATTCTATATACTAAAAATGGTGATGTATATGCTTATGGTATGCTTGATCTTCTGATTCAAAAAGATAATGATAAATATTATTTAGTAGCAAATTTGGAAAGATATACTTATTCATCTAAATTCGATCAGACCTTTAGTGGCAAAGTAGAAATTTCGTCTGATCTAGTAAATAAATTACGTCCAGTATTTGCATTTCCTTCAATTAGTACAATTACTGAGGGAAATAATGAAGATATAAGTGAAATTAGAATCTTTAAATGCACAAGCATTAGTAATTATGCTGATAAAGCTGTTAAAGCCGTGCCATCTGTATTTAGTCATTCAGATCTTCATAATAGTATTGTAACTAATAAAGTTGTAGATAATCATGTCGAAATTAAGTTAGGATATGTACCTGTAAAAATTTATTATTGATCTGGAGGAATTTATTATGCATAATGATGATTTTGACTTTTATTATAATTCAGATTTAAAAGTAATGTGTATTCTAAATAAGAAGAATGGTAGTATTTTAACTGCCATTGTCCATAAATATTATTACAATGATACAAATTGGAGTTGGCAGATTATAATTAGTTCCACTCAAACTGATCATGTAATTACACTGTTTATGCCTTCCACATATCTTAACTTTGAAATTCTTGGTAAGATTGATGAATATAATAATCTTATTATTGAATTTAATGGGAATGATGGAAATTGTGTCCATAATATTATTATTAATAAATCTTGTGGATATATATATGATGCTAGTGAAACTTATGGATATTTGATTGATCAGTTTATGGGCAAAGATGCTTCTGATAGAAAACTATATACTCCATCAGAAGTTGGTAAGGTTATTCAGGAGTGTGTAAATAGTAAGAAAACTAGCTCATTCTTTGATTTCCTTAATTCTAAAAAGTCCAAGTAAAATAATCAAGAGGACTAAATAAATATTTATTTAGTCCTCTTTTCATATAATAGAGGAGTGATTTGTAAATGCCCCATGCAATTAATTATTTTGATCCGCCGATTACTCCAAAAGAGCAACTCTTGAAAGTATACTTTAATCCAAAACTTGTATTAGTAATGGATGAAGTATTGCATGATTTAACTAGTTATACAGTTATCTTTCAAGATCTTCTCGATATCATGAAGTATGGATTTGAAATTGATAATGTGCGTCATCAAACAATCAAAATCAAATTCAGAAAGAATGATAAAAGATATATTGAAATGGAGATTCGGCATCTTCTTTCTAATATGGTTTTGTGGAAGCCTTTTATCGAAATTGATAAAGTCGATCTTCTCGATGAAAGCTTTATCTTTGATTTTACTGATTTTAATATTGGCAAACTTCAAAAGTATATGAATGAAAAGATTCTTAAGAATCATGATGGAGATTTTGCATCTAAGAATGTTGCAATTAATGATATTTGTCATAGTATTACAAATATCTCTCATGCTTTCTGTTTGCTTATGGGCCTTGGTGTCTCTCTTTATGATATTCACCAGATTGAGCTTCGTAATCCTAAAGCAGGAGAAATTATGCATGGTAGTATTGATGTAACTAAGGAGCCCGATGAAATTGAAAAGGAGCTTGCTAAGAGAACTTCTGATCTGATTGATATTATTACTCATGATTCTGTCATGAATGATATGCGTCCTCTCTTTGCATCTGGCTCTGGTATCAAACCTGCTCAGTTCAAGGAGCTTATGGTTAAGATTGGATTTAAAGCAGATCTATCTGGTAATACAATTCCTATCATGATCAATAGTTCCTTCCTGATGGATGGCTTGAATAAGCCTTCTTCTTACTTTATCAATGCAATGTCTGGACGTAAAGCATCTCTTTTGTCTAAGATCTCAATTAGTCGCCCTGGTGCATTTGCAAAGAAACTTTCTCAGGCAGTTACATCGGTTGGCTATTTAAGAAATGATAATGAAACTTGTGATACTGTAACTACAATTCATTATACGATTAGTGATGATCAGTTCTTGAAGATGCTGAATGGTCGTTGGTATTATGATAGTTATGGTAATTTGAAACAGCTTCATTATGATACTGATAAAGATTTAATTGGAAAGAGGATTGAGTTTAGATCTCCTATTACTTGTGCATCTGATGATGGCGTTTGTAAATGTTGTTATGGCCATCTCTTTGAAACTAATAGATCAATGTTTAGTCCTGGAGTTTTGGCTAGTTTGAAATTGACTGAGAAGCTTTCTCAAGGTGTTCTTTCTGCTAAGCATTCTCAGACTACTCATAGTAATCCAATTAGTTTCAATGATGACTTTAATGATGTATTTGAAACTGTATCTACTGATATTACTTTGAGAGATGATTCTGATATTGATGATACTCTCTATATTAGAATGAATAATGTACAAACTGAAGAGCTTGATGATTCTGAGTTTTACTTTGTTGATGAATTCGATGTGATTGATGATAATAAGAAAGTTCTTTATCATATTGCAGAGAATAATGGCGCAAAGCTTTATCTAAGTGAATCTCTGGTTTCTAGATATAAGTCTAGTAAGGCAAAGAAACTTGGAGATGCCTGCATTATCCCTCTAGATGATATTGATGATGATGAGAATTTGTTTACAATTGAGGTTAAGAACCAAGAATTGACGGATCCTATTAAGATCTTTGAAGGCATTTTGAATAGAAAAGATCATATGGGTTGTAAGACTATTTCTGATCTTTGCCAGAAATTTGCAGAATCTCTGATCTCTCTTGGTACTACATATGACTTAGTTCATATGGAAATGGTAATCCGTTCTATCATTCGTAAGAAGAGTAATATCCTTGAGTATCCAGATTTCTCTGCTGCTGGTAATCCTTACGATTGGCAGATTATTAGATTGAATGATGCTTTGTATTATAATCCTTCTGCATTGGTTTCGATGCCATACGGATATCTTCGTAAGCAACTTCTTTCTACTGAGCTTTATGAGAAGTCTGCTCCTTCTCATTTGGATGCACTTTTCATTCCTGATTTAGCACATTATCTACCTGAATAAAATTAAAAAAAAAGAGAAGGAATTAAATTCCTTCTCTTTTTTTTTTAATTTAATAATTTTTATAATCAAGATCGATTGGAGTATTAAGATTATAATTTAATGCAGAATCAATTGTAATTGAATCCCTAATTGTATGTGCACTATTATCTTTAGTTCGATAATATGTGCAAATTACTCTAGGCAAAATACATAATTCCTTATTATTTTCTGTATCATAATTAATATGGAAAATAATCTTCTCTAAGCTAAGAAAGAAATTATCATCTAGATATATTGTAGGCAATTCATTCTTATAGATATCGCAAAGACGAAGATTAAAGTCACATGGCACCATAAATTTTTTATAGCTACATTGTACAAGAATCTGTGCATAAGTATAAGAACTTAGCATTGTATAAAGAATTTTAAGCACACCATCAATAGCATCATTTACATTATGATATGCTCCAATTTGCATACTAGGATATGCCAATTCAATATCTGGATATCCATATTCTTCATAATTCAATGTAAAATCTGATCCATATGTATTTTTAAAAGGAAATTGCGTGCATACTAATCCTTTTACACTATTTATAAGAATTTCAAGTTTTTCTTGAATCGGAAATTCTGTAACATTTGAGTATTTAATACCTTTAAGTTCCTGAATAAACCTAAATGTACCAGCACTAAATTTTGCCTGTGAAATACCATTTGGCCATCTATTCATTTTTTTCTCATTCTCCTTAATCATTAATATTTCCATTTGGAATTAATTCCATTCGCATTCCATTATCTTTTGGAATACGAATAAACTTTCCATAAGAGTTAGGATCTTTTGGATCGCCATACCAGCAACCCATACAAATACCAAATGCATCTTGATATCTATTATACATTACTGGACCTTCATAATTACTATTCTTAAGCTTAATGATATCACCAGTAATAATTTCATTTCCATCAGCATTTAGTAGATGAGTATTTACTCCAAGATTTTCTCGTTTATCTCTACCAGTTTTGGGTTTTTCCCTATTATGAGTATTCATAATAAAAGCTCCTTTATAATTTATTTGATTCAGCTACTGCAAGCTCATCACAGCGATTATTATACTTATTTTCAGCATGGCCTTTCACCCAATGGAAGTGAACTTTATGTTTACTCACAAGCTCATCAAGCTTCTTCCAAAGATCAGCATTCTTAACTGGACCTCCTCCTTTAGAATATCTACTTTCAGGTCTCATCCAATTATTTTCCTTCCAGTTTTCTAGCCAGCCCTTTACAAATGCATTAATTACATAACTGGAATCAGAGAAAAGATCAATCTCATACGAGATATCGCCCAAAGCTTCTAATGACTTAATTACTGCTGTCATTTCCATGCGATTATTTGTCGTATACTCAGAGCCTCCAGAGAGTTCCTCTAAATTATCACGATCCCACATAATAATTGCTCCCCATCCACCAGGACCAGGATTGCCTTTGCATGCACCATCGGTATAAATTATGATTGACTTCATATTAAACTTCCTCCACTATTAATAATTTCTTCATTTAATTCATCATTATACTTTTTAATGCAATGATTTATGATTTCTTTTCTAGCTCCAGAAGGAGTTCCATCAGATTTAACCTCATAAGTATCCCATAAAACCCAATGAAAATCGTCTTTTAGATAAGTCTTATCACAATTTCCTAAGATATCATATGGTACATTATCTATCATACATGCAAAATGATTTATCACGGGTTCATAGACAATTTGTCCATTAAACCTTTCTTTTAGTATTAAAGCGAACCAATAGCAGCATCCTTTTGTAAAGCAATCTACTACTGGACTATCTAATACAAATTGAGATTTTGCACCTATCTTATAATAATTATTATCAACTACTTTAGCACTAAAGCCTGCGAATGTATTAATAAAATCTAAAATAATATCTTCTTTAGTAAAAGCCATATTATAACCCCCCATTCTTATATTAATAATATACGATTAAAATAAAAAAGAGAGTGCTAATTTTAGCACTCTCTTTTTAGTTATTACTTCATCCAATATCTCATAGTATAATTTCCATTAATAGCAAGATATTTAATCATATAACCAAGAATTTCATTACCAATATCATTAATCTCTCGAATCTGATTATCTTTATTAAGTACATTAATAAACTCTTCCCTACGGATAATTTCAGAGTAAGCTTCAAGATCTTTTGTATTTCTAGAAATCATTCGATTTGTATCCCTAAGTCTATATTCATAAATATTTTTATGCATCCTAAGAGCTTGACGACAATACTCAAGATATTCATCATCAGCTTCATGAATATCAGTAATATGATTTTTATCTTTTTCTACTCGATCATTAAGCATCTGAGTATTTGCGGATTTATCGGCCATAAGCCAAAAGATCTTATTTGGAGTAGGAATCTTGATATTAAAGAGCTCAGTACTTACTAGCCATTCAGTCAACTTTTTAAGTTTACCTTCTGCAGTATCGTCATAACTCCCATCTGCCATGGTATTAAATCTAGTTTTATAATTCATTTCCTTAAGGATTTTAGCACCCTGATGAATAATATTAGAGGTGTAATATCTATCAGCAATGACAATACCATCATTACGATAAACCTCACCCCACGTATCATTCATAAAGGAAATAGAACGATCAATCATATAAAACATCGATGCGGTATAAGGATCAATCTTACTAGGATCAGATCCAAACTCACCATGAAGATACTTTTCTACCATACTAGCACTAGATTCACCATATCGAGGAAAGGATACCATAGTGATATCCTTATCCTTTGTAAATCCATATATAGCACAAAGAGTATCATAAAGATTCTGTGCTTGAGTATGCTTACCAGATCCATCAGTACCATCAATTACGAATAGCAATCCAGGCATTATATTATCCTCCTTAAGATTCATCTACAATTAGTTCATCATTTTGAGGAGAATCTTCATAGTCTTCAGAATCTTCTTCAGCCATTCTACGATTCTCTTCCAGAACTTCATTTACAAGATCTTCATATTTCTTCTTAGGCTTACGTCCACGGCGAGCTGGAGTTTTAACTACTTCAGATTCCTTATCAGAAGATTTATTTAGCTCTTTAGTCTTTTCTTCAACTACCTTAACAAAGCTATCCATAGTATGCTCAGTAGCATTCTTGATAGCCTGTACAGCATCTTCATCAAAATCATCAGGATATTTATCCTTCAATTCTTTGCTAGACAAAATATGCTTCCAAATTCTATCGATTTTTTCACCTCTATAAGACTCAACCATCATAATAGAACGATTAAGCTCATTAAAGATCCTAAAGATATCTTCATACATCTTATGCTTAGACCACTTATCATAAATTGTATATCCATTGAATTCCATAGGAACTACAGTATCAGGATTGTATTTCTTTTCTTCATCCTCTAATGTAGTAAACTCAATGGCAAGTCCAATAGCCTTCAAACGAGCATTCAGAATATCAGCATTACTATTGGTATAATTATCTCTAACTTTCAATTTCTTAATCTTTAGAGGATTACCATCTGCAGAAAGAATTCGATCAAGAGATTTACTGCCAATAGGAGAACTTCGCATAAAGATATTATACTCTGCAAGAGTCTTACCAGAAATAGAACTAAAGAGATTATAAATTTCAGAAAGTCTCACAGGAGTTCTAGCATAAGAACTTCTATTTGTCTTCTTAGTAACATCTTTAGCAGGAAGATTACTACGATTAACTCTGAAAGTGCTACGAGCAGAGAAGTTCTTATTAGAATTCTGCTTAAGAACGATTACATATTGAGTACCACATATGCCTTCTTTGATAATCTTACGATGCTTAATACCAAAGAGATCAATATAAAGAGGAATAGGCTTAATGAATGGAAATGCTTCATAAAGAGTCATTACATCTTTATAGAGAATAGGCTTATGAGGAGGTCTTACAATATAGAATCCATTCTTCTCAATATCTTCAATAAATGCCTTCTTAGATTCCTCAGCCATAAAGTTAAACTTATATCTATTTACAAGAACTTCACTATCATAGCTATCATACATTTTTCTAAAGAAAGATGCTTCATCACTACTAATAATATCAAGGAACTTGAAGATCATATCTTCCTTTTCCTTCATAGATTCCGTAGCACAGATCTTCTTCCTCAACTCTTCACCAATAAAGTTAGTTTCAACTTCACAAAGCTGTCCAGGGTTGAGTCGACGAATTGCTGATTCGTCATATCAGACTATATCTTATTCTTATTTAATAAGACCTTCGCACTTCCACTATATATTAAGTGTACTCTACTCGATTCTACTCATATAAGTAGTCTTTCGATAGTCGTTGAACCATTATGACTATATAAAGTCAATTTGGCTGCTGATTATCCATTTAGGCCTTCCAGCAGTTCACGAAGTTTGTAATATACATCACTGTATATTCAGGCGCAATTCCACCTGAGCTATTCAAAAGAAGATCAATAGGCCTGTCATCTGCATAAGGCATACGAGCATCATCTACAATCTGAATATTACTAGTATACTTAGCAATCTCATCAGGAGAAAGATCAGTATTACTAGCAAGCATCTCTCCTAAGGTTCTTTCGAGATCAATTTTATCAGTATTAACGATGCCCGCAACGACTCCTTTGTTACCAACTAGGTTATTTATACCTTGGACTATCTCTTATAGTGATATATTCTTATTATATATCTAATCTATCCTCGCACTTCCACTATTAATAAGTGTACTCTACTCGATTCTACTATAATAAAGTAGTCTTTCGATAGTCTCTACACCTTTCTATGTAGACTTGGCACGGTATTACATTTAAGCTTCACCGTTTTCACGAGGTTTAAGGTCAGCCTGGTTAGGACTCCGCCCACCGACCGGTAATCTTGGATCCATATTCAAGAGGAACAAGAGCTCTTACTTTGAATTCTACAATCATATTTGCAAATGCTCTATCTTTATTCTTCCATTTATACTCTTTATCAGACCAATGCATATATCTAGATCTAATATGAGCAATATTATCAGTATAATTAGACCCAGATTTCTTAATATCATTTGCCCAATTGTAAAGCTTTTTAGCATATTCATTCCCAGCATCATAATAATACTTCAACTGCTGATAAAATTTATTATCAGGGAAGTCTTTATCGCCATTATAATAAACATCAATATCATAAACTTCAGCATGCTTAGATACATAATACTCTGCATCAGTATCCATAGTAGTCATCATCATAGACTTCTGGAAGTCATAAAGAAGATGCTCATTATTAATCATTCTGATAGCACAGAGAAGAGAGTTATTAACTTCTTCTCCAATATCAGGGAATGCTTTATAATCATGCTTATCATCATGATAAAGATTAACAGGTACTTCATTTGTATTAATAGATACCTGCACATTATCAATTTCTACAGATCTAATAGAGTCGGCCCAGCCTTTACGAACTACAAGGGCATCTTCAAGAGTATCAGTACTAGTAGAATAAAAGACTGTAGCATTCTTGCCCATTCGATAATTCATCTGATCATCAAATGAAGTGGATTTATAAATAATCTCATCTTTAATCTTATCTCCAACTTGCATCTGATCCATACGAGAAATATTATAGGAATAACCAAATTTCTCAGTAAGAGATTCTGCAATAGGAGCTTCAATCATTTCATAAAGATCCTTCTTTTTATTATAAAAGACTACCGTATAAATATGAGAATTAGGAAGTTCAGGAAATTTCTTAATAATATCCTTTACTTCCCATACTCCATCAAGTTTCATATATGCATTGGAATAAGATCCAATTGTATTTTCAAATCCTGTTTGAATACGAGGTACATCAGGATCAATCAATGTAAGCAGCTGTTTAATGTGGCTATTAAACATAAGCTGTCGAGAAGAGTCTACATTCATCCAGTTCAATGTAGACATTCCCAACATCTGTACCATTCCATCACCATTGAACTTTTCATCCATCTGCTCAAGTTCATGACGAAGTTTTGTATCAACACTCATGATATTCTTCACTCCTCATAAGATTTTTATATGCAGATAAAGATCATTTGATCTTTGCTTCAATATTTAACAAAAGCTCATGATTCTGATGAATAGTTTCATCTGTATATTTCATCATCTGAATTAAACTATCATTAGTCAGATTTTCTAACTTTAATGACATCAAATTATCATACATTTTCTTTTCATTAAGCATAATAGTTTCAATATGCTGCTCGATCTCTTTATGATAAATTTTATACATGAAAATCTTATTGTGTAAATCACACCAAATAAGAGTAAGACCAGTAATAAAGATTAATTCAATGATTGCAAAATAACACCAAATACTGATTTCTGCTAACATGTCATCACCTCAGCATACCTCTAATAATTGTATCAATAGACTGTGCAGTAGTAATAAAGTCATCTCTACTAAATCCTTTAGTTGTCATGGCAGGAGTACCAATACGAACACCGCTTGTTTCCTTAGGAGACTTTGTATCTCCAGGAATGCAATTTTTATTTACAGTAATATGGAACTTTTCAAGTTCTTTCTGTACATCATTACCACTAATCTGAGGATATCGACTAAGATCAAGTACAAACATATGATTGTCAGTTCCATCACTTACGATTTTATATCCCATTTTAATAAATTCATTTGCCATGCCTTTAGCATTAGCAAGTACATTACTAATATATACTGCATAATCAGATTGAAGAGCTTCGGCTGCACAAATTGCTTTTGCAGCAATTACATTCTGCAAAGGTCCACCCTGAATACCAGGGAATACTGCACTATCAATCTTCTTTGCAAGTTCAGGCTTACAAAAGATCAACCCACCTCTAGGTCCTCTCAGAATCTTTTGAGTTGTAGTTGTAATAATATCTGCAAAGTCAAATGGACTCATAAGCCCTCCCATAGCAATAATGCCACTAACATGAGCCATATCAACCATAAAATATGCTCCAACACTATCTGCTACTTCAGCAAATCTCTGATAATCAATTTCACGAGAATATGCAGAAGCTCCGGCTAAAATCAGCCTAGGCTTAATCTTTCTAGCCATATCTTCCATTTCATCATAATCAATAATTCCATTTGAAGTGAGTCCATAGAAATACATATCATAAAGCTTACCACTAAAATTAACTGCAGAGCCATGAGTCAAATGACCACCATTATCAAGACTCATAGAAAGAATCTTATCACCAGGCTTCAGTACTGCAGCATAAGCAGCATAATTTGCATTAGAACCACTATGCGGCTGTACATTAACATGATAACTAGTATTGAAAAGAGTGCGGAAAAGATCACAGGCAGTCTGCTCAAGCTGATCATAGTACTTACAGCCACCATAATATCTACCACGATTGCCTGTATCTTTAAAGAGAGGGCTAAATTTATTTCCTGCATAACTCATAACTCGATCTTCAGGATATCCCTCAGTATACTTATTAGTGAGATTAGATCCAAGAGCCTTTTTAATATTATCACTTACGAAATTTTCACTTGCAATCAACTCAATATCTCGAGCTTGACGCATATCTTCTTGTGCAATAATGCTAAAGATTTCTTCAATAATTGAATTATAATACATATATTTTATCCTTCCTTTTCTTCAAGTAAATTTTCCATAATTCGTTTATATCCAATTTCATCCCAATCAACGAATACTTCTGTTAGCTCAATATAATTACTAGCCTTTTTATTTATAGAGAAAGCAGCAGCAAAACCATTTATATTTACAATGCCGATTTGATCAGGATATACATCATGATCTAAAGCATAATCAATTAAAGCTTTAGGAGAATCAAAAGTTCCAATAATATATTTATGTGGTTTATATTCATCTTTAATGCTTTGGGGTACATTATCTTTATCATGTACCTTTTGAGCAACCTTGCAACCAAAGAGAATTGCAAGTCCAATCATAATTATAATAATTGCAAATGCAATAATACACATTAAAATAATTAATATACTAAAGAAAGTACTACTAATAAAATGAAAGTTCATTGCAGTTCTCCTTTCATAATAACCCCTCTTAGATTACTAAGAGGGGTTACATTAATTTTAATAATCTGCTGCAGCAAGATCAAAGACTTTATCCTGCTCATTATCAGCAAGATTGAGTTTAGGCTTATTGCCAAGAAGCATGTCAAAATATGGTTGCATAACTTCCATAACTCGAACACCAAAGCCATCCTCATATTTCATACGAGATACAAAGTCCTTACGAGAGAACTTCAAATCTTCTAATCCAACAAAATATAGATACGGATTTCTACCCTGAATTACACCTAGAGAAGATGCATATTCATAAATAGAATAATATGGGTCAAATCCATTCCCAGTAAATGCCATCGGGAATGATGTACCAACAACGTTCGTCTTAGTCTTTGCAAGCTGAACCATGCATTTAAATCCACTAAATCCATTATCATCCATAGTATAAGCATCGGATCTTTTACCATTAATTCTAAAATAAGTATTAGAATAATACTGAGCAACTGCACCACGAGGAAGTTGTTCCATCTGACCAAGCATCATGAGTCCTTTGGGTGGCTGAGCATATGGATTCATTTCAGCCTTTGGTCTGATATGATTAATTACCAGGAAGATAATGTTATATTTAGTACATTTATCAAGGCAATTAGAAAAGAATCTGCTAACATCTTTAGATCCTCTCATACCATCAATATTACTACCAAGAGTTTTATCATCATATTCCTTACTATTAAAACTAGGAAGGGAGTCAATTACCATAATCGTCGGCGGGTAAATCTTATAAGGTTTGCCATCAATACTTTGATCAGTTACAGTAATCATAATTTCATTCTTATTAGCTTCTTTACGCTCACAAATAATATCAAGCATTTCAAGTACATCTTCAATAGACGTATTGGTTTTATTCAAAATAAAACGTTGATCATCGGGATTACATCCTGTAACCTCAATAATTCTTTGCATTGTCATAGTCTGCTCACAATCATGATAAATCATCTGAGCATTCTTATACTGACGAATAATATTACCACAAACACAAAGGCAAAATGTGGACTTGCCAACACCGGTAGTTCCAATAACAGTAATAAATCCAGGAGCAATACCAAGCCGTTTAATATATTGATATTCCCCATTAACCATTACTGTCTGATAATAACCATTTGCATAATCGAGTGCTTTAAATCCAGTAGGAAATGTAAATGTAGTATTATCGCTTTTAAATAAACCACGCTTATCATTTGCCTGAAATTCTTCAAGAAAACCCATTATATTTACCTCCTCATTATTTTACAATTAACTAGTATTGTCTTGTTAACTCTATAAAAATAATACTCGTATAAAAAAGAAAAAATCTAGAAGTAAGGGATTTTACTCACCTTACCTCTAGATCATACAAAACTTCAAATATGCTCCATAGCAGTAATTACATTATAGAATGCATTTCCATCTGCATCATGAATAAACGAAGCATTCAAACTCTTTCCAGTTAAATCAATAATAAGAGCATCCTTCAAAGGATGATATGTATCAAAAATACTATGATCGTCAAGTTTACAAATTGCTACATCATTATGCTCAAAAATCTCTCGATTATTATAAGGATTAAAGAGTCTAGATGCAGAACTAATTACAGTAACCTGGCATCCACATTCATATAATTTCTGAAAGAGTTTATAAATAAACTTTTTATCACTTACATCAATAAAAAGTGCAACTTTAATAGCTTCAAGAGAATTAAAATTATCATCAAGTAATTCAATAATTTTATCAGTATTATATTCATTAATTTCAGGCTTATAAGTAATCATATTACTTTCACTCCTTTATATAGTATTATTTAATTATTATTTTTAAAATAAAGTATAACACATATGTAACCTTTTAGGAGTCGATTATATATAAAAAAGAAATTAACTCTTCAGATGCCTGCCGCATCCGTTAATTTCTTTGCAACCAATGTGTAGAGATAAGTAAAATATTGCTACTATTTTACTTATTTATCATAATAGTATTCTTCCAATGTCTTATAAACTCGATATTTGAGTTCATCGACATCGTCATTTTTCTTTGCTTTAGAGTAGGCAGCTATGGAAAGACTGACGATACTCAAAAGTTCAGAAGATCTCTGGACTTTATCCAAACTCGCTTGATTGCGAATAGTTGATAAGCCATTTTGAGTCATATGATCAACTCCTTTTCTTAATGATGGCAGGGAATTATGGAGTATTATATTCATAAGAATAATATATGACTCAATTAAACATATTTACGACTCCTAAAAGGATAATAGGTTTAAAAATTTATTAGTAAAATAACTAATAAATAAAATATATGGCCCCATGTTGGAATTTGTTTAAATATCCGGGATTAGCCAAATCAAGGTAGAGGCAGCAGACTTAAAATCTGCCGTGGTTTATCCACATACGAGTTCGAGTCTCGTATCCCGGACCAGATTGTCTGAATTAATTCAGACTAAATAAAGAAGAGTGTTAGATTAACACTCTTCTTTATTTTTTAACCATATATTATTTATTTAGAAAGGAGGAAATATTATGACTGAATCTGCTCGTAAATCTTTAGAAAAGCGTAATTATAAAAATTATAATAAAATTGTATCATCTGAAAAGCCCATTAATAATACATTTCATGATCTTACAGGTGAAATTATTAGAGATATAAAAGTTGATAAATTTCTTGGAATAAATAAATCCCGTCGTGCTACATATAAATGTCATTGTATAAAATGCAATCAAGAATTAATATTATCAACAAGTATGCTAACAGATAATCGCATGAGATTGTGCTATTGTGATTTATCAGATGATTATATAGGACAAGCATCAAATTTTGGGAATTATTCTAAAAAGAAATACGAATTTGATATCCATAATCCTAATATTGAACCTTTATATGATAAATGGGTTGGTATGCGGCAAAGATGTAATAATCCAAATCATAAAAGTTATTCCCATTATGGTGGTCGTGGAATTAAAATATGCCTAGAATGGGATAATAATAAGGATGGATTTTTAAATTTCTATCATTGGGCAATTGATGCTGGATGGAAACCAAATTGTGGATTATCAATTGATCGTAGAAATGTAGATAAAGGGTATTCTCCAGAAAATTGTAGATGGGCTGATAATGAATTGCAAGGATCAAACCAGACATCTAATAGATACATTCAATATAATTGCTGGATATTCTCTATGAATATTTGGGCTAAAATAGCTAAGATCGATTATTATAAGTTTTATAATAGATTCCGTAAAGGTTGGGATTTTGAAAGGGCTATATTTACCGATACTAAATTCTCTGAAGATAAAATGATTATTGTGCCAAATGAATTTGAAATTTATAATAAATATCAAGAATGGGTTGATGATGGGAAAATTCCTCCTGTACAATTACCATTATCAACAGCATTTCCTGTGATAAATTATTTTAATATAGATAATAAGAAATAAAGTAAAAGAAAAGGGTTTTTCTACTCCTTTTCTTTTTTATAGACAAGTATATAAGGAGGTGTATAAATAATGAAAGTTTATACCGATAGAATTTATAGTTACGCTCATATTGTAGAAATTAATAAGAGCGAAATTAGTAAGATTGATCTTGCAATTTGTAAGCAGCCTAAGGAAACTCTTGGTAATTTCTATAGTCGTCAGACTACTAAGCCTGATGTGCTTATTAATGCCGGTTTCTTTGCTATGAAGACTGGTGAAACTATTTTTAATGTAGTGGATGAAGGTAAAGTAGTTTCTAACAATCCTTCCTATAAATGGGGATTTGGTATTACTTCAGATCATAAGACATTAAAATATGGCTCTGTTGCAGATAAGAATAATAATTTCATTGATTTTGTAACTGGTTATCCTCCTCTGGTAGATAATGGTAAGTCTTGTGCTCCTTGGAAATTTGCTAATGAAATTAATTATAAAGCCCTTAGAACCATGGTTGGCTATAATGATACTAAGATCTTTGTAGTTAATATCGATAAGCCCGGTTTAGGATTTACTGCAATGGCGAATCTTATGATTCGTATTGGTTGTAAGTATGCCATTAACCTTGATGGTGGTGGTTCTTCTAGATGCTTAGTTAAGGGTAAAGTAATTAATAAGCCTACTGAGAATAGAGCTGTAGATAGTGTATTAGCATTTTATTTAACTAAGGCTACTAATACCACTAAACCTATGACTCCCCCTAGTAGCACAACTACTAAGCCTTCTACTGGTACTTCCACTTCTAATAGTGGATATTATATTTATACTGTAAAGAAGGGTGATTCTTGGTGGGCTATTACTGCTAGGGAATGTGGAAATGGTGTCAATTATAAGAAACTTCAGCAGTATAATAATTGGCCTGCTCATAAGACACTTATGGTTGGAGCTAAGATTAAAATTCCCTATAGTATGTCAATTAAAAAGAAAGAGAAGGAACTTTTATAGTTCCTTCTCTTTTTAATATCAACAAAGAGAAATTAGGTCAAGCTATAGAGCCTGTACACAAAACTGGCACTAGAACTCAGATCCAAGGATCTGTTATTGAAGTTCACTACGGCATAGAGACGAACATTACCATACTCACTACCAACCTTCTCACCAGTATAAATACCAAAGCTATTATAACGAGCCTTACTAAGATTACCCTGAGCAACAAAGTACTCACGTACATCATTAGTATTCATAGACAGTTCAAACTGAGCATAGGTTTCAATACCTTCAGTACGACCACTATCAGAAATATCAGTAGTGATCTCAGTACCTTCGCCCTCAGTATCAACAGCATTCTTCCAGAAACTCTTGATAACGGGAGTGTTATCAAATTCCTTTAAGTACCAGCTAAAAGTAGAACCATCAGAATTGGCTACCTTCATATAATACTTAGTAGCATCCATACCAGTAAGATCAGCAGCATAACGCATAGGAACAATTTCCTTTACATTATTCTGCTTAATATCAGTGGCAACGACATTACCAAAGTCAAGCTGAGCACCACCAATACCACAGCCAAACAATGCAATCTTTTCCTTACCAGCAGTAGTACCGGAAACAGGAACAGAAAGAATATCATTCAGGGTATTAGGATGGAAAGATGCCTGAGTATCACAAAGCTTCTCAAGAGCTAAGATAGCACCACCAAGAACGACAGTATTAGAAGCAATAGGCTTTAAAAAAGTATGACCATAGCCATCATTGATCTTCTGAAACAGTTCACCGTGAGTAACCTTAGTGGCAACATCACTAGGAATCATGGGCTTACACATATTATCACGCATGCCCATGGTATCAGTAATAATATTAGGCATTACGAATACCTCACTTTCATTGTGATTTAAATTGATTAACTTAATTAATTGATTTGTTAATCGCTTTATAAAGAAGTGCCATCTGCTAATGTAATAGAATCTTGCATTACATTAGTATTTTCTTTATCATAAGTATATGCATCATAAATTTTATAATTATGATGACTATTTACTTCAATAAAATCAGAATCCACATTAGATCTATCTTCTAATATTTGATTTAATGATTCTTGAAGTTTATCAATCATATTAAGTTTACTATCAATATTTATATTAAGATAATTAGCTTTAATTTCTTTTATAATGTATTCTTCAAATTTAGAAGAAT
>ERZ1034917.779-NODE-779-length-25400-cov-30.432630_pt1 | contig 25400 bp, 19 predicted proteins | sample MGYA00520605_ERZ1034917 | MGnify/ENA primary metagenome ERZ1034917 (study PRJEB33766, sample SAMN09781784) | gut metagenome | biome: gut microbiome | host: Homo sapiens | place: Madagascar | study: EMG produced TPA metagenomics assembly of the PRJNA485056 data... | reverse complement strand
TCATACCTTCTGGCTTGCGCTTTCGTACTATTTCTCGAATTACAATGGGTGAGAAAACGAGGTCCAAAAGGTTCGATAGGCAGAAGGTTCAACGGGGCGGTGCGGTACATAAATCAGAAGCGCCGCGGCGTAGCAATCATGGCGATGCTCGAAAGTGGTATCCAAGTCACCAGTCACTTGAGTATGGCTCTCATCCCCGTTTTCGAATATTGGCTCTTAAAAAGAGGAAAGCATATCATGAAGAACATCCATACCATTGTCGTCGTCGGTCTGGGCTACGTCGGCCTTCCGCTGGCACATGCCTTTTCGAAGCATTTCCGCGTCATCGGCTATGATCTATCCGAGGAGAAGATCGCGCTTTATCGTAAAGGCATCGATCCGACGAATGAGCTCGGAAATGAAACGGTCAAGGAGAGCACGGTCGAATTCACGAATGACCCTCAGAAGATTTCTGAGGGCGACTTCATCGTGGTCGCAGTGCCGACACCGGTGAATCAGGATAAGACGCCGGATCTTTCGCCGGTCGAGTCTGCTTCACGCATCGTGGGATCGCATATGAAAAAAGGCGCAGTCATCGTCTATGAGTCGACGGTCTATCCGGGGGTGACAGAGAATATCTGCGCTCCGATCCTTGAAAAGGAATCGGGGATGACGCTGGGAGCCGATTTCCAGATCGGCTACTCGCCGGAGCGTATCAATCCGGGCGACAAGGTCCATACATTGAGAAGCATCGTCAAGATCGTTTCCGGGATGGATGAAAAGACACTGGAGACGGTGAAATCTGTCTATGGCACCATCATCGAAGCAGGCGTTTATCCCGTTTCCTCAATCCTGGTCGCAGAAGCGGCAAAGCTCGTGGAGAATGCACAGCGCGATATCAATATCGCCTTCATGAATGAGCTTGCGATCGCCTTCCATTTGATGCACATCGATACGAATGAGGTGCTCAAAGCGATGAATACGAAGTGGAATGCGCTCGGCTTCTGTCCGGGGCTGGTCGGAGGTCACTGCATCGGGGTCGATCCGTACTATTTCATCTATCAGGCGGAGAAATTGGGCTATCACTCGAAGATCATCGGCGCAGGACGTCGCATCAATGACAGCATGTCGGGCTATGTGGTGAAGCAGATGGTGAAGGAAATGATCCGAAACCACGTAGATACGCGCCATGCGAAGATCTATCTTCTGGGCATGACATTCAAGGAGGACTGCCCGGATGTCAGAAATTCCCGGGCTGTCGATATTTTCCATGGCCTCAAGGAGATGGGCTTTGATCCCATCGCTGTCGATCCGGCGGCGGATCAGGCGGACTTTGAACGACTTTATCATGTGCCGCTTGTGCCGCTTTCCGCAGTCAAGGATGCGGATGTCATTGCCGTCCTTGTCGCCCATAAAGAATTCAAAGCACTCTCATCGGCCGAGGTTCGCTCACTTTTTGTGACCTGTCCGGAGGAAGAGACACCGCTCCTCTTTGATGTGAAGAGCATCTACGATCCTAAGGAAATCAAGGGTGAAGGGCTCGCCTATTGGAATCTATAAAGGGTAAGAAGTGGCTAGTGACTGGTGACTAGGGACTGCTGACTAGACTCCCGTATCGTCATTTCGAGCGAAGCGAGAAATCTTCTTTGCAGACCGATAAACGATGGATGTGCGAAAGCAGAAATACGTAGCACCAAGGTGTCGTTTCCATACAGTGCCTATGTGATACTGACCGCAGTGCAAGAAAGACCCTCGGCTACGCTTTCGATGACGATACGAGAAAGGGATACCCCGAAAAGTGTGAAAGCGGGGATGAGTAGCTAGTGACTTGTGACTGGTGGCTAGGGATTAGGAATCTCAAGTGACTGGTGACTAGTGACCGGAATGACAGTTCATGGCATCGCCACTATTTACACTCTGCGGCGCTTCTATATTCTTATGCGCCGCACCACCATTTCTCATTTCTAATTTATCATTCAAGCTAAGATTGCATCCGCGATCTATGGACGAGCCGCCCCATGGGCTAACCCTGATCCATTTTACCAACGAGGACATTATGCGTATCAAAACCATTGGCATCTTAGTCATTGCCGCCGCCGTGATCGGTGGAGGCGGCTACGGGCTGCACCAGTATCTGGCTTCTTCGGCGCAGAGCGAAGCGTATGTGACAGACTTATCTAGCGGGTTTTCCGCCGATCGGGAGATCAAGGATGCACTGACGCTTTATCAGAAGGATAGCTGCCCGAAGGCGAGAATTCTGAAACCGCCGGGCGGGGAGGAGAAAAGGATGTACCTCTTCTTCTCGGGACTGCCGGATCGACCGATGATTGAGAAGCTGACAGACCTTCTGGAAAAAGAAAAAAGTGAGGCTGCCTTCTTTGCAGAAGGGCAGAATGTGCTTGATGAAGAGCAGGGAATGAAGGTGCTGCATAAGAAAGGCGCTCTGATCGGGAATTATACCTGGCTGGGAAGGCCGAGATTTGAAACGATGAAGCCGGAGGCGGCCATTGCTTCGGTGGCCAAGACGCAGAAAGCCATTCATCTGATGGAAGGCAGTACGCCTCTCTATTTTAAAGCGCCGAATACGAAGTATACCGATGACCTGCTGAAGATCCTCGGCGCGTGCGGGGTGAAGTATGCGTTGGAGAGCAGCGTCACCATCCGAAGGGGACAGCTGAAGAGCGCATCCGATGCCAAAGAGATCGTGAAGAGATTAAAGCCCGGCAGCATCATCGCCTTTGAAGTGAATCGTCCGCTTGATATCAAGGTGAAAGAGCAGGGAGCCTATGATGAGAAGCCCGCCATCGATAAGAAACCGACCATCAGGGATAGCGACTTTATAGATCGGCCGGCGCCTCGTGATATGGCGGAGGAGGTCTCCTGGCTCATTGATGCGCTCAAGGAAGCTGGCTATGAGCTTGGAAGCTTGGAGAGTATAAGAGTGACGGGAGACTAAGGAGCCTGAGAATAGGTAGCCTTGGCGACGGGGATATGGTGCAGCGCACTACCCTTGGAGTCCATAGGATCTTTTGCGCCTATTTTCATTCCTCTCATAGATTGGAGAATACCCATGAGTACAGATGACAGACTGCAGGAACTAAAGGAGGACAGGCGTCTTCTTCCCTATGTGCCGGATGTCACAGGACGGCGGACAAATGCGGACCGTCGTCAGGCGAGTGAACAAGATAAGATCCGGCGGGATCAGGATTATGAGAAATACATCACCAGTGCGGAGGCAGGCCGCCGCTTCAAGGTGAAGATCCCGGTACGTCTCACGTATACAGCCGCAGGAAAGAAGAGGGTGGTCAGCGGGACATGTATGGATATCTCCTCGACGGGCATGCTCTTTATCGCTGACGATGAGAAAGCGGGGACAGATCTGCCGAAAGAGGTGATGCTGTCTTTTGAGATCCGTCCCGGGGATATGCCGGAAGGCTATGAGATGAAGGTGAAGGGGCTTTCTGCGGAAGTCGTGCGTGCTTTCGACAAAGAGGGGCATCTTGCGCTGGGACTTCATTTCAGTAAGTCGCTGGTCCAGTATTATCAGTCGAAGCGGGGAAAGTACCTCATCGCGGTCTCCGCATTTCTTTTGCTCTGTATATCGCTTGTGATCCTTCTCATGCGTTCGGAGTCGGTCATTTACTTCCGATTTAATAAGTTTCTTTACTTATATAGCATCATCACAGCGGGATTTTTGCTTACGCGCTATTTCTTTGCGATCTTCTACAAGCCGGTTCCGGTAGATATTCATTTCACGCCCGGCGTCTCGATCATCGTACCCTGCTTCAATGAAGAGACATGGATCCAGCGGACGGTGCTTTCCTGTATGAATCAGGACTATCCTCCGGATAAGCTGCAGGTCATCGTGGTGGATGACTGCTCGACGGACCGTTCCGTGGAGAGAGTGGAAGAACTCATCCGAAAGCTCGACGAGGATGACCCTTCGGCGCACATTCGTGACCGGCTCACCTGCTTCGTGCAGCCGCAGAATGGCGGCAAGCGAGAAGCTCTTGCGCGCGGGCTGACACTGGCAAAGCATGAGCTTCTGGTCTTTGTCGACTCGGACTCCTTCCTCTCGCCCTTTGCGGTCAGAAATGTCGTGCAGCCTTTCAAGGATAAGGAAATGGGCGGTGTCTGCGGGCGGACGGATGTGGCGAATACCTATACGAACTCGCTCACGAAGATGCAGGCGGTGCGCTACTATATCGCATTCCGCATCATGAAGGCGGCGGAAGGCTTCTTCGATGCGGCGACCTGCCTCTCGGGGCCGCTTTCCTGCTACCGGAAGGATCTGGTCGAAAAATACTGCGATGCGTGGATTCATCAGAAGTTTTTGGGACGCAAGGCGACCTTCGGCGATGATCGCAGTCTGACGAATTTCATTCTGCGTCACAATCGCACGACCTATCAAGATACGGCGATCTGCGAGACCATCGTACCGAAGAGCTACAAGGTTTTTCTGAAACAGCAGATGCGCTGGAAGCGCTCATGGCTGCGTGAATCCCTCATCGCTGCGCGCTATATGTGGAAGAAGGAGCCGCTCATGGCGCTCTCCTTCTACTTTGGGCTTATCGTTCCGATCGCAGCCCCGATCGTCGTGATCTACAATCTGATCTACATCCCGCTCATGCACCGCGTCTTCCCGACGACGTTCCTCGTCGGTATGGCGCTCATGGCGATGCTGATGAGTATGGCGCAGCTTTTCCTCAGAAAAAGCTCTACCTGGGTCTTTGGGATCTGGTTCTGCCTCTACTATGAAGCAGTCCTGCTCTGGCAGATGCCGGTCGCATGGTTCACCTTTTGGAAGGATACCTGGGGCACGCGCATGACGCCGGCAGATGTGCGGGAGGCTGAGAAGAAAAAGAAGAAGGAAATGGAAAAGCACCATAAAGCGGAACAGAAAGCAGGTGAGAAGCCATGACGCTGGGGGAGGAATCGTATACCCGACATAAGAACCGCGTGAAGCGGGCGCGGACCTTGGTGGAGATCGCCTTTGTCATCGCGGCGCTCTACCTGCTCTATACCCTCTTTTTCCATGGAAAGACATACCAGCCCTATACCGAGAGTCAGGTGAGCCCCACGACCGATACAGGCTTCATCGCGCTTTCGTACTTCGGCGTCGACCGCATCGGAGACACCTCGACACTGATCGGGGGAAAGCAGCTCCGCGAGCACCTGAAGGCCTTGAAGGACAATGGCTACGTGACCATCACGCAGGAAGACATCGAGAAGTACTATGAAAAAGGCCAGCCTCTTCCTGAGAAGGCGCTGTACCTGATGTTCGAAGATGGGCGGCGCGATACCGCGATCTTCGCTGACGACATCATCGAAGATCTGAATTTCAAGGGCGTCATGATGACATATCCGGAGAAATTCGATCATGAGGATCCGAAATTCCTTCGCCCGTCGGACCTGAAGGACATGACAGACTCCACCTTCTGGGAGCTGGGGACGAATGGCTACCGGCTGGAATACATCAATGTGTACGATCGCTATCACAATTTCATCGGAGAGATCGATCCCTTGACCTATGCGATGATGCGTCCGTACCTTGGACGTGACTACAATCACTATCTTATGGACTACATCCGCGATAAAGACCGCATCCCGGTCGAAACGCTGGACCATATGAAGAGGCGCATCGGCTATGACTACAGCCGCGTCGCGGAGCTCTATCAGGAGCATCTGGGCTACGTGCCGCAGGTCTATGTCCTGATGCATGCGAATACAGGGAAATTCGGCAATGCGGCAAGTGTTTCCTATGAAAATGAAAAATGGATCCGCAAGCTCTTCACGATGAATTTCAATCGCGAGGGCTACTCCTTCAACCAGAGAAACAGCTCGCTCTACGATCTCACGCGCATGCAGCCGCAGCCATACTGGCCGGTGAATCATCTGCTGATGCGCATCAAGTATGATACGAAGCAGCAGGATATCACCTTCAAGCGGGGCGATACCCGCATAGAGGACTGGGAGATCCTGAAAGGCGCAGGGGAGTACAAGGAAGAAAGCATCATCCTGACCTCTCTCCCTGAAAAGGAAGGCCTGATGCGGCTCAAAAATCACTACAGCTATGGAGATGTAGACATCAAAGTCCGTCTCGAGGGCAATTCCTTCGGCGGGCAGAAGGTACTCTTCCGTGGGAATAAGGACTTCACCTCCTGCCTCTCTGCCGGTATCGAGCAGGGAAAGCTGGTGATCGCAGTGAGAGAGGGGGCAGGCGAGAAGAAGCTCTTTGAAGAAAAGCTTTCCGTCCTTGATGGGGAGACCCCGATTTCCATCGAAGAGGATAAAAAACGCGTGCGTATGGGCGTCCTTGCCGCACTCACCCGCTATGCAGATACGACCGACAAGGCGAAGCTCTATGCCGCCCGCATGGAAGAGACGAGGGATCGGGAGGTCTCATCCGTCAAAGACGGAGAGAAGGAATATGAAGCACCGGAGAGTTTCCATGCCCGTCTTGACCGCGAGCTGGAGATCCGCATGAGAGGAGATCAGGTGACAGTTCTTCTGGACGGGAAGGAAGCGGCCCATGTCGAAGCACCGGAGATGACGGGAAGGGAAGTCGGCCTTTGGTCTGGCTGGAACAGTCAGGCATGGAGCCAGAGAAATCTCGCAGATGATGTCTATGACGGCGTCTTCGAGCGCCTCATCATCACATCGCACAAGGATGGAAAAGAAAGCCTCATCTACTCGAGTGAACTAACAGGTCTCGATAAGTGGCTCTTTGATGCGAATCAGAAATGGGAGTCCGTCCTCGGATGGTTCTTGAAGCATTTCTAGAAATGAGTGGCTGGTGACTTGGAATCAGTAGCTAGGGATTAGTAGCTAGGGATTAGTAGCTAGGGATTAGGAAGCTCGAGTGACTAGTGACTTGAATACTACTTTCGGGCATCGCCTCTTATAATTGCGGCGAAGCCGCCACCACAACCCTGAAGTTTGAAAGCAGGGTTGAGTGACTGGTGACTGGGAGACATCATACTCTCTCGCATCGTCATTTCGAGCGAAGCGAGAAATCTTTCTTGCAGACCGGGAAACGATGTATGTGTGAACGCAGAAATACGCAGCACCAAGGCGTCGTTTCCGTATCAGTGCCTATGTGATACTGACCGTAGTGCCATAGAGATCCCTCGGCTGCGCTCGGGATGACGACGGCGCGAAGCGCTGTCAAAACTCCGCGGCGCTTTCAATGATTATGCGCCGCACCGCTCCCGCTGAACCCTCTGAACCTGTAGAACCCGCTCACCCTCTTTCCCAAGGGGCAGCACGCCCCGTGGACGAACCCTGAACCCGCCAATACACACTAACCATTTTTCAAAAGGAGACATTGATGAAAAAACATGCCATATTTGCTCTGGCAGCTGCCTCTTCCCTCCTACTTTTTTCCGGATGCGGGGCGGCTCCTTTGAAGAGCGGCAGCCATCCACCCGTGACAAAGTCTGGCTGGATGGTCTCTTGGGACAGAGAAAAAGGCTGGGAGGCGTATGACAAGACAAAAGAACGATGGGGAAGCATTTCTTACTTTGCGGTGACCTTCGATGAGAAGGGAGAGCTGAAGGTGCCATCTGATCTGCCAAAAACAGCAGGCATTCCTTTTCACCTGACCTTTGTGAATGACGTCATAAGATCAAACGGGCACAGCACCGAGAAGGATACAGAGATACTTCGGCATGTGCTCCGGGATGAGCATGCCTGCCGTATGCATGTGAAAGAAATTCTTGCCATAGCAGAGACCTGCGGCGCGGATGGGATCGATATAGACTATGAACGCATCGGTAAGGATCCGAAGCTGGTAGAAGCGTTTGCTCGTTTCACGAAGCTGCTTTACCTGGAGTCTATTCCCACGCATAAAAAGATCCGCATCATCCTAGAGCCTTCGATGCCGATGGATGCGCCCTACAGCGTCGGCCCCGAGTATGTGGTGATGCTGTATAATCTCTATGGCCTTCATGGCGGCCCAGGGCCCAAGGCGGATGGTCCTTTCATAGAAAAGACCATCCGGAGGATGCAGGCACTTCCCGGAAAGAAGGCTGTCGCTTTTTCGAATGGCGGTTGTCTGTGGAAAGATGCCGGACTCTTCGGTCTCCTCAAAGGGACGCCCCGCTTCATCACCACGGCGGAAGCCGTGAAGCTCCGTGATGCGCATGGGGCGAAAGAAGAACGCGATGAAGCGAGTGCGGCGCTGCATTTCTCTTATCAGGAAGACGGGCACTCCTATGAAGCCTGGTATGCGGACGAGGAGACCCTTGAGGCGTGGACGACGCTCGCTGCCAATCGCGGTATCCCGTCCGTTTCCCTCTGGCGTCTGGGCGGCTAACAGTAAGAAAGTGGGTAGCATCTCTGCTTACCAGTCATATAATTAGCAAAAGGAAGATCCCATCTATGGTACAGAAGAAATGGAAATACTTCATCGCGCTTTCAATCGCGGCCGCTCTCTGTGGATACGCGGGAGAGGCGGCGCGGGCGGAGGAGCCGGCAGGGGCGCTGGTGCCTGCCAAGCAGGAGGCAATGGCAGTCCCTCGCAGGGTGACGTACACGGCAGAAGACAAAGCACGCTATGAGGCGCTTCGAGAGAAAAATGAAGGGCGTATTGCGCCCAAGAAGCGATTCCTCACGACGACGGCGCAGAAGGTCGTGCTGACATTTGGCGGTCTCACGAGAAAAGAGTCAGTAGAGGACATACTGGATCATCTGGGCAGGATGGGCGTGAAGGCGACCTTCTTTGTGACGGAGCTTGAGCTTAGAAAGCACACGGATACGGTGCGGGAGATCGCAGCGCGCGGTCATGAGCTGGGATTAGGTCTTCGTACGGGGACAGACGGCGATTTCTATGAGACTTGCGCGCAGATCGAGCGTCTGCAGAAAAACATGCAGCGTCTCTTGGGCGTGCGCCCGGTGATCGCCCGCCAGGTCTTCGGTACGGAGATCCCAACGGTGAATGAAGCGGCGAGCGCGATGGGCATAGAGCTTCTGGGACAGACCGTGAACATGGTACAGACAAAAGACAAAGAAGCAAAGAAGGTCGAGGACATTTCAGACCATCTTTTCGGGAAATTCATCCTTGCGATGGGGCGAGGGCAGATCATCTACGGACGCCTGGATTTCTTGGACGATCCCACGCTTACGGGTGGCCTCTTGGACTGGATCAAAAAGAACAAGGTAGACAGCGCGACATATGCTACGCTCTTGGACAGTCCTCATACGAATGCAGAGAATGACTCAGCCTATAGCATGGGGGCTGTCCGGGAGGTCCTTGGTGATGAGGCACATCGCTGGACGTATCCTGTGCCGGAGGAGAAGATGCTCAGTTCTCTTAGGGGAGAGAAACGAAGAAAACCCAGAACAGGTCGCCTTTTCCGTCATGAATTCTCTGCGCGGTATATCGGCGCTCCGGCGGTAACGGGAACGAGTCGCATCCGCGGTTTCTCAGAGGCAGAAATGGAGCAGATGGATCGTACAGGCATCGTCAAGAACGTCAGGGACAATACTATTTTCCTCACGTTTGATGACTGGGGGACGGATGCTTCAATCAATCATCTGCTCTATGTCCTTCGCAAGCATCATGCGAAGGGGACCTTTTTCATCATCACCTGGAATGTGAAGAACAATCCGAATCTGCTGCGCGCCATCGCAGAAGGCGGGCATGATATCGCTTCTCATACGAATCGCCACCGTCCGATGGTGTGGCAGACGTCAAATTATGGCGGCAACATGACGCCGATGACGGAGGAGGAGTATGCGGAGGATGTGAGACTGTCCTATGAAGAGCTCCAAAAAACGGTAGGAGATGTCATGGTCGATGGGAAACCGGTGCTGACACATTATTTTCGTCCCCCGACGCTCGCCATCAGCAAAAGTGGTATCAAATCTATCATGGATGCGGGATTCAGCTATATCGTTTCGGGCTACGAGAGCACGGATGACTATGCCATCCCATCGCTGCAGGCGATGATCGGGGCGATCTCTCATGGGATCTATGATGAGAAAGGAAATGTGCGTAAGGGATCCATCCTCATCATGCACATGACAGATAAGGCTCAGTATACGGCTGAGGCGCTGGACTATATCCTTACCGTGAATGATGCAAGGGATGATAATGACCCGAAGAAATTCAAGACGGGCCGCCTCTCGGAGTACCTGAAGGAAGGCTATGACCAGTCGAGAGAGACGACAGGAGATTTCGAGAAGCATCTGTCATACAAGGGGAGCTGTGGGCATTGACTGGTGACTGGCGGCTGGCGGCTGGTGGCTGGTGACTAGTGACTAGCGACTAGTAACTTGTGACTAAGAGACTAGGAGACTAAGAGACTGGGAGACGTCAGATATCAGAAGTCAGAGGTCTGAAATCTGAAGTCTGAAGTCTGAAGTCTGAAGTCTGAAGTCTAATCCCTAATTCCTAGTCACCAGTCACTTTTTTTCAAATTCCCTCTTGACAACTCATGAAGCAGGAAGTAAAATAATCACAATCTAAAATCCAATACCCCCAAAGAAAGCTATGAACGAGACAAAAGGTACTTGATCTCTTCTAAAGAGAGCCGATGGATGGTGAGAATCGGCGAAGAGCCTTGTATAATATCCCTCGAGAGCCCTTGTCGTGAATTGAGTAATGACAGGCGTTTCATTCACGTTACGAATAAGACTGCTAAGTACAATGTAGGGTGGTACCGCGAGACTTCGCCCCTATCTTCGAAAGAAGATAGGGGCTTTTTTTACCCGCATTGGCTTGGCATAGAGTGAAATATCGGAGTGGTACCGCGTTCGCGCCTCCGCTGGCAGAAAAGCCGGCGGAGTTTTTTATTTCTTCATACGATCTTTTGGGGCGGAGTAGCTGATTATTGAAAGAGGTAGAAAATTATGCAGAAAAAATGGCTCAAAGGAATGGCAGCAGTTATGGCAGCAGCAGCACTGGCAGGTGCATTCGCAGGCTGCGGCGGAGATAAGAAAGCAGCTTCCGGCAGCGCAGATGCCGGCAAAACCGTAAAACTCGGTTTCATCACCGCTTATACCGGCCCTGGTGCGGCTTACGGCGTCGCTATGAAGGAAGGCACGGAACTCGCAGTCGAGGAAATCAACAAGGATCCGAACACCAAGGTCAAGATCGATCTTAAGGTGTATGATACCAAGCTCGTCAAGAATGAAGCCATCAACGCTATGAAGAAGTGCATCGAACAGGATAAAGTCCTCGCTATTGAAGGCCCGATGACCACCGGTGAAGCGATGGCTGCTGACCCGATCGCCCAGCAGTCCAAAGTGGCTGTCTTCGGCACCGGTACCACCGGCCCGAAAGTCACTGAAATCGGCGACTATGTATTCCGTAATGCAATCCCGGGCAAAATGAACATCCCGCAGGTGGTAGAAAAAGCACAGAAGAAACTGGGCTTCAAGAAGATCGCTATCATGTACTCCAATAACAATGACCAGATGGTCGGTGAACACCAGTTCTATCTGGATGCCTGCAAGAAGCTCGGTCTCGAAGTCGTTGCAGATGAAACCTTCGCAGATAAAGATACCGACTTCTCCGCTCAGCTGACAAAGATCCAGGCAGCAAACCCGGATGTCATCGCAGTTGCTGGTCTCTATCAGGAAGGCGCTCTCATCGTGAAGAAAGCGCGTGAAATGGGCATGAACCAGTATGTTCTCGCAGGCAACGGCTTCAACAGCCCGGAATACATCAAACAGGCTGGCGAAGCAGCTGACCGCACCGTCGTAGCTACTCCGTGGAACCCGGAAAGAAAGACCGACAAGGCACAGAACTTCCGCAAAGCGTATGTAGCTAAATACGGACATGAACCGGATCAGTTCGCCGCTCAGGCCTATGATGCGATGTATGTCCTCCATCAGGCAGTCGAACAGTCCGGTACCACCACCGATCGCAAGAAATTCCGCGATACCCTGGCTAAGATCAGCGACTTCGAAGGCGCTACCGGCAAATTTGCATTCGATGAAAACCGTGATCCGAAGATGGACCTCGCAGTCCTCGAAGTCAAGGGCGGCAAGTGGGTACCGCTCGGAGAATAATGGGAGACTCTTCCGTTATCCTGTGATGCGCATTTATCTTGGATGAATGGACAAACAGGTTCAGCGCCTTCAAAGGGGGCTGACGGTTCAACGAATCCATAGAACTTGTGTACATTGATGGTTAGCCATAAGGCATTCCATATCCGTGCTTTTTAGGACATAGAGACTTAGGCTGACCATTTTTTATTAGCGGGAAGCAGAAGAGGATGAAAGCGGCGGACACGGATCATAGGGGGCTAAATGACTTGCACGATGTCATCAGCGTATGGCCCGCCATCCCGCTCGTGCTTCAGAAGTCGCAGAATCTCTTGGATCTGATCCCTGATCACCATTCACAAAAAATCTCAATACTCTACAGGAGGGCAATCATATGACAAATAAAAATGGGAATAGCCGCAGTACCTTTTCCGGCAAAATGGGATATGTGCTGGCTGTCGCAGGCAGCGCTGTCGGCCTCGGGAATATTTGGAGATTCCCGTACCTTGCTGCAGAGTATGGCGGAGGCATCTTCCTCCTGACCTACCTTCTGCTGGCCGTCACCTTCGGCTATACGATGATCGTTTCTGAGACCGCGCTCGGACGTGGCACGAGAAAGAGTCCGGTCGGAGCTTTTCATCATTTCGGGAAGAACGGCTTCTTTACCGCAGGGGGCTGGATCAATGCCGTCATTCCGATGCTGATCCTGCCATACTACAGCGTCATCGGCGGCTGGGTCACCCGTTACCTCTTCGAATACCTCGCCGGTGATACGAAACTGCTTGCGACGGATACCTTTTTCGGCGCCTTTGTTTCTGACGGCATGGCGGCTGAATTCTGGTTCATCGTTTTCACCGCCGGCGTCCTTGCCATCATTCTCGCCGGCGTCAAGAATGGTATTGAACGTGTATCCAAAATCATGATGCCGGTACTCATTGTGCTCGCGATCATGGTGGCCGGCTACTCCGTCACGCTGCCCGGTGCATGGGCAGGCGTCACCTACTTCATGGTGCCAAACCTGGAACATTTTTCCTGGATGACGGTCGTTTCTGCGATGGGGCAGATGTTCTACTCTCTTTCTGTCGCGATGGGGATCCTCTATACATATGGCTCTTACATGAAGAAGGAATTTGATCTGGAGCATGCGACCTTTCAGGTCATCGCTTTCGACTCAGGGATCTCGGTTCTCGCCAGTCTCATGATCATCCCGGCAGTCTTTGCCTTCTCCGGCGGCGATCCGTCAATGCTGAATGCGGGCCCGTCTCTCATGTTCATCACCATCCCGAAAGTCTTTGCCAGCATGGGGCTTGGTACCCTTGTGGGTGTCGTATTCTTTACACTCGTCCTCTTTGCTGCTCTTACCTCAGCGATTTCTCTGGCAGAAACCAGCGTCTCCACCTTCCAGGATGAATGCGGTTGGAGCCGTAATTTCTCGACCTTTGCGGTCTTCATTCTGATGATCGTGCTGGGTTCTCTCTCTTCGCTCGGATTCGGCCCTCTTGCCTCCTGCACCATCTTTGGCATGGATATTCTTACCTTCTTTGATTTCCTGACGAATTCCATCATGATGCCGGTCTCGGCCTTTGCGACCTGCGTCCTCATCGTGGTGACTGTCGGCATCAAGTGGATCGAGAACGAAGTGAAGCAGTCTTCGAAATTCCGCTATGAATGTGTCTATGGTCTTTTCGTCCGCTTCCTTGCGCCGATCTGTCTGGCTGTTATTTTCATCTCCTCCCTTGCCAATGTACTGGGATTCATTCATATGTAACAGATGAAACTTTGATTCAAAGATCTTCCTCGCTTCTTCGTAAAACGACTATTAACAAATCTCTCATGTGGTGCTATAATACATAGTATCACATGGGGCTATAGCTCAGTTGGTCAGAGCGCTTCGCTCACATCGAAGAGGTCTCCGGTTCGAACCCAGATAGTCCCACCAAACTACAATGATACGAATACCCCGCTCTTACAGGATCCTGCAAGGCGGGGTATTCGCTTGTATAATGAGTTCTGATTTCTGAGTGATCCCCACGTACAACCCAACTTGCGGATGAGTGCAGAGAAGCATCTTGTTCGCTTTTGGGAGTCTTGATAGATGGATTTGAAGAAGATCCGTATCTTGTCCACCGTAAGCTCGCCCTTGCGGGAACGATGCTCCGGTCATCTTACGGCATGATGAGCTTCTTATCCTGTAAATGAAGCCGATAGGATCGGCGGCGTCGATCGCCGAAACTGCGATCCATATAAACAAGATGGCGAGTTGCAGTGTGGATGCCGCATCTGTAACTCGCCATATGCAAGAAGTTGCAAAAAGCATCTTGCATATTTCTCTCATGTCGTGTATAATACATTCATCTGACATGGGGTTATAGCTCAGCTGGTTAGAGCGCTTCGTTGACATCGAAGAGGTCTTTGGTTCGAATCCAAATAGTCCCACCATGAAAAAACCCGCCACAATGGCGGGTTTTTGTGCTATATAAAGGAAGGTGACGGGAAATTGCGAGTGACGGTCATAAAGCTGACTCATGCCCGAGAGCAGGCCAATGGTGAAAGAGTGGCTTACGGAATGTCCCGTTCCATGCTTTTCGAGTCTCTTAGTCTCTCTTTTTTTAGTCTCCTTTTCATTCCAAGGACTGACCCTGAAAGCGTATTTGATTCCTTCTTATAATAACAGGTGACTTCTATGCATCTTATCGCTATTCTTCTCGTTATGACAGCAGGCATCATGTGGGCGGGCTGCGGGCTTGCGGCGCAGGATTTTTTCCAAAAAAGTACACATGATTCGATGGATCTTACGGTCTTCCGCATGTTTTGTGCGAGCGGTATCATGCTGCTTGTGACCATTGCCAAAGGACAGCTGAAAGACAGCTGGCGGAAGCTGGGGCAACAGCCATCTCTCTGGTGGGGACTGATCTTCTACGGTGTAGTCGGTCTGATGATGATGCACTATACTTACTTTGCTTCGATCGCCGCCGGAAATGCGGCGGCAGCAACGGTCATCCAATATACCTGCCCGGCGATGGTGATCCTTTGGGTCTCCTTTCAAAAAAGACGGCTGCCGCTGGCAGGGGAGCTCGCGGCTGTCGTACTGGCGATCATCGGAGTCCTTCTTCTGGTGACGGGCGGAGATGTGAGCCGTCTCTCGGTACCTGCAGACTGTGTGTATCTGGGGCTGGCTTCCGCGGTCTTCTTTGCGATCTGCTGTGTATTTCCGAAGCGATTCATCGGTGTACTGGATAATTCCTTCGTCCTCGCGCTGGGCATGTTCACCGGAGCCGTGGCTTCCTATATCATCAATCCCATGGGGGACTTCTCCGGCTTCTTTGCTCCGGAAGTCCGACTTGATATTTTCTGGATCGTCGTCCTTGGAACGGCGCTATCTTTTACCTGCTACAATGCAGGTCTTCGGTTCCTTCCGGCCTCACAGGCTTCCGTCACTGCGACCATCGAACCGGCGGTCTCTGTCATTGCGTCCTATTTCATCTTTCATACCCATTTCAATTTTGTCCAGGGCTTTGGCATCCTGCTTGTTCTCCTTGCTATTGCAGCGCCGGGCATTTTTGAAAATGAAAAGACGGCAGGAGAATGATCAGCGGATCGAGAGCAGGTACTACGCCTGCACGATACCTGCACGCGATGGTTTAAAAAGTTCTTTGCTTTTTTCTTAGGAGCATCTGTTATGTCCCATTCCTCGAATCATTTCGCGATCGCTATGGTCGTCTTAGCCGGCATTATGTGGGCCGGAAGCGGCATCGGGGCGCAGAATTTCTTCGAGAAATGTTCTATGAATGCCATGGAGCTCACGGCTTTTCGCATGATGGCAGCCGGATGTATCCTGATCGGGGTGACGGTATGGCAGGGAAAGATGAAAGAAAGTCTTATATGCCTTCGAAAGAAGCCGCGGCTGTGGATCGATATTGTGATCTACGCCATCGTGGGCCTCATGCTGATGCACTATACCTATTTCGAGGCGATCGCGTATGGCAATGCCGCTACGGCGACCGTCGTGCTTTACAGCTGTCCTGCCATGGTCATCTGCTACAATGCCATCCGGCATCGCAAGCTGCCATCGAAAGAGGAGGTTATCACGGTCTTTCTGGCTGTCGGAGGCACCTATCTTCTGGTGACAGGCGGCGATCCTTCAAAGCTCAGTGTCTCCTTTCTCTGTATAGCGCTTGCGTTATTCAATGGGGTGGTTTATTCCTTCGCTTCGATTTACCCGAAGCACATCTTTCTTCAGGTGGATAAGACCTTCGTCCTGGCTGTCAGCATGATCATCGGCGGGTTGGCCTGCTGGGTCTTTGTCCCGCATATCGACTGGCTTGCTTTCTTCGACCCGTATATCTTCTTTGGCGTTGCATGGATCGTCCTCTTCGGTACGGTCACAGCCTTCCTCTTATATAATGCAGGGCTGATGTACCTATCCCCGCAGCAGGCACTCATCACGGCGGCGAGTGAACCGGCGGCTTCCGTCATCCTTTCCTGCCTCATCTTTCAAATGAGCTTTGTCGGTTTGCAGGTCGTGGGGATCCTGATGGTCATCCTCGCGATCATCATGCCTGCGGTGGATCTGGGAAAGGTCTTTGGGGAAAGACAGTGAACTCTCGATCCGTTTCCATCCGTTTGAAAGCACCGGGGATTAGGGATCAGAAGACTCAAGTGACTGGTGATTGGGAGACATCAGACTCTCTCATATCGTCATTTCGAGCAAAGCGAGAAATCTTTTTCGTTTGCGGCCCGGCAGTCGATCAAGAGCCATTGGGGCACCGTTTTATTTTGATTCGCGGTGAAGCCGCGATCCTCATTCCGCATGTAAGCAGAGCTTTCATTTGCCATCAAGGGCAGCTCCCCCACGGACTATACAACGCGTTTTCTTTATAGGAAACGCGTTTTTTGATGAAGCGCTGATTAAATCGTACTCAAAGAAAAGGGGAAATGGGAATCGTCTGATTATTAGTCTTGCACTATAGATGAAGAGGTTTATAATGAAGAAAGCAGCAAAATGTATTGCCGAAAAGCTGTCATTCCAATGAATGGAGGAGCGCAATGAAATTTAAAATGAAATGGGCTGCTGCGGCCGCAGCAGCTTTGCTGACTTGCGGGGTATCCGCGCAGGCAGACAATTATGATCTGACGTATCAGGCGATTGAAACGCAGATGCTCATAGGGGATGTGTCTCAGTTTAGCAGTGAGCTCGATGGCGCGATGACAAAAGCACCCGCGGAAAGTGCCCAAAATACCGAGGTGTCTGAAAAGACGCCTCGGATTGTATTGGTCGAGAAAGGGGATGCCTACGGTGCGACGCTGGTGGATGGGAAGGTCATCCATTCCTGTCGTGAATACGAATCTCATGGATGTTTCTCCGCAGGTCGAACTCTTGCAAGAAAACGGAATGAAAGGCATCACGGCCAGCGATGGGAAAGTGCTCCTGCCTTTACCTAAGGAACGGAAGGATATCAAGCTGGTATCTAATGAAAATGGAAACACCATATGGGCTTTCCGTGAAAATGGAAAATGGGGTGCTTATTCGAAGGAAGGCAAAAAGATTCTTCCGGCAGTGTATGATGACATCCTGTCAGGGCAGGATCAGATTTTTGTCGTGAAGCAGAAAGGGCTGTTCGGTGTCGCGGATGCGACCGGCAAAGTTTGCGTCGCGCCAGCCTATCAGAAGATTTCCGCGATGAATGATGGCAAGGTGTATGCAGCACTTTCCAAAGATAATGTCTACACTTTCCTTAATTTGGATGGGAAACCGCTTTCGACGCGTACCTATGAAGATGTGAAACGGGTCGACGAGGACATCGCTGCGGTCAAGATCGCGGACAAGTGGGGATATGTGACGGTCGACGGGAAGACGCTGGTCGACCCGAAATATGACGATATCGCGCCCTTCCATGAAGGCTACGGATTGGCTACGCGGGATGGGCAGATTTCCATCTTTGACAAGAGCGGTACCATTGTAGGGAAGGCCAGCGGTGAAAAGGTGATGCTTCCATTTTACAATGGATATGCCGGCATTAAGAATGATGGGAAATGCAGCTATATCAAGCCAAATGGAGAAATCCTTGCTACGGTGAATGCGACCAAGCTGATGCCGTTCCTCCATGGGTCAGCACTGTTTGAAAAAGAGAAGAGCCGGCTCGGATGGGGCGCGCTCTTGAGCGTCGTGAAGATGGTGAGCTCCTATGGCATGTACCTCCCGACCGTCAGCTCCAGTGATTTCTTCAATAAAGACTACAAATTCGGCTATGTGAATACCAAAGGGGAGGTCTACCTGCCGACGACCAATGACTTCAATGGCCCCTATTATAAAGACAAAGTGATCGTACAGATCAAAGGGAAATGGGGATATGCAGACCGTGAAGGAAAACTGATCGTTCCGGCGGAATATAAGGAAATCTCCCATTGGACTGGCTCTGCAGAAGATATTGTCATCGTAAGAAATGATAAAGGCTATGGCTATTACAAACTCGGGAAAGGGATGATTGCCGAAGGATTCAAAAAAGCGAACAGGTTCTCTGCTGAAGTTGATTTCCAGAAGAAAGCCATGGTACCTGGTCTCGCTGCCGTCCAGACGAGCGATGGGAAATGGGGGTTTCTTGATGAAGAGGGACATATGGCTATCCCGGCTGTCTATGATAAAGTGCTGGATGGCTTCTCGTATGGTGCAGCTTGTGTTTCCAAGGGTGGCGAGGTCGGCCTTATCGATAAGGAAGGCAAGGCAGTGATTCCATTCACCAAGACGCTGCAGGAAATGTGGAAATTGGATGAAGAACATATCGCTTTCAAAGAAAAAGGAAAATGGGGCTTCATGGATGTGAAGGGAAATCGCCTCGTGGAACCTACGTATGACAGGGTCTTCTAAAGCAGTGGATACGCTTCTTTTTACCTTTGATCCGTAAGGAAGCTGACACAAGCTGGCAACGATTGTATCAGTGTTTCCTTAAAAACTTTTTTCAAAAAACGTGTAAAATCGAAAATGCCTCCGATGGTATTACTTGGAGAGAGGAAAGCCATCCTCCCGGGAGCCGAAGTGGCGGCCGAACCATTCTTCTTCAGTGCACAAACCCGAAGGGAAGGAGAATGAGGAAAGCCAAAGCAGAAGCAGATCTGGATTGATTTCCTGTCTCCCTCTTCCTCATCGTGCTAGTCGAGCGGGAAGAGAAATCAAAACTGAAGAGGGACAGCCAGGACTGAAACCTGTCTCGAATAACGGATTCGCCTCGCGGACAAACCCTAGAGCGAAGTTTAGCCGTACTTGTACGACATGAACCGTGAAATGCGCTGGTGCCAGATTGCAGGGAATGCCTTCATCGAGAATTCTTCAAAACGGCTGTCCCTTTTGGGGCTGCCAAGAGTGTCTCTTTATATGAGAGGCACTCTTTTGCATTTTCATACCATGCTTCGGCAGAAACTTCAGTACATGGCTTTATTCAAAGACTGTTTTAGTGTATAATAAACAAAATATTACATCGCAGCGGGGATGCTGCTTTTAGAAAAGAGGAATGAGTGAATGAGTGAAACCATCTGGTCACTGCTGCCACCAGTCGTGACAATTATCCTGGCATTGGCGACGAAGGAAGTCTACATGTCGCTGGCCATTGGCATTTTCATGGGTGCTTTCATGTTTACCGGCTTCAGCGTACTTGGGGCTATTGATACGATGTTCAAGATCATGTCGGACAAGGTCGGGGGCAATGTGTACATCCTGGTCTTTCTGGTGCTGCTTGGTATCATGGTAGCAGCCATTCAGAAATCAGGGGCTTCACAGGCCTATGGAGACTATGCAGCGCGCACGATCAAGGGGAAAAAGAGCGCACTCTTCGTCACCATGGTGCTTGGTATTTTGATTTTTATTGATGACTATTTCAACTGTCTGACGGTCGGTACGGTCATGCGTCCGGTCACAGACCGCTTCAAGATCACCCGTGCGAAGCTCGCCTACATCATCGATGCGACAGCAGCGCCGGTCTGCATCATCGCGCCGGTGTCTTCCTGGGCGGCGGCGGTCACATCTTCTTTGCCGGAGGGAAGTGAGATCGATGGATTCGCTCTTTTCCTTTCGACCATTCCGCTGAATCTCTATGCATGGCTGACGGTCATTTTCATGCTGGTTCTTATCTGGTCGGGAAAGGATTTTTCCCGCATGGCTGCTTTTGAAAAGAAGAGCGGCGGCACGCTGGTGATTCCGGAAGAATACGCGGATGACGCATCGAGTGCGCCGGTGGGCAATGGCCGCATCATTGACCTTGTACTCCCGCTCTTCGTCCTGATTTGTGGCTGTATCTTCGGCATGCTCTATACAGGCGGCATTCTGGAAGGCAAAGGCGTCGCGGATGCTTTTGCAAACTGTGAGTCCGCACGAGGCCTTGTCATCGGTTCTTTCATTGCGCTTGTATTCACCTTTGTCCTGTATATTCCAAGAAAGGTACTTTCCTTTGGTACGTTCTGTTCCTGCTTTGGCGAAGGCTTCAAGCAGATGACGTCGGCTATCATGATCCTGACGCTCGCATGGACGCTCTCTGGTGTTGTTGGTAAGGAATACCTGAATATCGGCGGATATGTAGGAAATGTGGTCAGTGATAATGCATCGGTGGCTATCATGCTCCCGGCACTCTTCTTCCTGGTGGCTATCGGTCTTGCTTTTGCGACCGGTACCTCTTGGGGAACCTTCGGCATCCTGATCCCGATCGTACTGGCTGTCGTGAATAATGACCAGAATCTCATGGTCATGACGGTCGCTGCGGTGCTGGCCGGCTCTGTCGGCGGCGATCATATTTCTCCGATCTCCGATACGACGATCCTGGCTTCGGCGGGCGCGCAGTGTCATCATATCGACCATGTCTCGACCCAGATCCCCTATGTCATGGTAGTCGCTTCGAGCTGCGTCGTTGGTTACCTGGTAGATGGATTCACCGGAAACGGTCTGGCAGGCGGCGTGGTGGCGCTCGTCATGATGCTCGCTATCCAGCTCTTTTTCCTGAAATTCCGCTCGAATGGATAAATGCAAATGGAAAATCCTCACTTCGAAAGAAGTGAGGATTTTTTTTAGTGAAATCAGAAATTGAATCTCCGGTCACCAGCCGCTATTTCTTGCTGACAAGGAAGCCTGTCCCCTGCTGGGCAGCCATGATGACGACATCGCTGATCTGGACTCGCTTCGGACGGCTGACAACGAAGGCGATGACATCTGCGATGTCCTCTGCCTGCAGCGCATCAATGCCTGCATAGACAGAAGCGGCACGTTTCGTATCGCCGTGGAAACGGACTTCGCTGAATGGTGTCTCCACAAGACCCGGCTGGATGGTGGTGATTTTCACATCGCTGGCCATGACATCGATGCGAAGGCCATCGCTGAAGGTTTTGACAGCGGCCTTTGTCGCGCAGTAGACTGCCGCACCGGCATAGGCATAAAGACCGGCCGTGGAGCCAAGGTTTACGACGTGACCTTTATTTTCTTTCACCATTGCCGGAAGGAAGGCTCGGGTGACGAGGAAGAGGCCCTTGATATTTGTATCGATCATTTCCATCGTATCTTCCGGGGCTGTGTCCTGATAGGGCTCGAGGCCTCTGGCAAGACCTGCGTCATTCACGAGCACATCCGGCGCACCGAAGGTATCGAGTACTTGGGTGGTGACTTCCTTGATGGCCTCGCGGTTCTGTACATCCAGTGCGTAAGTCGTGACCTTCACGCCGCTTTCTTTTTCGATGTCCGCTTTCACGCTCGCGAGTTTTTCTGTATTTCTGGCTGCGAGTACCAGATCGTAGTGAGAGGCTGCCAGCGCTTTGGCAGTGGCAAGGCCGATGCCGCTCGTGGCACCTGTGATAAATGCGTATGGATTCATAAGAAAACCTCCTTGAAAATAATGGGTTCAGTGTTTCCCTAGAAATGAAGGTGGCGGCTTCGCCGCGAATACATAGGAGGCGATGCCCGAAGGTAGCATTCAAGTCAACAGTCATCAGTTACTCGAAGCTACTCATCTCTAATCCCTTCTGCTATAATGATTATACAATGTCACGAGCAGAAATCCCATCAGAAAGGGGAATCATCATGAAAATTTACGCGCTCTTGCTCGCTTCGCTTCTGGCCGTGGGCCTTTCTGGCTGCGGTGCAGAGACGAAACCAGCGGCTTCCTCGGCACCCGCCGCTTCCTCGCAGTCTGCGTCCGTGAAGGCGATCCATGAGATCGCGCCGGCCTCAGAAAAAGTTTTCCAAGAGGCGTCTACTCTCTACGCCAAAGGACAGAATCGGGAGGCACTTCTCACTTGTGACAAGGCGTTGGAAATCGATCGGGAGAATTACAAAGCACTTTCTCTGAAGGGGCTCATACTGGCACTCGATGTCTCGCCGGAACAGGGGATCGGACAGATTTTGAAGGCGCTCAAAATCAATCCTGATTACACGCAGGCTTTTTATGATATGGCAATGGCGCAGAAGCTTGCCAAGCATTATGATGAATCGATTTCCTACTTTCGGAAGGTGCTTGCTGTCGATCCAAAGAATACGTGGTCTCTCTATGGGATCGCGACGAACTATGCAGATAAAAAGGACAAGGCGAATGCGCTGTCTTACTTACGGCAGGCGATGGCGCTCGATCCGCAGCATGTCCGTCCCGAAGCCATGCAGCAGGATCATTTTGCATGGCTGAGAAAGGATCCGGATTTTTTGGAAATCGTGAAATAAGGGCATCTGCTTTCCCATGTATATAAAAAGGAGTTTATGGATGAAAGGTATGAAATACGCGATCCTGTGCTCGGCACTGTCGCTTGTTTTTTATTATCACAATCTCATGATCGGAGGCGGCTTTTGGGGCTACATGGCCGGCATCATCTATCTTTTCACCTACCGCGCACACAATACACTGCTGGCTATCGGGTGTATCGCGACAGCCATTCTGACGGTCATGTACTTTCCTTGGGAGTTTTCGCTGAAAGGCTACCTGCAGGTCGGCGTCGCCTGGTCTATGACGATCCTGGGATTGACCGCTGTCCTGACGGTCGTCTCTCTCGTGCATAAGGTGTTCGGGAAGAAGGAATAAAGAGGAGTCAGCGCTTTGGTATTGGGAGGGAGATTTCGCTGAATGTATGGCATTTTTTGTTTGACACAAGCGGGAAAAACCATTATAATAAATAAGCTATTCAATTCGGATAGCGGTATTTTATAGAGAGGTGACTCACACAATGGCAACAAACAGAAATCTCCGTTTTAAGACCAGCAGACGTTTCGGCGTAAATGTTTACGGCCATCCGAAAGCGTTAAAACGGCAGCCAGCGGAAGCTCGTCAGAAGAAAATGTCTGAATACGGCATCCAGCTCGCAGAAAAACAGAAAGTAAAAGCAATGTACAACCTGCTTGAAAAGCAGTTCTACCGCTATTATGATAAAGCAAAGAGAATGTCCGGCGTCGTAGGCGAAAACCTGCTGTTCCTGCTGGAAACCAGACTCGATAACGTCGTATATCGTGCTGGCTTTGCACGCTCCATCCGTCAGGCTCGTCAGATGGTTACCCATGGCCTCATCAATGTCGATGGCAAGAGAGTAGACATTCCGTCCTACCCGCTGCGCGCTGGCCAGGTCGTTTCCCTGCGTGAAGCTTACAGATCCAACGAAATGTTCAAACAGTCCTTCCAGGAAGCTAAGACTTTCGATCTTCCATACATCGAAAAATCTTTCGATAACTGGACCGCTACCCTGGTTCGTTTCCCACAGAGAGACGAACTCCCATACAAGGATGAAGTCAACGAAACCAACATTGTCGAACTGTACTCCAAGTAATCGGATACTTTTTGGACGAAAAAGACTGGCGAAAGCCAGTCTTTTTTTATGGCCGGTATGTTGGAAGGTTCCCTTTGTGGGAAATGGCAAATCACGCTGCGAGCTTGAGAAATGCTTCGTAGAGAGGGGCATAGTGAGAGGCTCTTCCTTTCCAACAATAAAAGCATTTTGTTCACAAATATGGTAAAATGGATAGAAATCAATCGCTCGGGCGCTTTTTAGAGGCTGCCCGCCCCACTGGATCTGCGCAGCATGAATGGTCTGTTTTCAGGCAATGGGGGATGGCTTACTCATCATCCGTGGCGGCGCCGTTTTTTTTATATGGCGCAGTCACTATCGCAGTCTTGCACACGGAATCCATGGCATAGTCCGGCCATCGGGGATGCGGGCAAGACGTTTCACTGATTATCCATGAAAGGGGTATCCTATGAAAGGAACCTATAGACTGCTCAAGACGCTCGGTGCTTTCTGCTGCGGGCTTTCGGAAGAAAATGCTGTGAAAGCAGGGGACGCTTTGGGGAAATTTTTCTGGCTGTTGGTACCGGCGAGAAGAAAACGACTTGCGGTAGCGAATCTGCTGCGCACGGGCCTTGCTAAGGACAAGAAGGAAGCAGAGCGCATCGCGAAGGCATCGGCTGTCCGTTTCGGGCCGTTGGGAGTCTCGATGTTTCGCTTTCCGCTGCTCACGAAGGAGAATATCTCCGAGTATGTGACCATTCGAGGGAAGGAAAAGCTGGATGCGATCAAGGCGGAAGGGAAAGGCTGCATTCTGGCGGCGACGCACTGCGGCAACTGGGAAGTCGAAGGGGCAGCGCTTGCGCTCTACGGTTATCCGCTGCTTTCTGTCGCGATGAAGCAGAACAATGAAGAGTTTGACCGTTTCCTCTGCGAGTATCGTTCGATGCCGGGGCAGACTGTCGAGTATAAGACGGGAGTCCGTGATATGCTACGTCGGCTGAAAGAGGGATACTTCGTGGGACTTCTGTGCGATCAGGACCCGGGGGATACGGGGATCCTGTCTGATTTCTTCGGGGAGAAAACACTGACTGCGACAGGGCCGGCGCATTTTTCTATGCTTTGCAAGCTGCCGGTCATGACAGCGCTGATCCACCAGACGGGGCCTTTCCGCTTTGAGATCATCATTGGTGACCCGATCACAGCGGATGAAGGGCTCTCCAAGAAGGAAGCCATCCAGAATATCACGGATAAGATCAATGAGCGTCTGGAAGCGTGGATTCGTGAGTATCCGGAGGAATGGTTCTGGCTGCACAATCGCTGGAAGTGGACGGATCGTCTGCATCCGGAGCTGAAGTCTGAAAGCAGGGATGAGTAGTTAGGGATTGGGGATTAGGAGTGACTAGTGACTAGTGACTTGTGACTGGTAGCTAGGGATGAGTGGCTAGGGATTAGGTTTGTGATACGAGAAAACCGCTAGTTTCAAACCTCCGCGGCGCTTTTGATTTTTATGCGCCGCACCTTTCCCGTAGAACCCATTGAACCCATTGAACCCATTGAACCGTTGCACCTTATTACATACCAAAGGAGGGCAAATATGCTGCAGCTCCATATCGAGAAAAGTTATGTGGGGGATATTCCCGTCCGCATCGTGCACCCGATCCGAGACGAGGGAAAGGCGCTCCTCCTGTACCATG
>ERZ1034917.777-NODE-777-length-25428-cov-15.003705_pt1 | contig 25428 bp, 23 predicted proteins | sample MGYA00520605_ERZ1034917 | MGnify/ENA primary metagenome ERZ1034917 (study PRJEB33766, sample SAMN09781784) | gut metagenome | biome: gut microbiome | host: Homo sapiens | place: Madagascar | study: EMG produced TPA metagenomics assembly of the PRJNA485056 data... | reverse complement strand
AAACCGCTGGACTTCATGCGATGGATGCTTGCAAGTATCGGGCAGGAAAAGTTCGCACTCCCTGACAATGAGGGAAAGGCAGCACTCCTGTTTCTCCAGCGTCTTACAACCCTGGGATACGCCACATTTGTAATTGACGCGAACGAAATCAGTGCAGAACAGCCCGTTTTTCCTGTAACGCAGATTCCTGAAAAGCAAGTCAAGTCTCAAAAATAAATCCGCAATATATGTTTGGTTATTAATGAGTTGCGACTGGATATAACAACAACCCATGGCATTGTATGCCACACGAACGGAGCATGGGGCTTCGATCGGAAACCGGAGAGTTTTTTATGAGAGCAATTTTCATCAACGCCGTCGACCGGAAGGTCGAAGAAATCCAAATCGAAAACGAGCTTCATGCATTTTATGAGCGCATCGGATGCGACATGATCCAGTGCATCGATGTCGGGGAGAGTCACCTGCTGGTCTGCGACGAGGAAGGCCGCCTCCGGAACTGGAAGGTCGGATTCCGGTGGCCCGGATCCGAAGGAATCGCCGGGAATGCCCTGCTGGTCTGCGTGGACAAGAACGACGACTTCACCGATGCAAAAGTTCCGAGAATTCTGATCGAACGGAACATCAAATTCCTCGACCTGGAAAAGACGCCGCTCCCGCCGCCCGCCTTCGGATGCGCTTTTATCCCGGATTTAACTCCGGAAAGCATCGAGGCGGCAAGGGCGGAAGCCATGCTCGATCTCTTACGCAAACGCGGGTGCTGAGCATCGGAAAGCCGGGGGCTCCGCTCCCGGCGATTTTCACTGGAAAATATCACTTTCTTTCGGAAAAAAATCGTAGAATGAACTGGATATTCCGAAAAGTCATGCAAATATACGCTCATGGAAAAAATCGCAGGAAAGGAACTGAAATGAACGGGTTATACGCATATTTCGCATACGGAAGCAACCTGCTGCCGGAGAGGTTGTTTCAGCGTTGCCCGACGGCGGTTCCATATGCTCCGGCGATTCTGCCGAACTACCGTCTGACCGAACGGCTTTATGCCGATGTCGACTATGCACCGGGAGAACAGGTTCACGGGTTTGTATATCTTCTCCGGGCGCATGACGTGGCGCGTCTTGACCGCTACGAGGGATATCCGCAGATTTACCGCCGTTACACCGTGGATGTGATCCTCGACGACGGGACGGAACTGCCCGCGCTGATTTACGAAATGACTCCGAAAACCAAGGAAATCCGCAACGGACTGCCCTATCCGGAGGAGTATCGGAAGATCTGCCGTGAGGGGGCGAATCTTCACAGAATCAAAAATCATTTTATCAGAAAAAGGAGGCGCAAATGAAAAAAGAAGCTGTCCTGATCGCCGCATACGGCACTCTCCGTTCCGGCGAACGGAATGAACACTTCTGCCGGAATGCCATTTCCCGCAGAATCGCAACGATTTCCGGAACGCTCTATGACACGGGATGGGGATTCCCGGCATTTGTCCCGGCGGGGAAAACGAAGGTCACAGTCGAACTGATAGAGATCCCGATCCAGGACTGGGCGGATGTCGACCGTCTGGAGGGATATCCCCGCCTCTACGATCGTCTTCTGACGGATTTCCGCCTGCCGGACGGTTCGACTGTTCAGGCATGGATCTACACCATGAACCATCTGCCGGAGCAGGCAGAAGTCATCCCCTCGGGCGACTGGAAAGCGAGGTGAACCATGGAAAAGACTGTCCTTGTTGAACTGACCTCAAAACAGATCAAGCTGGCCGAAGGGATCGTTCTGTTTGCGCTGTTTGTCTCACTCCTTGCCGGATTCGGACTCCTTTACATCGCCGTTCCGCTCGGTCTGGGATTCTTTCTTCTTACGTTACTGTGTTTCGTCGCTTTTTGTCTGGTGCGAACCTATCGCTGGTGGATGCACGGATAACGGCCGTCCACTCCCTCCGGGAAAGGGCGGAAGAACCAGTTGCCATGAAACTCTTTTCATGGTATATTACATATTCTAATGCAGGAGCTGTTCATGCCGTTTTCTTATGCAAACACAAATTTCCGCCACCGGCGGCTAACCGTCTATCAGCTCCGGGCCACCGTGAATGCATCGGGCGATCTGGATAATGCCTTGCATGCGGTTGCGGATCTGGTGCTGAGTTACATTGCAAAGTATCTGTATGCAAAACTGCCATCAGAAGCAACGGAATATCGCAGTTTTGAACTTGATAGTGAAAGAGGACGATGTGAATGCGTATCGGTTGAAGAACGCCGCCTCTGGACTGCCCGGTTCCGTTTTACGACAAAGAATAACCTCTGCTGGTTCTATGATGTCGCCATGATTGAAGAGAACGGCAGGTTATTGTTCGGTATTAAAATTGAGATTTCCACAGAAATCCCGCTGGAGGAAGCGCAAGCGCAACTGCCTCTTGTGACGGAGTTGCTTTCCAGAATCAGCCTGGCCCAGTTCAGACCGATCTCGACTTCTTCATGGAAAATTAATGATCCAGCCGAAATTGAAGATCTTTATGCTCTTATCACTTCTCCGTATCGCAACTTGCCGGTTATTGTGATTTCTCAAGTAAACTGGAATCATTGGACGCTCACACCGAATCTTCCAGGTTTTCTGGTCAACGATGATTATCTCGCCAGACAGGTTGCCGGATATGCACACATCGTCCGGCTTTCCTTTCAGGCGGCGTTTGCATGGACAAAGCGTGTCGGGAAACCCTGGGCGGTTTACGACGGAGCATGCCGGACCTATTTTCAAAATGTCAATATTGAGAAAGGGATTCCCGCAAGCCATCCGGGCAACAGAAAAGATAAAATCTGGTATTGGGTATATGACGGAGATCGCGGACCGAATGCTTACACATCATTCCTGATCCATACCGTCCATCAAACAACATCCACCAACCGGACGGACTGGCGCGGGTTGTATTTCGTTCCAGATGCCCGGATTCTTGCTGCGGAATTGGAGCTGGCTCACTTCACGCACCTTGCCAATATACCTGCTCGCGAAGCTGCATTGAACCATCATGTCGCCGCCCTCCAAAGGAAATTGGACGCGGCGGAAGAAGAAAATGCGGATTGGCTGGCCGAAGTGGAACAAGCCCAGGAAATCGCGGAATTCTACCGGAATGAAAATATTTCCCTGCGTCGGCAGATTGATGTTCTGCGCAACCATCTGAAACGTCAAAGAGGTGACAAAGAGCTTGATACGGACGTGCCGATTCCCCGGGGATATGATGCCATGCCGGACTGGGTCCGCCGGCATCTCGCAGGACGTCTGATTCTCCATCCACGCGCAGAGCGGGCTGTCGGGAAAGCGGAATATGTCGAGCCGGAGATGGTATACCGGGCTCTTCTTATCCTCGCCAATGAATACCGCAACAGTCGCATGGGGATTGGCAGCGATGAATCCTTTCGAACTGCGTTGGCAAAATACGGCATGGATTTTTCCGGTTCCATCGATAAAGCCAGAGCCGGTCAGGAGGGCGATGCCTATTTCGTCAATTATCCACCGGGAAGCAACAATCGGAGAATGCTTCAGTTTCACATTGAGCGAGGCAACTCACGTGAGCCGCGCTACTGCATGCGGATCTACTTCTTCTGGGATGAGGAGAGCAATCAAGTCGTAGTCGGATGGCTCCCCGGACATCTCTCAAACCGGATCAGCTGAGAGACTACCACGACCACGCATCCAGTGCAATTGTGCTTCCCTGACAATTCTCTGGCAGAAAACATTTGATAATCCTGAGGCAAATTACAGAAATAAAGGGTCATGCACGACTTATCTCATGCCTTGCTCAATGCCGGCATCAACAGAGTAGCAATAATCACAATGCTTGCAATTGTTATGATACACGACACACCTGTCCTTATCCGTAGATTCAAACTGTATGAGTTTTTTTTTGACTTTTATTCATAGAAGATTGCCAACTCATGCGAGGTCTCAATTTACGTCTTGTACAATCTTTTTACAACATTCGAAAAATCATATTCTTTTCTCATTGTTCTTCTCCGTATTGTTTTGATTCATTTTTAGTTGCTTTACGTGCGGAAATAAGTGGCTGGATTCAGAATTTCTTTTGATTGCGGTAGAACTGCGGAGCGGTGCCGAGCTGGCTTTTGAAAAACCTTGAAAAAGCATATTCACTGCTGAACTTCAGCATTTGCGCGATTTCACGAATTGTCAGGTGCGGCTGCTGAAGGAGTTCCGCCGCGCGCTGGGCCAGGTGGCGGTTGAAGAATTTTTTCGGAGGAATTCCGATTCCCTGTGAAAATTTACGCGTAAACGCTCCGCGTGACATCTCCGCCACGGCGGCAAGCTCCTCCACTCCGGTCGCCGCTGTGCAATGGAGGTTGATGTATTCGATCACCTCCCGCCACGGCGCAAACTTTGACTCCAGAGCATCCAATGTGCCAATCTCTTCAGCCAGACAGCGCTCGATCACCTGATACACAATCCGGTCCAGCAGTATGGCCTGATACAATTTTGAACCGGAGCCGAAATAGCGGTCCAGCATCGCGGTTTCCCCCGGCACTTCCATTGCGATATTGCGTTTGATGACCGACACGATATCGTTGCCGCTGAAATATTCGAGCCGGAAATGAATCGAAATGAACTTAAGATTTTCATTCAGGGTATACAGCGCCGGATGAAACGCGGGCACCAGATAGCACCAGCCCGGCTTAAGGATAAAATGATTATGACCATCCCTGATATAATTCGCCTCGTCCGGGTTTTCCAAAACAAACATCAGGCGGTTGACATTGTAGTTCGACCATTTCATCGACTGGTACACGTAGGAGCCCCGGACAAAATGGGAATATTTCAACTTCAAACTGCCCGCCAGTTCATAAACGTCTTTCTGCTGCTGAATTTCCACAACAATTCTCCTTGCAATAAAATAACATCCTTTTTGTGATTTTTCAACGTAATAAAATCGACAATGCAACAAAATGGTATTCTTTTTACCCAAAAAGGCATTCCCTTCCAGAGGCTCCCGCTGTATAATATTACACAGACAAACGGAGGAATGATCCATAGAAGGATTAAAAAATTCAGGTGACAACATGAAAAAATTCGCAGACAACCGCCCATATCTGGAGAAACAGTACGAACAGCCGTTCGCCCCCGCCAGCGGCCTGAGCCTTGATGAACTGAAAACTGACTTTGAACAGCATTGCGCCGCAAATCCCAATGAACCATTGATCCTGAAACGGGCATACCTGATGAACCTGGTCTGCCGGAAAGGACGGATCGTAATAGAACCGGAAAACATGTTTGCGGGCAAAGTCGAAGGGCGTACACTGCTTGATGAAATGCGTTATGAATATACCCGCAAAGCCTGGACTGAAGAATTCGGCGAATGGCACGGCTGGTGTAATGTTTCCGATCTCGAACTCGGTATCGGCTACATGATCGACTACAGTCATATTTGTCCGGACTGGCCGGCAATCCTGAAGCTCGGTCTGCCGGGTTTGCGCGACCGTGCCGCAAAAGGCGACACGCCATTGCACCGGGCGGTGGTCATGGTATATGAAGGCGCCATGGAACTGTGCCGACGCCTCGGCTGGGCGCAGCTTGCCGAACGTCCGCCACAAACTTTGCATGAGGCTTTTGAACTCGCCTACATCTTTCATGAACTGGAGGAAAACGAAGGCGAACAAGTCCGCACAATGGGCTGGTTTGACCGTCTCTATATTGACTTTTACCGCAATGACCTGAAAAACGGCACTTTAACCCGCGAGTCCGCCAAAGAGTTGATCAAATATTTCTGGATCACTTTTTGGGCCAAAACACAAGGGAAACTTTTCGGCAAAAACTTCTGCTTCGGCCCAGAGATCAATGAGCTTTCCTATCTGGGCATGGAAACTTATTATGAAATGAATGTCGTTGATCCAAAACTCTCAGTAAGAGTTACTCCCGATACGCCGCAGGACTTTCTGGAGCTCTGCGCCAAAAACATTCGCGACGGACGTACCGGAATCGTCTTTCTGAACGACCGGGTTGTCATTGAAGCATTAATCAAGCACGGACGGACTCCGGAAGACGCATTCGACTATATCCCCATCGGCTGTTATGAACCGGCAGTACTGGGCAAGGAAGTATCGCTCTCCGGGGCGACTCACCTGTTCTTGGCAAACATATTGCTCCATTCCCTGAAGCAAGGATGCCAATATACGGACTTCAACGAACTGAAAAGCAATTTTTACCATAATCTGAAAAAAGCGTCCGAGCTTATGGCGAAACAACAGAGCCGTTGCGAAAAAATCTGGCCCCGCGCCAACCCGATACCATTCCTCTCCGGCACTTATCATGAATGCATGGCTGACGGCAAGGATGTTACCGAAGGCGGAGCCAAATACAATACTACCGGCACCGTCGTCTGCAATACGGCCGATTTAGCCGATTCTCTGGCCGCCATTGAATATCTTGTTTACCAGGAAAAATTATGTTCGCTCGATGAACTTCGTTCCGCTTTGGCTGCCGACTACCAGGGGTACGAAAAACTCCGGCTGACTGCCAGGAACCGTGCTCCCAAATGGGGTAACAACGATGACCGCGCCGATAAATTCGCTATCGAAGTTGCCGCTTATGTCGGACCGCTTTTATCAACACTGGACAATGGGCGCGGCGGTAAATTCACGCCGTCGATCTACGGCCAGCTGGTGGTGGAACGAGGTTCTGAAACCGGGGCGTTTCCATCCGGGCGCAAGGCCGGTGAGCCGCTTTCCCAAAATATGGACGCCGCCATCGGCATGGATCGCAACGGCATCACGGCACTGATGAATTCGGCGCTGAAAATCGATTACTCCGAATACCCCTGCGGCACCTGCCTCGACCTGATGCTGCATCCGAGCGCGGTCAAAGGCGGAGACGGCATCAAGACACTCCTTTCGCTTGTCCGCGCCTTTATCGCCCGCGGCGGCAGCGGGCTGCAATTCAATATTTTTGATGCCGCAACGTTGCGCGACGCCCAAATCCACCCGGAAGCCTACAGTAATCTGCAAGTCCGGGTATGCGGCTGGAACGCCCGGTTTATCGACCTGACGCCGGAAGCGCAAGAAACCTTCATTGCACAGGCGGAGGCCATGATATGACGCGAAACGCACCACTTGTAGAAGTCAAACGCTTTGCCGTCCACGACGGTCCCGGCATCCGCACCACTATTTTCCTGAAAGGCTGTCCGCTCCGTTGCCTCTGGTGCCATAATCCTGAGAGTATCCGCTCGAAACCGGAACTGGCGTTGTTGAAAAAACGCTGTGCACTCTGCGGCGAATGCGTTAAAGTTTGCTCCAGCCACAGCATCGTTGACGGCAAACACGAAATCGACCGCAAAAGTTGTACCGGGTGCGGCAAATGCACCGCGTCCTGCCTTTATGACGCGCTTGAGCTTTACGGACGCCCGATCACGACCGCAGAAGCCGCGGCAATCATTCTCGATGACCGTAATTTCTACGAGTACTCCGGCGGCGGCGCTACCCTGTCCGGCGGCGAACCATTGCTGTACCCGGAATTCTGCGCCGGGCTTTTTGAAATCCTGCAACAACAAGACGTTCATACCGCCATCGACACCTGCGGCAATGTTCCGTGGAGTGCATTCGAAAAAGTCCTGCCGGTGACGGATTTATTTCTGTATGATTTCAAACATGCATCCAGCGAAGAACACCGCAAGCTCACCGGTTGCGACAACAAAATGATAATCGAAAACCTGCGTCGCCTTTCCCGAACCGGCAAACCGATTGAAATCCGCATGATAATGATTCCCGGCTTAAACATGTCAGAAAACGATCTTGCAAGCGCCGCAAACATCCTGGCCAAACTGCCAAATATCACCGGTATAAAGTTATTACCGTATCATTCTTTCGCCGTCTCCAAATATGAAGCAATCGGACATAGCAATGCCATGCCGGAAACCGCTTCGCCCACCAGTGACGAAATAGACACTGCCGCAAAAATTCTACAGGAAAAATCCGGCCTGCCGATACATCCCTGACAGTTCAAAACTCGACAACTGTCGATTCGAGCTGAGCCCGGTCGGCGGCAAAACCGATGCGGTGACCGTTGATGGAGTCGGCGAGCTCCGTGCAGGAAATCGATTTGGCTTTCCCGCTCAACAGGGCGACAAAATCCGCGGTGAGCCTTTCGTCACCGCCGCCGTGTCCGCCGAATGCTCCGGTGGTGTCGCCGAGGTTGTTCAGGTCTATCACGTTCTCCCGATACTCGCAGCCGGGACGGAGGTCGCTGTGGCGAATCGTAAACCGGTTGTCATCGAATACCCCCGCAAGTTCACTGACGGCATTCATTTTGTGGCCATTTCCCCTTTCGAAAAAATCTCCCCTCGATCCACCATCACCATGGAGCTGGCTGGGCGCTTACCGCCACCCAATAATCGCGTCCCTCGCGTCCCATGCCGTCCTCCTGTTGTTTCGCTCTCAGAAGAACATAGCACGTCATCAATCTCAAAAATAGATGTCGCTCATTGGGCGCTTACATTCCCAAAGGAAGAGATTTGGAAAACTTCACACAAGAAGATATTAATATCGTGATGTCACACATCAATAGTCTTGCCAGAAAAAGCCTTAACGATATATCGGCGGGCAGACTCTTTGAAAAACTTTACGGGAAGGAGGTTCTGAATAAATTTGGCGTTGAAGTCATTTGTGAAAACACTGTTTGTCTATTGCCCAATTTGATCAATAAATAGCCCCTTCATTTTTATGGAGGTTTGTCAAATTCAGGGTGTGCGTTTACAATGTCCGAAAAACAGCCTGGGCGTAACACCATGGGGCCGTATTGCCCTTTTTGTCAAAGTAAATGCACAAAATGCGTGTACTTTCATGTCGAAGTAAACGAGTTTCAGTCATTTTTTCAAGCCTTTGTCAAACTAAACGCACGCATTTCTCTAGGTAAGCTGCATTTAGTTTGACAAACGTGCGTTTACTTTTTCAATTGACCGCGAATTTTCGAGCGTGTCGTGATAGACATATGACACCGGCTCCGTTTCCGCAACGGTAATGATTGCATCCGTCTGGACGTGCTGAGGTTTCACGGAGAATGTTTCCTCCGTGAAACCTTTACTGTCGCCAGGCTGATAGATTAAGTCCTGTCCCGAATTCATGGCCGCTTACTTTCCGCACCATTTTCTGAAGCACACCCGCACCGACGGGTTTGCCGATCAGTTGCCGCATACGGCAAATCTTCCGCTTTCATCGTGAATGCAGGAAACCGCTACCGGATTGCGCATTGTCAATGACGCAGCCGAAGCTGAATCACCGACGCCGGAAAAGGCCCGGTACGCCTTTCCGCCGCGGAACGGCATCCTGCATGTTATTCTGTCCGGCCCGCCTCCGCATATCAGGGAAAACGGCCGGATAAATCACACTTCGCTCTATATTATACTTTAATCTGATGAAAAATGCAAATAATAAAGAGAACTTTTTTCCATCATATTCCGCCGTGAAAAACAGATCCCGGTGTTTCCGGCAGGGGCGCAGGCAAGCTGCTCCGGCGGCAGCCGCGGAACCGCTCAATCGGCGGCAATTTCATCGGAATATGACAGACTGAGATTTTCCACCCCGAAGCGGACAATGCAGTAATTTTCATTCCAGGGCGGCGGAGGATATCCCAGACAATCCGCATGACGGAAAAAGCTGGCCGGACCGACGCCGTAACTCTCCCCCTCCTCAAGATGATGCGGACCAAGTAAATTGCGCAGGCTGCCGGCAAGTTCAATTTCCAGCAGATTGCCTTTCTCCTTCAACACCCCGGCCGGAATCCGGAGCCGGCTCGGATTCCACAGCATCGTGCCGAGCAGTCTGCCGTTGAGGTGAACGGTTACGGCGTTCGCAAATACATGGCCGCAGGTCAATGTGGAGTAATCCGTGCGGTCCGCATCGAAATACCGGGTCAGGCGCACGCGCCCGGCAAAAAACGGAAGCCCGTCGTCCTGAATATTCTCCCCCGTCACTTCCCGCGAAAGCGGGGCGATGAGAAAAGGCCCGGAAAGCCGCTCCGCGGATCTGGGGAGCGGCTCACGGGAACCGCGGTTCCGCACCGCAAATTCTCCGGCAATATAAACCGATTCCAGTTCCATGTCGAATACAAGTTTGTTGCCCTCGGATTCAAAACAACGGGCCCGGCGGATCATTTCATAAACTTCGGGACTCTGTCTGAATTGAGTTTCCAGCGTGATGGTATTGCGCCCTTGCCGATAACCCGGCAGCGGAACCGTATGGAAGGCGTGATCGAACAGAAAACCGTCCGAAACAGGGGAAATCCCCGCGCCGTTCAGGAAAATCCGGAATTTGTCAGGATCTTCAATGACCAGATGAAGCGGGGTGCCGCAGTCAAATTCCGCACTGACTTCAAATTCAAATTCCAGCTTCAGCTCCAGCTCACGTTCCTTTTCGAGCAGTTCCGCCATGAGGCTGATCGTCTCGATCCGGTCGGCCGCAAGCCGGCCGTCGACAAAGCAGCGGCAGGTATCCAGCAGCAGCAGATTGGGCGTCAGAAGTTTCAGGTCAAACCGCGGTTCCAGATTGCGGCAGCGCGGATGCCCGTCATCCGGACGCACTGCCAGCAGCAGGTCTCCGCCGGGCTCAAACGTGTATTCCAGAACCGCCGCCGGAACGGGAAACGGTTGGAACTTGCCGGTTTCCGCATCGAAACGGGCCATGACCCTGCCGTTGAAAGCAAGTCTGGTCTTCGCCTTTTTCCCGTTGTCCTGATTGACAAGGTAAATCATTTCCGCCTCGGTATTGTTCCAATTCCGGTAATGACGTCTGGCGGCGACGATTGCCCCGGAGTCTCCGCTGATCCGGCAGACGGCGTATTCCGGGTGCAGAAAATCGGCCAGATCCGCTGCCGAGGCAAACCAGCGGCATTTTTCCAGCAATGCGCCGATTTCCGGATCGTCCTCGCCGTCAACTGAAAACGGCCGTTTCAATCCGTCGCGCACGCCGCAGATGAATCCTCCGTTTCCCACAAACTGAAGCAGCAGGGATTTCTCTGAAGCGGAAATATTGCAGAGTTCGGGAAGAACCACCGCGCTGTATTTCTGACAGCCGACCGCAAACCAGCGGTCTTCCACCCTGCCGTACTGGGCGATCAGAGTTTCGTCTCCGTAATGAAAATTGATCTGGCGTTTTTCCAGTTCACGGGTCAAGGCGGAAAAGGCGCGGAAACTGTAATCCAGATTCCCGTTGTTCCGATTGTTGTATTCGATCCAGGCGGAAGACTGGCCGTGCAGAACAAGTACCCGGCAGACGACGTCGCCTTCGGCCAGAATCCGGCCTATGCGGGAAACATAATCGTTGAAACGGCGGTATTCCCGCCACCAGGGCTGATGATGAAACAGAGAGGCCGGATAGTCACGCTTGCGCAGTCCGCGCAGGGAATACCCCTGAAGATGCTGGCAAAGCAGATTGACGCCCCGTACCATCTGCAGCTGATAAAGCCATTTCAGATCCTGAAAATTCACATTCCAGCCGCAGCAGGCGAACGTTTCGGCCAGCAACCGCTTTTTGCCTGTCTGGGCGGCGACGGAACACAGCTGAATCAGCGCTGCCGGACTCGGAGGAGTGCGCCCCAGCCAGTCGATACCCGGAATGTGATAGTATTGATATTGCGGCATGACCGCGCCGTTGGTGGTCAGCTGTGACAGGTAGCTTTCTTCCAGCACCTGATGGCCCGTCAGCATTACCCCGTTCGCCTCGCACCATTCATAAATCGGTTTGAGAAAATTGTCCCTGAACAGCCGTGTGACCAAACTCCAGAAACGAACCCGGACGGCACGGTAATCCTGAATTTCCAGAAACAGCGCAGGGAGTTCCGGCAGCAGATCCCGCCCGTAGGCCTGCCGGTATGCCGCGGGAAGCGTCAGCGACCACGGAATGCCGTCACGGGAAATCTGCGGCTCATCGGAGAAAAAGCCTTTTACGCACCGCCAGAGTTCCGGCGGCTGCGTGTCGCGGTATTTCCGGTAAACCAGCCGGATGAATTCCGCGGTGACGGAGGCGTCAAGCGTATCCACATAATAAGGGTTGACGTCGTAATAAAAATTCAGCTCCCCGACCGCGGTGATGAAATTGCCGGGAACGGCCCCGGTTGTCATGCGCAGGTATTTCTGCTGATATTTTTCCCCAAGTCCGTTTACTTTACCGTCGCCGAAACCGCTCGGCCAGCCGTTTTCATCATAAAGCCACGGATTCATATTCAGTTTCCGGGCTTCTTCAATGCAGGCTTTCACCGCCGCAAACCACGCTTCGGATAAATATTCCGTGCGCAGGCCGGCGCGCGCATGCATGAAGAAACCTCCGATCCCGGCGGCGTGCATCTCATGGATCTGGCGGCGCAGCTCCGGTATTTCAAGCCGGTCGTTCCAGCTCCAAAACGGCACCGGGCGGAAATCGGCGGAAGGATTTTCGTAATTCATATTGTTGTCGTCCCGTTGTTTTTCACTCGGATATTTCTAAAATGTGTGTATTCCGGCATTCAGGCGGAATTGCCGCCCGTCAAGAGAGACCGCCGCCTCTGCGCCCACCGGAACAAGCAAGGTATACCGCCCGTCCTTCAAAAGAAGTGCGATCTCGCCCAGCGGAGTAGGCACGACGACCTCAAATGAGGTCAGACCGGCCGGGCGCGGCGCAACCGTGAAACGGCGGAACCCCGGCTCCGCGGGTTTGATGCCTGCTATTTCCGAAGCGAGCAGGCAGCAGGGACCGGCGGTCCAGCCGTGGCAATAGCTGACATGGCCGGCTTTTCTGTCCGGATGGCGTACCGTTATATCCGGATAATCTCCGTACAGCCCTTCGTAAAGCGTATCGGCTCCGCTTGACAGCAGCTTTTCCCAGGCATTCCGCAGCAGCTGCAGCGCCTCATGCGGTTTCCCCTCCGAAAACAGAGTCTCGATCACTTCAAAAATTCCCATCGAATGCTGATACAGGCTTTTTTTGCCGGTCAGCGGCTGCCGGGCGAGGAGGTCATCCACCGCCGGATCAAGTTTTTCAAGAAAAGCGGAGTAGCCGGCACTCCTTTCGTCATCTCCGGCAAGCCGGCAGACTTCGACCGCGGTTCTGACCGACCGCCGGAAAAGTTCATTCATATAGGGATCTGTACCGCTTGCGCCGTCAAGAACGACCATCCAGACATTCAGCGGGTTGGCCGGAATATCGATCAATCCGCTGTCGCCAGCACGGGCAATGAGCCAGTCCGCCGCCTGACAGAGGTGCGGTTTCATTTCAAGATAGAACTCCCCGTCCCCGGTATACAGGTAATAATCGTGCATGGCAATCATCCACCACGCAATGTAGTCCCACAGCAGCGACGCCCCGACTCCCCAGGCGGAACCTGCGGCGCCGTCATGATACTGGCATTCGGCGATGGAACGCATGCTGAATCTGAACAGCTCCCGGTCGAAGAACAGATAATAGTTGCACAGGGCTTCAGTCCGTATATCCCCCACCCACAGCAGACGGTCCCGCTTGATCCCGTCAAGATAATATTCCTGCATACAGAGATGGAGGGTTTTGCGGCCCGCCCGCCAGATTTTGTTCAGCAGGGGATCGGAACAGGAAAAATATCCGCGGTAAGCCGCTCCGTACAGGGAACTGCGAACCTGAAACCCGTCTGCGGCGACCGGAGCGGGACAATGCAGAAACTCCACCCGGACAAAACGGAAACCGCCCCGGATCCGGCTCTCCCATTCCTGAACGCCCGGCTGCAGCGATCCCGTTTCGATCAGCATCCGGTAAAGAAGTGTTTCCGGTTCCGGTTCATTGAAGCACTCATCCAGCGTTTCGCCGTAAACGATCCGAAAACGGGTGACCGCGTCGGATTTCACCCGCATCCGGAAATAGCCGCAGCACTCCTCGCCGAAATCCAGGCAGAACGAAGGCCCTTCGCGTACCTCCGGGGCGGTGGCCGTGACCGCCAGACCGGTGATCTCCAGCGTCCCGGATTGGGCTTGCGGCTCCACAATGCGCTTCGCGTAAACAAGTTCCCCCGGAGAGTGTTTCTGGTTTTCCGCATATTCAGGAATCAGGCCGGTGATTTCCGGGGAAGGTTCAAAGCGAACCGGCTCCTGAGTGAAAAAAGGCGACGGGATGCATTTGGGAACTTCGCTGACGAAAAACGGCGTATTCCGAATCGGGGAGACAATCGCCGCGGCATCATTGCCGGGGGCGGTCGTCCATTGGGGGGCGCCGGCGCAATCCAACGGCAGAACTGCCGGTTCATCCCACCTGGAATCGTCATATTCCGGCAGCATCCAGCCCCATTTTTCGGAGTCGGCCGCTTTCCAGCTCTCGTCGGAGAAAACGGAATATTCCTGATTCAGAAACAGCTCAAAGGCAAAGCCGCGGTGTCCGGCGCTGTTGATGCCGTGTACAGCGATGACGTTCCGGCCTTTTTTCAGGAACAGGCGGACATCGTAATCGCGTATATTGTTCCATTCGTTGACAGCGGCAACCAGACGGCCGTTCAGGAACAACTCGTACCCGGTATCAACGAAAATTCTCAGAACAGCGCTTTGCGGCAACTCTTCAAGTTTAAATTTTTTTCGGAAAAATGCCTCCTGGGGACAATGCCCCCACAGCTGTTTCAGTTTCTCCACAATCAACCTCCGGTGAATAAAATATTTTTTACGATGCGTCTTGAGACCGGCTGCCGGAGAAAACTCCTCCCCCGGCGGCCGTCCGCATCCATGTTTGCCGTCTATTGCCGGTTGCGCTTCAGGCCTTCCAGCAGTGCGCGCTTGCGCGCTGTTTCCGGAACGACTTTGTTTTCTCCGGCGGAATCCGAGTGTTCAACACTCCAGCCGTTCCACTCACGGAATGCATGATAGCACCAGTCCCATCCATACTCCTCGAAAATCCGTATCGAATCGGCCAGATAACGGTCGGCTCCCGGCGCCCAGCGGATGGCGCTGAATTCTCCGACCAGAATCCTGGCCCCGGTTTTCTGCTGAAATTCCCGGACACGCCGGAATTCATTCCGGAGGGCGTTGATATTCCACCCCCGGGCGGCGGACGGCCATGCGGCAAACGGTTTGCTTCTGTCAATCTGATGCGTAAATTGGCTTGGCCAGTAGCTGTGAATCGTGTAGACGATATTTTTTTCCGGAAAAACCGGCAGGAATTCAAGACCGAGGCCTCCGCCGGACGCGGTGACGATGATCTGGGTGTCCGGGTCTATCTCCCTGATCGCCCTGATCAGTTTGCCTTCAAACTCCGCCAGAGACTCCAGCTCCGCCGGCGCCAGTGAAACATCCGGTTCATTCAGCAGATCGTATCCCCAGAGCATCGGCTTGTTCCGGCAGTGACGGGCCAGGCCGCGCCAGATGTCGATGAGTACCTGCCGCCCCTCGGCGCTGTTCAGGCCGACCTGCTGGTACAGATGCAGGTCGATAATGATCCAGACGCCGTACTTCTGACCGAGTTCAAATAACTGGTCGAGAAAAGGGTACTGGGATTCCACCCATTTCGCGTATCCCTCCGGGGTGTTGGGATGGCGCTTGTCAAGAGCCATGTTGAGCTGCCAGCGGAGGAGATTCACGTTCCATTCCGCCAGCTTCCGGAAGGCGGCCTCATTCATGAGTTCCGGAACCATGGGGGACATTACGCCGCGTCCGCGCGGCGGCAGGCCGGCGTCGTATTCCGCTTTGGGAATGTCTTTCTGTTCCAGAACCGAAACGGCTCCCGGTTTTGTCGAGAATCTGACGTTGCGGAACTCAACTTCACCGGAAGAACTTTCCAGTCCCAGCACCAGACTGCAGCTTTTGACTTTTTTCGGGAAGGTGTAACTCCAGAACGTGTATTTCCGCGGATGAGTTCCCCAGCGGGGAACCGCGGGCGAAAAACCGTTCCACTGCGGCCAGGTCCGTTTGTTCTTTTCGTCCGTGAACGGCACCATGAATTTGACGCCGTTCCACGGTTCCCGGACTGGTTCGGAGACATTGCGATAGGCGATTTCAGCTTCAAAGAACACCTTTTTCCCTGCAACTGATCCGGGGGGCAGGGGGATGCTGACTGATCCTCCGTTTTTATCGGCGGGAACGGTGATCTTCAAAACGGCCGCGCCGTCGTAATCGCGGTAAACTTCCGCATTGGAGTTCTTTTTGACGGCTCTGCTGACTTCCGGAGAATGGAAATTGCACTTCCATTCAGCGGCTTTCAGCAGAACGGCAGCGGCCAGGAAAAGAATGAGACTGAGTGAAATTTTCATGATTCAATACTCGCAGATCAGGGCATCGTATTAAGAAGGCACGCCGCGTCGCGACGAGTCCAGGAAACATGTGATTTTCTTGATTCAAAACCGACATGACCGTCATAGAAAGCTGCATTGCAGCCCGTGTAAGAGTTGTGCCGGTAGTCCGCGGCATGGTCCTTGGCCGTTGCAGTCCCCCACACCCACATCCCAGCCCAGGAAAAAGTGGCCCAGCCGCCTGAATAGCCGTCAACAAGCATGACCCGCAAAGCCGGAGAGGTCATTTTCTTGAAAAAAGGTCTGCTGTAATTGCCGTCCGCCAGTCCGCGGAATGTGTTCAAAGAATAAATAGAGGCTTCCGGGAGTTGTTCAAAAGTGGACATGGACGGACATAAGGTGATTCCGCGCCCCGTCCAGCCGGTTTCGTGCGAAGCTTTTTGCTGCGGCATATAGTTGCACCTTATCAAAGTCCACCACCAGGCACGGTTGTCGGCATTGTTCGTTGTCCAGCCTGTATTGCTCGCGGCATAACCCTTATTGTCATCAAGATACTGCAATTGATAGAGTGCAAGCTGCTTCTGGTTGGAGATGCAGGAGATTGACTTCGCTTTTTCACGCGCCTTGTTCAGCGTCGGAAGAAGCACGGAGGCAAGAATTGCGATGATTGCGATCACAACAAGCAGCTCTATGAGCGTAAAACGGCGCTTTTTCCTGGGGACGAAGCCTGCCAGCGGCATCAGCAGAGCCGAAGTGACGCGCATGCCGTCAGACGGCTTTCTTGTGTCTGTTTTCTTTTCACCGGGGAAAGAAAGTATGGCGATGATTGTTGTCACAATAAACAGTTCAATAAGTGCAAATTTCTTTTTCATCTCTGTACTCTCCTGGTTGTGTTGTAAATGTTGTGATTGACATTGACACAGACCCCGTCTTTTGACGGGACCGGCATTCCGCTTTCATTTTCATTAAATCATTTTCCGTAAAGAATCAGTTTCCAAGTATCAAAGTGACAGATCCGGCAGGGGAGGCGGCATAACGCGCAGCTCATCCTCGGCGGTTTCCACAGCCACAACATCGCATGGGATGCTGCGATATTGCGGCGTTGCCCCGCCGGATGCTTTCAGTTCCATAAGAGTCAATGCCGCCAGAGTCCGGGCATATTGTTCCCAGGTATACGCAACGACGAGTCCCCGGAATCCGGCGCCCGGCCAGCAATGACGGGTGACAATCAACCGGCATTGCTCCGGTGATATCCCGTTGGCGGCCAGCGCCTGGTACACCTGAACCGAACAGAAGCCGTGCGCATATACGGCATCCGGAATTTTGCCTTCATGAAGATTCCGGATGAAATCCTCCATATTCGGTTTCTGAGGAAAACGCAGATAGCGCTGAAGTTCAAGCTCTTCTCCGGCCGCCCGGTAAACATCGCTGATCGCACATTCTATTTCCTGCGTGAAATCGTGGCTCGGCAGAATCGCGATGGAATGCCGTTTTTCTTTCAGCAGATGTTCAGCGAGCTGCCGGGAGTATCGGGCGATATCATAGCCCGCGCCGGAAAACCCCGGCAGCTGCTTTTCTCCGGTCAGCAGGATGATTCCGGCGGCTTTCAGGCGCTTTGCGATTTCGCCGATCAGCGGAGGCGGGTGAATCCAGATGACCGCATTGAGTCCGAGCCGTTTGAAATTCGTGACGATTTCTTCTTCGGACGAACGTTCAAACGAGCCGGTGATGTAGTTGATATTGCATTGATGCAGCGTTAATTCCTGGCCGATCTGCGCTATCAGATTCCAACTGTAACTGTCATGAAAGAACACTCTGCCGTCCCCGCAGAGCAGACCGATCAGCGGCAGAGCCTTCTGGCCTTGCGGAAAGATATATTCGAGCGCCGGATTCGTGAAGGTGCCTATGCCGCGTTTCCCGATGATGATGCCGTCTTCCGTCATCGCCTTCAGCTCCAGGGTCACTGTGCTCCGGGCGATTCCGAACATTTCGGCCAATTCCCTGGAAGAGGGAACGGGAAATGCTTCTCCCGGATGCTGATAGCGTAAACTGACAATATAATGACGCAGCATAGTGCTTTTGTGAAGCTGAGTGCCGTCTGGTTGTTTCAGCATTTTCAAATTCCTGTTGATCGGACATTATCGGACATCTTCTATAATTATACTACATTCTTCTCAAAAAAGCAATAGGGAAAAGAGAAAAAATAATTTTTTTATCCCTGAGAAAATTGAAAAAGTAAACGCACCCCCTAAAAAATGGCGAGTGCGTTTAGTTTGACAAAAAAATGGCGTGCGTTTAGTTTGCCCAAACAGGAAGAGGTGCATTTAGTTTGTCCTCAAAGATTCTTGCAACTCGTTATTCTTCAGCTACAGTGAGAATGTCATAATACTTGTCCCACTCCTCCCCCGGGGGAGGAGTGCGTTTAGTTTGACAAATAATAATGACGCAACAACTGAAAATATGGGAGGCAGAATGTCGCATTTAACAGAATCGGATCGCTTGAGAATTGAACATGGTCTTCAGATACGAATGTCGTTTCAGCAGATAGCTCAAGAGTTGGGAAAGTCTCGAACGACGATTGTACGCGAAGTGCAGAAGCATCGTGCCGCAAGTACGAAAGGAGCACCTGGACGTATCTCGAATCGTTGCATTCATCGTCGTAACTGTGATATCTGGCATCTGTGTGAAGGAAGAAGATGTCAGAGAAGATGTAGTGCTTGCGCAATCTCCAAGATGATTCAACTTGCCTCCGCAGGTTTTCAAACCTCCGCAAATCTCTCGCAGACTATTGGCCTGCGCCAACTGGCAGAAGATCATCGACACAAAATGTGCCCAACTGTCAAAGGACTGTTTTCGCTTGTCTCCATTGTGTTTCATGACTATTTCTTCAAATTCTCGCTTCGGTATCAAATCCAACACTTGACGAAAAAGACTGACTGATGTATTTTTCATTACGGAGCCTCCTTGTGGTTTAGGCAACCGTAATATACTATTACGGACAAGTTGGCTCCACTTTTTTCACCCTTTCAAAAGTTTGTTAGGACAGGTGTGATTCAAATGGTATCTTTTATATACGGAATCGCTTTTATCATGCAAAAAGACATTGTGGAAAAACTGGAATTCATTCTGCAGGAACTGCCCCTGCGCAATTACTACTGTCCTGACGGTTCCGCCTGTCCGCCCGACATTTCGCACGGCAGGAAAAGCGACCGGCTTCTGATCGTGCTTTCCGGTTGTAAAAATGAACAGATGGGATTCAATGGAGAAAGAAGAACCGTTCAACTGCAGGCCGGGGATTTTTATGTCATCGGCAAAGGTGTGTGGGAAAGATGCGCCTTTGATACAGCTCATGAGCTTTTCTGCATTGTGCCGCTCGCCGAATATCTGCGGCAGGTCTGGTATCCCATTCTGAAACCGCGTCTTCCCAACTCTCTCTGGCCGGAGCACTATGCATTGCACACCAGAAGGGTTCCTGACTGCCTGCTGAGCACGTTTGCCGTCCTGAAAAGTCCGGAGGCTGCGGAAAATCCGGAAGTCGCACGCGCGGCTGCGTATCTTGCTGTGGAAATCGCATTGATTGAAGCGAAAAGCAATCTGCCTCCGGTCAACCATCCGTGCAGCATATTTGATGAACTTCAGGATTTCGTCATGCTGAATTTCTCGCGCCGGATATCACGGCTTGAGATCGCCCGGAGTTTTTGGTTGAGCGAATCCTATGTTTCGACTCTCTTCCGAAAATATGCGGGATGTTCATTTTCGTGTTATCTGGATCGCTGCCGCCTCGACCACGCCAAAAAACTCCTGCGGGAAACCGAGTTGCCGATCAAGGAGATCGCGCCGATGTGCGGTTATGAAAATTACGTCTATTTTGTCCGGCGCTTCCGGGAACTCACAGGAACTCCGCCCGGCAGGTTCCGGGGAGCAAAATAGCGGCAGGCCGGTCTGCCATCAATTGTCCGCTCTTCCGCCTGAAGCGTAAGAACTCTCCTGAATGCTGAGCTTCAAATCGTCAAGCTCATCAAAACCGGCCATTCTGATATTGAGGCCGCCGGCATGGGCAAGCAGTTCTTCCAGCCATTCGACAGGAGTGTCGATGGGAGTGATTTTCTCCCGCGGGCCGATATTATGCGAGAAAAATACCAGTACGCTGTCTGTTTCCCCCGCACGGGCAATCCCGTTTTTGAGATCGGACAGTCTGCTGTTGTAATAAGCGCCGATTCCCGTTCCCTTCAGACAGCATTTGTCCGGCATGGTTTTGAGCGGATAATACAATGCCGTTTCCGCGGAAGCGCGCCCCGCGCGCAGGTGATCGAAAAAGGGGGCCAGCATCCGGTCGCACTCTTCATCGTGCAGATTGTTCGGGAAAGCAAAACTGCGGACAGCCAGACCGTATTCCCGGCAGGCATTGAGCTGGGGGGTGATTTCTTCTTCGATATATCGGGTTTCGCCGTGTTCGCGGATAAACGGCGGAGCGCAGCGGTGATGAAGGGTATGAAGTCCGATGGTATGGCCGGCGGCCTGAAGTTGTTTCATGACCTCAGCTTTTTCCGGCGTGATTTCACCGACGATGAAAAACGTGACATGGGCATTGTATTTTCGGAACAGCGGGAGCGCGTTGAGCCAGTTCCCGCCATGATAATCGTCAAAGGTGAAACATACCGCACCGCGCGGACGGCCGCCGGCTCCGGCCGGAAAACCGGAAGCCATGACATGATTGCCGGACACTGTTTTGCTCATCGTTTAGTTCTCTCCCGGTTCCTGTGATTCTTTGTTTTTTTCTTCAGCCGCTTTGCTGTCACTGTTTCCGGGTGCTTCGCCACAATCCGGGAAACAACAGAAAAAGCCCTCCGGCCAGAGTCAGCAGTATGCAGAAGAGCAGAATACCGCCGAAACGGTCAAAATTCGCCGGAAGACGGCCTGAGCCGAAAACACCGGCGCCGAGCAGAAATGCGGCGCCGAGCCGCGCAACTCCGGCGCCGCCGTAATAAAACGCTCCCCAGAACGCCATTGCCAGAGTTTTGTTGCCCGGAGTGACCAGCGACATCATGCGCGCTCCGGCCACGACCGAATTGGCGGCGATGCAGAAGTTGCAGATCATCAGACAGCCGGTCGCGGTGAGACTGCTTGCGGTGCCGCCGGGGGACAGATTGAAAAGAAGCACGAGATCGCACAGCAGCAGCAGATGAATCCCGATGAAAACGCCGTATTCCCCCAGCTTTTTGCGAAGCTGGTGCGCCGCCAGATAACCGGCCGGCATCCCGGCAAACGCCGCCGCTGAAATCAGCAGGATTTTATCGTCGGCCAGCTGCCACCGGCTTTTGAAGCACAACAGCATCAGGGGAACGATGCCGAACATCGCGCAATTCAGCAGAAACGAGTATCCGGAAAACAACGCGAGCGGCCGGTTGCGCACCGCCGTGCGCAACCCCTGCCAATATGAAAGCGTGACGCGCTCGCATTCCGGGAAAGGCGGAATTCTCCAGATGAAGAAAATCCGCCCCGCAAAAATACAACCCGCCGCAAACAGCACGGCCTGCAGGAGATACACTCCGGGATTCCGGCCGATCAATGCGCTGAGAACTGCCAGAAATGCAACGGCCGATATCTGGTGAAAAAAACGCATCCGACCGAGAAACAGCGTTCTCCGCTCCGGCGAGAGGAACGAGTCGAGCATCGGGAACCATCCGGCGACAAAACCGGTCTGACAGACGGAAAACAATAAGATTCCGCCGAGCATCGCCGGAACCGACCAGCGTCCGGCGAAGGCCGCCGCCGCTACAACCATGTAGCCCGCCAGCGCGAAGATATTGGCGCATATCACCAGTTTGCGGCTGCCGAAGCGCGGAGCGAATCCGGCCATCGGCAGGATCAGCAGACCGTTGAGGAGCGGCAGCACTGCGGTGGTCAGCAGCGAGAGAGAATCTCCCGCACCGAGCGTCACGGCATAAAGCAGGATCACGGCGCTGTCGGTGAGGACGGCCTCGCCGGTTACGCCGCAGCAGCTTGAATATATGGCGTTCCGTTCGGCGCAGCGGATTTCCGGGGGCGGCGGGGTGTTCATTTTCCGGCGATGATCCGTGCCAGTTCAGGACTGAGGATGGTGCGTGTATCATCATCGACCAGACTGAAGCGGTTGCCGTCGTTGGGGGTGCTCAGGTAGTTCCAGACACAGTAGCTGATGTGGTGTTCCTTGAGCAGGGAGATGATGTCGCGCATGTAGTTTTCGCGATAGGCGAGCCTGCAGTGACGGATGGTGCCGAATTCGCCGCACCAGAGAATTTTATCCGGATGGGCGGCGGCAAAATCGAAGGCCGGCTGCATTTCACTGCGCAGAAATTCCTTGTCCATGCGTTCAAAGTTTTCGTAACAGTTTTCCTGACCGAATACATAGCGCCGGAAATCCCGATACCGTTCGATATCGCAGGGATAAGGCATTTCCCGGTTGTAGTAGAGCTGCGGGGCTTGCAGTACGCCGCGCTGATGGGTGAACTCGCCGGGCGCGTACATATGATATGTGTAGATGATATTGGGATCGTCGTAGAGCTGCAGATCAGCAAGGTGTGCGGGAGAGTTCCAGCTGATGCTGCCCACAATGATTTTCCGGTGCGGATTGAGTTTGCGCAGAGCGGTGATCGTTTTTTGCGCCAGATCGTTCCAGAGTCCGGGAGCGACGTCGCGTACTTCGTTGAGCAGTTCAAAGGCAATGGCCGGTTTGTCGGCGTAACGTTTTTCAAACGCGATCCAGAGGTTGATGAAACGCTGCTGAAGCTCAGGGGAGTCCAGCAGGGCGACCGGTTCCGGAATGTCGCAGTAATTGCCGATGGCTTTGTGAAGATTCAGTACTGTGTTGAGCTTGGAATCTTCGCACCAGCCGATGAAATTGTCAAAGAGTTTCCAGATGGAGTCGCGATAGACACCGGGACTTTCCTCGATGACGACCTGATCGAAGCCGAGCCGGATGTGGTCCATGCCGAGCGATGCGATATATTCGATGTCGCGCCGGGTGATGTAAGTCTCGAAGTGTTCAAAATCTCCGACCGAGAGCGGGAACCGCCATTCGGTCGGCAGAACATTGAAGCGCTTGTAGTTGGTGAGCCAGCCGCCGATGCCCATACCGCGGGAAAAACCTTGAAATTCCGCCATTTTTTACCTCTTTTTTAAATTTGGAACTGAACCGTTTACCACAAGTGTGGAATTGACGCATGTGTGTACTGGTGAACGCTTTTTCATCATCGGCCGGTTGATGATGTAATATTCGGCCCAATCAAGAATGTTTTCCGGCACGAATTCGATGCGGTCGAATAATTGAATGCCGTCCAGCGTTTCAAACAGATCTTCCGGGCGGTCGTAACTCATGATGCCGATGGAGCGGAAACGATCCGGGCTGCGGCTGGTGAATTTTTCCCAGAATTCCTGGGCGAATCCTCCCGCCGGGAAAAAAATTACGCCGGGAAGCCGGGAAATTCCGGAAAAATAGAGTTCGACTGCTGTAACAAAACTCTCTCCGATGCGGTGATGAATCTCGTCGATCCGGCAATCCGGATTCAGCAGCGCCATCTGGCCGCGGAAACTTTTATAGCGTTCCATGCGGGTGGGATGGCTGTCGGAGAGAAAAACGGCAATATGGTTCTGACCGAGTTCAAAGAGGTGATGGGCGACCAGTTCGCCGCCCTGTTTGTTGTTGGGGGTGATCGTCACATCGGCGCTGCTTTCGGTGGTGAGGGTGATGGTGTAGACGTCCGGGTTGGCCCGGCGCGTCTCCGCGAGCAGCGCATCGTCGGGAACCGAACAGAATACAATGATATCGCTTTCGGCGGCAGCATTGAAAAAGCCGGTCTGGTTTCTGCGGTGGTCACTGCGGCTGCTGACGAATTCATTGGCGGGCAGCCGCCGGATCAGGCACTCGCCCATGCGCCGCAGATAAGGATGATCGGTGAAATCAAACAATACACGGCTGACGGGCGGCTTGCGATGGGTGAAATATCCGCAGCGGTTGAGAGCGTCGGTCACGCGCTGCCGGGTGGCGTGACTGACGCGCGGAGCGTTGTTGACCACGCGGTAAACGGTCATTACGCTGATGCCGAGTTCTCTGGCAATCTGCGTGAAATTTATCTTGAGATTTCCCTGCCGGACGTTCATTGAATTTCCTTTCCTGCCGATGCTTTACAATATCATGGCGGGCCGGGATTGCAATGGCCGGCAGCGGAAGCGTCAGGACAAAAAATGTTAAAACCGTAACATTACTGCCCGCAGTCATTTGGGGCATATTGCACCGGCAGGTTATCTGATTGCCGGAGCCATACCGTCTTTCAATATCTGCCGCGGTATTTTTTGGGGCTGACATTGAAGTTTGCGGTGAATTTTTTGGTGAAATAGTTGGAATCCTGAAAACCGCAGCGGTAAGCGATCTCCGAGATCGTTTCCTTTTTTCCCGCAGCAGACGGGCAGCCGCATCCAGACGCAGGCGGTTCAGATACCGGATCGGCGAACAGCCCTCGGCCGCTTTGAATACCCGCAGAAAATTATTCTTCGACATATTCACGGCATTCGCCATTTTCTCAAGGTTCCAGGGGGCCGCGTAATTTTCCTCCAGGTTGGAAAGCAGAATACTGAGCCGCAGAAAGGCCTGTTTATCCTGTTCCGTGTGCTTCACGCTTCTGGAGAGGAAAACGACCAGCCGGACGAATTGTGCGGCCGTTTCCGCTTCATATCCCGACTGCTTTGTGTTCAATTCATTTTCCATGTCTTCAATGATCTCCATTGCCTGTGCGATCTGCCGTCTGTTCAGGTGCAGCAGATTGCTGAAGCTTTTATCTGCCCGGAGCGAGGGTTCGATACGGAAAACGAGGTTGTATCCGGGGATTTTCCGCAGAAAATCCTTGCGGGATTCGAAGATTGATTGGTCGAACATGATGTTCAGGATTCCGAGATCCCGGTAGTCCGTGAAATAATGGATCGTTTTGCCTGAAATAATGAAGACGTCGCCGGTGGAGATCGGGTACAGTTTATCATTGATGGACTGCACGCCTTTCCCTTTGGTGATAATCACCAGTTCTGAAAAATTATGATAATGCGGTTTCCCGGTATAATCGTGTTCATGGGAGAGATGAAATCCTTCCACTCTGCGTATGGCGAGCGGAAAATTTTCCAGATTGAAAAAATATTTTCTGTAAAGTTTTTGAGCCTCTTCACCAGAATTTGTGGGCGAAATCCGGTTCTGGGAGTTCGCCAAGCTGG
>ERZ1034917.776-NODE-776-length-25440-cov-43.802088_pt1 | contig 25440 bp, 41 predicted proteins | sample MGYA00520605_ERZ1034917 | MGnify/ENA primary metagenome ERZ1034917 (study PRJEB33766, sample SAMN09781784) | gut metagenome | biome: gut microbiome | host: Homo sapiens | place: Madagascar | study: EMG produced TPA metagenomics assembly of the PRJNA485056 data... | reverse complement strand
TGTCCGCATTGTCCAGCAGCGTTTCGGTTATCGTCAGAGCTGCATTTACCACTGCAGGAACAAGGCTGTCCAGATTGTCCGTCAGCCCCTGAGCCAGAGCCAGCACAATATCCACAGCCCCCTGTGTGATGATGTCTGCATTGTCCAGTATTGCCGTTATAAGCGCCGTGCAAAGGTCAGCCGCAGAAGATGCAAGGCCGGGAATTGCCGAGATAAGCCCCGACAGCAGCGTGTCGATTATTTCATCTGCGTTTTCCGTAACAATGGGTATGGCAGTGTCGGCAATGGAGCTGAGAGTATCAAGCAGTGCCGCAATAAGGCTGTTTGCGCCCTCGATAACGGAAGGCAGCATCTGTTCCAGCGTGTCGGGAATAAGGGGGAGAAGATTTTCGGTAAGCTCTGTAATGCCCGCCGCCATCTGCGGCAGTACCGCCATAATGCGGGGCATAAGATTGTCGGATACGTTCAGAACGCTGTCAATAAGGTCAGATACGAGCCTGTCAAAATCCTGCGTGGGGTCCGCCATTCCTGTGAGCATATTTTGCCATGCAGCTGTCATGCTTGCCATAGAGCCCTGCAGCGTATCGGCACCCTCAGCCTGGGCATATCCTGCAAGCCCCTGCATTTCGATGTAGTCAACAAGTGCATTCTGACAGTCCGCAAGGTTGTCAATAGTGTATCTTGTTGCATCTCCCTGAGCTTCCTTGTATGCGTTTACCTTGTCGATAAGCTCCTGAAAGCCCTCTTTTGTGGGGGTGATGCCTATCTGCAAATTATCGAGCATTGTGTAGTTGTTTTTCATAATGCCGTTAAAAGCGTTCTGAACATTCTCCGCAGTGTTGCCCGTAGCAGCCACAATGTCCGCCTCGGCAGCAACTATCCTGTCGGCAAGCTTTGCAGCCCCCAGCTCATCGCCGCCCATGGCAGTCTTCAGACCAATGGCAAATCCGTTCACCTGTTCAAGGTAATCGTTCTGGGACATCTGTACGTCCTTAAAGGCAGTCTTAGCCTTTTCGGCAATGTAATCATACGCCTCGCCGAACATCAGCTGCGCACCGCCGGCAAGCTGCTCATAATCGCCGAAACTTGCGATAGCCTCTTTGGCTAAAGCACCTACAGCCGTCGCCGCCGCAGCGGAAGCGGTAAGAGCAGCTTCGGAGATAATGCCCATAGTCTTAGCCGCAAGGCTGCCCACATTGCCCATAACCTTTTTGAAATCGGCATCATCGCCTAAGATCTTATAAGTGATCTCACCAACCGTCACCTGCCCTCACCTCTCATTCTCTCCATAGCCTCTCTGTGAATGCGCTCGACCTCGTCAAGCATAGCCCTGTCACGTTCAGCAGTGTTTTTGAACCTCTGGACCTGCTTCTTTTTCAGCGCAAAAATACGTTTGAGCCTTGACACCCTCGACCTTTCCGCAGAGGACTTTATTTCCGAAAGGCTTTCGGCCCTTATACCGATTATCCTTTTCAGCCTGCATTCATCGGGCAGACCCCGAAACAATGCGCAGAAATCGAACCAGTGAAGCTTTGCCGTGTTCAGGTCAATGCCGTAGTGCCCGAGAAAATCCGCATAGAAATATGCCTCGTCCTCCGAGAAATCAAACGACGGCTCATGTGACCCCATGGCAGATGTCCCCTTGTTCCTCGCTCCGGGCGCAAGACCCGAAATGTAGAAGTCCGTCATAGCGTCCGCCGCAGCCTTCTCCGAAACGCCCTCAGGCAGCCCCGCAAAGTAAAAACGCCCCGCAAGCGCACAGGCCTTGTCAGCGTCCTTGTCCGACATTGCCCCCGAGTAATTGCACATTATGCGGAAATCGGGGTCAACGGGAACTGGGATACTGTCAATGCTTATGACCTTTGGCTTCGGGCAAAACAACATTTTTCTCACCTGCTATCCTCTGCATAAACGCAGTGATCTCATCGTAAATGTACTTGAGTACAGCATATCTTTCAACGATGTTCAGCAGCCTGTCAGCAAATATCTTTGAGGCGGAACCGTCTCCGAGAATGCTGTCAATGGCATTGTCAAAAGCTAAGATCACCTTTTCCTCATCAGCCCCTCCGTCGTTTTTCAGGCTCAGAAAGGTGTCTTTTATGCTTCCCAGCCTGTCAACGAGCGGCTTCTGAAAGACAACAGGATACTTTTTGTCCTCTACCTCGATAACGCAAATGCGGTCAGTGAATTTAAAGCCCATAATATAACCTCCGTTTTTTTATGAAAAAGCGGCACACGGGAGATCCCCGCATACCGCAGTTTCAGAATTTACTCAGCAGCCTTAGAATAATACTTGTCAGCCGCAAACTCAGGAGCGCTCTCACCCTTTTCGAGCTTCACGAAAGCACCGTTCTTTCTCTCATAGTAACTGTCATACTTGGAAGCCCAGTCAGCAGGAGACACCTTAAGAGCAGTGTAACCGCCGAAGCCCTCGAAATTAAGCTCTGTGGGTTCAGCCGCAGCCTTTTTGATGCTGCCGCCGATGGAAAGATTTTCCTCGGGAGCACCTGAACCGTCATCACTCAGGAGCAGAGAGCCGGAGCCAATCTCGCCCTCGCCTGTAAGTACGTTGAAATACGCATATCTCACAATAGCGTCCTGACCCTTTGCATACTTCTTCTTGAACGAGGTAACAAAGTCCTGGAAGGGGTCGCCCTTGTACCTGTCCGCCTTGAACTCAATGGTTCTCTGGTTTCCTGTCTTTGTGGTGCTCTCACCGTGGTAATAGTAGCTGTTTGTCTTTTCTTTGGGATTGAGCGATGAGGAGCGGTCAGTAAATCCCATGTATGCCACCGCAAACTCATCAACGTCAGCGTTCTGCTCTGCCGAAACGTCAATAGCAAGAACCATCTGATCCGTAGTGATAAATCCCACAAATGCAGGGTTTGTCTTGACTTTCGCAAACATTTCCTTAAGTGTCATAAAATCATTCCTTTCATTTTTTTATAAAAAATACAATTTCGATACCGGCAGTGTATATCCAGTAATGTTCATTGTGCATCGTTGGGGCAGGCAGTGAATTTACTTTTACCTTGACCTGTGAAATGCCCTCGATAACAGGCTTGGAAGCGGCAAGGGTCTCACATATGCCGCAGAGCTTTTCCACAAGCACAGCCTGCCTGTTGTTTGTGTCCATAGCTGAAACGGAAAATATCACCGACTGAATTTTGCTCCCGTCGTAATATTTTTTGATGTTCTTGTTCCCCGCATAGATGATCGCACTCTGACCCGCCGCCGACACAACGCCTATTTCGTCAATGCCGCCCAGCCTTTTAAGCTCCTCGGCGATTTTTGTGTAAACGTCTCCGTTCATCGGTGTATCTCCTTTTCATACGCACGTCCGAAAACAGCCTGCCACTGATCGCCGAAATCCGTTTCAGCCCTTTGGCACCATTCGGGAACTGCATTGGTATTTTTATCTGTGTATGTAGTAGGGCACTTGTATGCTGCTTCCGCATAGGGCATAACCCAGCGCAAAACTCCCTTTTCAAGGTCACTTCCCTGAGAAGCCATAGCCTGAATAAGCTGTTTTGCAGGGATATCACTTGTTTTTATTCCGTGCTGCCCTATCATCTCAGCCGCTACACTTGAATGTATAACGGAGCTGAGAATAAGCGCACCGTAATCCTGCTTGCAGAAATAATTGCAGTCCTTAAGTGCCTGCTCAGAGGTGGCAAAAATTGCTTTCTGCATTGCCTCTTTCATAGCTCCCGAGGATATCCCGCCGTTTATATGAACATCGACCCTCATCTGAGCCCCACCTCCAGATGATGAATATCCCTCTGCGGCGTGAAGAACGTCTCAACCTCACCCACAACAAAGGTCTCACCGTTAAAAATAACCTCGTCCCCCGTCTCAAAGGAAACATCATTGGGCACGGAAGAAAAAGCATCAAAATACATCTTTGCCCTTACCTCGGGAATATCGCCCCCGAGAGAAAAACGCTGAGAACGGCAAGGCTCAATGTAAACAAAATTGATGTCCGTCTCAAGGGTCTCACCCTTGCCGCCCCACCCGTCCGAGCTTAACTTCTCAATAAGCCTGACCTTGTGGGGAAGATAGCAGCGGGGAATAGGGGATATCAGCAACATACGCCGCACCCCCTGTATAAAAGTCCCGCCCGTTCAAGGTAACTCTCAGCCCGAGAGCATATGCCCCTCGCCGCCGCAGAACCGCCGCCCGAAGAAGAGCCACCCGAGGACATCGAGAACGAGCCGAGAGTGAAGCTCTGAGCCGTGCCCGATACCGACATAGCCCACGCCTGAACGCCGCCGCAGAGCCCCATATACTCAGCTTCTGCGCATACCGCAAGATCAAACTGCCTCATTTCCTCTTCCGTCTCGGGAGCACGGAGAATAAAGCAGTTTATCTCGCTTTCGGCTCTCGTCAGCAGGCGGTCAAGGTCGGGATAGTCCATACCGCCGAAAACGTCATAATAAAAATCCGTACTGACCGCCATACTCTCACCTTTCCTTATGCCTTGATGTTGGCAGCGGTCACAGTGATGTAGCCCACCTTTGTAAGCTTGCCGTCAGAGCCGAATGCCGCAACCTCAATGACATTGCCGGCCACAGCCGCAATTTCTGTAGTGCCGCTTGTGAGCGAAGTGCCTGCATAATCAGTGGAGCTTACACCGAATACAGCTCTCTCAGCGGGATTTACCTTGTATGCAAGCGTGCCCTCATCACCTGTAACGGTAAGAACAGTCTTGCCCTTGGTGCTGCCTGCCGCCGCAGTCACACCGAGAGAGCCGGGAGCATACACCGCACGGATAGCAACGCTTCTGAGGACCTTGTGGCCGTATGCCATACGTCCCTGAACTGCACTCGCACCGATGTAATTACCCGAACCGCCAAGGTCCTGAATATGTACGGGAACGGAGAACTCCTCCGCACGTGTTGCGAAACGGGGGTGTCCTGCGATCATTGCAAGATTAGCGGTCTTGTCATTCCATTCAATGACGTTAAAGCCTGCGATTTTTCCCACAATGCCGCTCTGAACCACGTCATCGCCCAGAGAAGAAGCCTTGATGAACTCGGGAGACTTAAGGATATACGAGTATGTGCGGGGAGTGACAAGAATATATCTCCTGCCGTCATCGGGAATATTGGCCTCGCTCATCTGCTGCCTGATATCCACGATATCGCTGTAAATGCCGTCAACGGTAAGCGCACCGATGTTGGTAACGGTAGCGCCTGCGATAAGAACGGTCGCACCGTCATTGTCCTCAACGGCAGCAAGGGAATAGCCCGCACTGTCAAGCCTGTCAGCTACAAGGTTGTCGGGAACGAGCTGTGCATCGTAGCCGTCAATGATCTCATTTACCGCCTTGTCCTTGTTAATGGGGAAGTTCTCGTAAGTGGTGGAGCCTGTGCCCGCCTTGATACCGTTTGCCTTGTCGTAATCGGAAACAGCCACCTCGGTGTCTCTCACGGGAATTTTAACAATGCCCGCCTTGGGGCTGCCCTCATAATCGGTGTTGAACACAACGCCGTTCTTCAGCTTGTTTTCCTTCCTGATCTTCATAAGGACAAGGTCTGAATATCTTACCTGTGCTTCGTGTGCCATAAATACATACCTCCAATTTTATGTAGTTTTTCTGAGGTCGGGATTTTTCTCATAAAAGCGGCGCTCCACTCCCGACATCTGAGAGCCGCCATTATTGCCGAATTTTACCCCCGTGGTAATGCCCTTGGGAGCTTCGGACTTTGCTGAGCAGAACGAGGGGTATTTTGAGATGACCGCATCAATAGCCTTTTCGATAGGCATATCGTCCGATACCTTTGCCATGGCAAGGGCGATAACGTCATCTACAGCCTCGGCAGTTACGCCCTTGGAATAAGCGCAGCACTTAGCCTCAGCCGCCGCAAGCTTCTTCTCGGCGTCCGCCCTGCCATTTTCGGCAGCAGATATCTTTTCCTGTGAAAGCTGTTCGGCAGTTTTCTGACTGTCCTGCCACTTTCGGAACGCTTCCATCTCTTCCTTTGAGGGCTGTCCCTTTGCCGCCCTTTCAAGTCTCTGCTTGACTATTGCGTCAAGTTCTGCCTGGGTAAATGTTTTTGCCGTCTGCTCAGACTCAGACGTAGATACAGCCTTTTCAGGGAGATTTGCTCCGCCCTTTACAGCCTGTGTGGGATCACCTCCGTAGGCTCCCGTGGAGCCATTTTCAGCCTTGTTGGTTTCGGTTACGGTTGTGTTTGTTTCTGCCATTATGATTACCTCCGTTTATAGCCTGTCGGCTTGTTTTTTCCGTCCTCAGTTTAACGCCGTAAGTACGTTTAGGGCATAAAAAAAGCAGCCGTAAAGCTGCTGATTTACTGTTTAGCCCCTCGATTTCGAGGGGTTATGTTTTGGTGGAGCCAACAAAACGTGATTTATAGTCATTTTGTTGAGGTCAACAAAATGGTATTGCCGAGTAATTACAGTGTAACGCCCTCAATTACTGCTCTTGCCTGCAATATAGCGATATAATCTTCCATCGTCCTCACCTGAAACTCATACAGTGATCTGGGACACGTAGGCGTGAAGTTCAGCTCTTCCTTATCCCATTTTTCAAGCATTGCTTTGAGCTTTTCGCAGCGTATCGCAACCTGTCCGTACTCGGCTTTGAACCTGTCTTTGTAATCGGTACTTGCCATAAGCTCGGCTGTGTCTGTCAGCTCCATAGGTCTTGCTGTTGTTTCGTTCATAACATCATATCCTTTCATTTTGATATAAAAATAGCGCATATGTTACCGACAAAATGTCGTGAACATACACGCTTGTGTGAGTATAAAAAATCACCCTACTTGTGTAAGGTGATTTTAAAGTAAATCAATACTAGAATTTTTTGCTCTTTCCTCTTCAAAAAGCTTGTAATACTTGTCTCTTGCTTCCACAGCTTCTTTCGGGGCATTTTCTACAAGATGACAGCCTTCCTCATAAGGTCTGAAAATTTTTTCTAACTCTCGCATTTCATCTGTAATAGGAAATCTCATTTTAATCACTCCTTTAATGCTTTTAACACTTGATATTCTGTATATACTTCATCATAATTGTGTTTGTAGTAGCTATCCTTAGCGTATTTGCTTATTTCACTTACATTATACTCGTTAATGCCGCATTTGTCAAGCAACTTTTTTCTGTTAATATTCAGATGACGTATATAATTATCATAATTATCCCGAGTGATAGGTCCGTGATGCTTGATGTATTCCTGAGCATCTTTCCAATGGAAAAGTTCGTGAACAACGGTGCTAAGCTCATTATCAGGGCAAGCACCGTCTTTTTGCAGGGCAGAGAGCATATTTTTATATCCGAATTTCTCATCAATGCACAGCACATTGGTTATGGGGTTATAAGATGCAATAGCATTTTTCGCCATTTCCTCATGTGTAATGACATATATCTGTGGTAAATTATCCGTAGATTTTATACCCATTTTCTTCATTGATTTTGAAATACCGGTATCAATTCCGTGTAAAGCTTTGGCATTTATCTGACTGCTTTGAGACAAATAAATGCTGTTTACGGAAGTGCTGATGTGGTTAAGGGTAATATCGGTGCCGCCTCTTTTTATGCTCGTTTGTCCGTCATAGCTCAGTGGCTTGAATTTCTGAGAATGCTCGAAATCAAGTTTCGCCTTCCTCTCCGCCCAAACCGTCTTGCTCGACCTGCTCCTGTCATATCCATAAACCTGAGTGCGGTCATTGTGCTGTTTAAGCCCCGTCTCCTTGCAGTAAGCCCTGTATTTCTCCCTCTGATTGCGAAGCCGTAAAGAAGCCTTCTGCAAGCCCTCAGTGTCGTCCACCTCCTGCAGCATCATACATTCCCGCTTGGCAGCTCTGATGCCACGTTCCATGGCTCTCTGCTGCTGAAACTGCATATACCGCCTGTCATTTTCCTCTTTCGGATAAGGAAAATACCGCTGAAAATTGATGCCCGGAACAAACGGATATTGAACGTGCCCACAGTTTATGCCGAAAAGTCCCGCAGGCTGACCGTAGCTCGTTTCCGAAAGGGGAGTGTAATATATCTTGCCGCCTGCTCCGTCCACAGTAACACCCTTTGAACCGTCACGGCTGAATATCCTGCCCTGATAGGTTGCACACAAGGGACGTGCGCCCATATGAGAAGAAACCTCGATGAGCTGAATATTATATTCATCACAACGTGCGTCCTGCGCAGCCCTCGCAGTGTTTCCGAGAGTTGACCGCATATCCATCATAACATAAGCCTCGGGAGACCACTCACGACCACGCTTGTCAACGAAAGCGGGAATGCCCTTTTGAGCAAGCTCACGTATAGTCTTGCGTGTCGCTTCCTGCAATGACATCTGCCCCGATACAGCCTTTGCCGCACCCTTGCCCATAATGTCAAGAGCGCCCTGCCTGCCCTCGGAAGTGTCACGGTAAATGGCATTCACAGCGTTCACATATGCCGAACCCGCCTTGTACTGCATAACCGTGTTCACAAGGTTAAGGCCACTCGCCGCCTGCCGCTGAAACGCCTTGGCCGCATTCATGGCTGAGGTTTCCGCAGGAATGTCCGAGAAATATTCCGACAGCCCCGCAGCATTCGCCGCCTGCACCGCATTGTCAAGATATCCTATCTCAGTCTCAGCCGCCGTCAGAACAGCGTCCATAGCCTGACCGCCCTCGACCTCGGAATATCCCGCAATGATAGCCGCCGCCCGCTTGTCGAAACGCCCTGCCCTCGCCAGCTGCCTTATCCGCCACCTTGACGTGTCGGAAATATCTCCGTCCCGTGAAAGCTGCGCCGCAATTTCCCGCAGGATATCATCTTCCATATCCAGCAGCACCCGCACAAGCGGAGCAGACAGCTCGTCATACTGTTCCCTTGTCATTATTCAGCACCTTCAAGAATTTTCTTTGCCTCTTCCTTGGAAACGCCGATAGCTACGGAAATGACGTTTATAGCCTGTCCCAGGCTCAGAGCACCCGACTGATACTGCGCCATAACAGCAATAAGGCTCTGTGTCTGTGCACCGTTCAGGGTCTTGCCTGCGGCTTCTTCGGCACTGTCAATGATGTCGTCAGTGCCTGCCGTATCATCAGCATTATCACCGCCCGAAGTTACAAAGCCCTCACCGTCCGAAACTCCAAGAACAGCGCTCTCGGCATTTATCCTCTCAAGCTCCCGTTTTGCCGCCTCTTCATCGCATTTCATAACTTCCATAATGGCGGAAATCTTTGACTTTAGCCCCGCCGTTACAAGACTGATGTTGTTTGCGATAAGCGTATTGTCATCAATAACAACGCTGTCCTTAAACGCCACAGTGACCTCAAGATCACCGTTCGGAACTTCACCCGTGATCATCGCAAGCCTGAGCACAGCCCTGCACATTTCCTCAATGAACTCAACGAGGAGATTTTTCTGACAGCGTATCGTAACAGCAGTCTTGTTTTCCTCGGAAACCACCTCGGTTGCGGTCTTAACTCCGCCCGCCTTGTCGAATGACAGCGAGCCGGGAGAAAGCCCCACCTGAAAGCACAGAATATTCAGCAGAGCATTTATGCCGTCAACGTGCTCTGAAATTCTCAGCTCCACAGTGTTGTCCGTGATTTTCAGGTCCTTGTCCTCATCGCATTTCAGTGCCTGATATACCTCGTCATCAGCGTCAAAATACCGCTCTGTCTTACCCGTTTCGGGATTGACCACAGTACGAATGCAGGAGCTTGGCACGATTATTCTTTTCTTTCCGAGAACAAACTCACGGGCAAAGCTGTCAAACGCCACATCAAGGGCTTTGAGCGTGTCCTCGCAGTTTGCAAAGCAGCTTATGCCGAGAGGCAGCTCCGTGGGAATGTTGCTTGGAAAATCGGTCTTGAAATACTGAAACAGGGGAGTGTCCATAGCATATGTGAACGTGTCTGCCATATCGGGATAAAGCACCGACAGCGGCACTCTGTCACCCGGAGCATTGGGGTCAGAAGAACGAAACAAAAAGCACTCCACAAGGATATCATCATCCTTGACGGAATGCTTCTCAAATAACGTGTAATAATATTTGCCCTTGGCTGATACCGTGCCGAAAATGCCCTCGGTAATGTCCCTGTTGTCCCATTTCAGCGGATAAAACTGCCGCCCCTCAACAAATGACAGCCGCACCCTGCCCCGTTCTATGTATTCCCTCAGAACACAGCCGCCCTGAGCAAACGCCGCCGAAAGCAGTCGGGGAATGTTCTTCCAGAACCCTTCACGGCATAAAAAATCACGAATGAATGTGTCATAAACCTCCGAGCCGCAGGTTATGTCCACCTGCTCCGCAAAGCACTTGTGAGAAAACTCGTCACACAGTATCTTTGCCGTGTTCAGCATATTCATCTGCCGCACAGTGCCCCTGTTCAGCCCCGCACGCTTCACCTCACGCCATTTCGGGCGACCCTCGTAAATGTCCTGCCACCTGTCCATATAGCCGCTGTAAAAGCCGTTATCCCCGAGAAATTCTTCCTCGGGAAACGCCTGCCGCATTTTTTCTATCATCATCTGCCTGTCACCTCATTTCAATAATATCGCTCATATACGGCTCAAAGCTGTATTCAAAAGCGTCAAGGCTGTCAATGTTGTAATTGCCGTCATCGACACGTATATCCTCAGTAGGATCCTTGTCCCACACCGCCGTGCTCAGAGCCGCAATGAAATTTTTGCACCCCGATATGACCTGAAAACGCATTTGGGACATAATCATATTCGTAAGCCGTATGCGCCCGAGTATCTCCGTCTTTTTGGCATTGCGTATCTGAACGGGAAGCTGTTCTTCGGCACATCTGCATTTGATGCCCCTCAGAAGCGTTGTCTCCGCATTATCGAAATACGCCTCGGGGACATTGAAGCGAGCCTGACAGCGGCGGATAAACGCCACTACATCATCTTCAAGTTCTTTCGGCGTAATAACTTCCTTGCGGTAATATTCATCAAGCACAACGATTTTCCCGAAACGGCGGCTGAACCCCGTGCATATTCCTGCGTGAGCCGAGCCGTTGCCGCCGAAGTCGAAGCCAATGTTTGCAAACAGAATATCATCGGGAACAGTGTCAATTACATACAGCGCAGGATTATCCGCAAACTGCTTGTAAATAACGCCCTCTGCAGATACCCATAAACCCTTGATGTACCTGTCGTGGAATACCCCCGAAAACTGCCTGTCAGCATTTTCAAGCTGTTCAGGGGTAAGAATGGGATTGTCCGACATCAGGAAATGCAGGTGCAGAGCCTTGCGCTCATCAGCCTTTTTTACCCACTCAGTGTAGAACCAGTGATTAGGCGTATCGGGATTGCAGTTGAACCACAGCTTAGCACCTTGCACCGACAGCGTTCTCGCTATAGCCTGATCCACGAAAGAACGGGGCATAAGTGCCACTTCATCGAACAACACCCCCGAAAGCGTAATGCCCTGTACAAGCGTATATGAGCTTTCGTCCTTGCCGCCGTAAACGAAGAAATTATTCTGTACACCGTTGCCCTCTACGGTCAGCAGATTTGCCGACCGTGAGTAAGATATGCGGAAATAACAGGTAATGTCGGCAATGCTCTGAATAGGGATAATGATGTTTCTTTCAGCAGACCGCACCGTCTTGCCGCATATGCCGAAGGTCGCCCCGTTAAAGCGTCTCATCGCCCACAGAATGAATGAAGTGACCATACATATGGTCTTGCCCGAACGAACCGCTCCATCGCATATGATAGCTTTGTATTCGTCCCTGTAGCACCATCTGAATATCTTCTTCTGCTTTGCCGAAAGCTTTTCAAACGTCATTCGTCATCAGCCTCCAGTGCTTTGTAAAGTATAGGCACTTCCGAAGATGCAGAACCGTTCGGAATTTTTTCCTTAAGCTTAAGCTCACGCTTTTTAAGGGCAAGCTCCTCGTGCGCAATATCCTTGCCGAGTATCTGTATCACCCTGTCAAACGCCTTTGTATCGCCCTGAGCAGCACTGAGGAACATAGACATAACAAGCACCATCTCGTTGTCCATATCATCAGGAGAAACACCGAGAGCTTCAAGCTGCTCCCTGTCATTGGCAGCAGCGGGAAGTTCAAGCAGAGCCTTCATCTTCTGCTTCATATCCTTCTTGCGCCGCCTTGCTTCACCCGAGGCCTTGCCGCCCTTTGCGCCGTTTTCTCGAGCTTCACTCGAGCTTGGAACTATTAAATTCTTTTCATTCACGGGTCACCACCTGCTTGGTTTGGAGTATAAAAAATCTCCATACAGAATGTAAAACTCTGTATGAAGATTAAATTTAGTTTAATTTTTTTATAATATCATCTAACCTGTTTTGTATTTTATTAAGCTTAAGCATGATATCCTTGTGTTTTTCTTGTTCAGCACGAGCCTCAGATGCAGCACTTGATACGGTAATGTTAAACATAATAAGTAAAGCAAAAAAGAATCTGGATATTTGAAGAATTGATATAATGACTAGTGAGATTATAATTGGAATAATAAATGAATTTGAGAAATAATCTACTCCTAAAAATATATTGGAAAAAATCAGTGCAAGAACTGTTTCTACAAAGCCTATACTGATTGTTATTATGAAAATTTCATGCTTTTTTTCTTTAGATAATTTTTCGGTTATTGAAGTACGTGCTGTTGCTAGTATAGATATTACAGCAATGTATATCCCAATACTCATTTCTAAAAATGAGTTAATGCTTTTAATCGCATCTTTTACATATGCTAACGAAAGAACAGTTTTCATCCAAGGGTTAACACCCCATAAAAGCCCTGTAATTATTACTAATATTATTATATTTGCAATTATTTCTACGAGAAGTTTACACTTGAACGAATTTTTCTTTTCCATTGTTTATCACTTCACTTTCTGAAGGATTTTGAAGTAAAATACGCTCACTTGTTTCGAGCATATTGTTATTGCGAAATTGCTGATATTCATATATATCGCTATTATTCTTTTCAATAATGTCAATAGCCTGGTTAAGAAGTTCATTGTCTAAACCAGTGACTGACCGCTGGCATCTTATATCATCACGAAGTATAATATCTTTATTTTTCAGGTATGCTTTTTCTATTTTTTCACTTTTACCATTGCGATAGCTAACTTGTATTTGTTTAATACAATCATTATTTTCTATGTCAAGTTGTTGCAGTAACTCACATACCTTGTCTTTATACATAGAGCTGTTACGTTTTCGTTCACCAACATTAAAAGTTAATACTATTCCGTTACTGTTGATATAAGAAAAGCGCCCCGAAGGACGCATAAGTTTTTTGTCAGCAAAGGAAGCCGCCGACAAGCGAAAACTAAGGCTCCCGCCCTCGGCTCGGCTTCATTATGTTCTTTGCTGATTATAATTATATCACAGGGTAATAGTGCCATTCAATGCCATACTTTGAAGTGCTACGCCGTGGATTTTGTAAATGTGGCGGATATTATAATTCATCACAAATGCAATATCCTCCCACCTCTGTCCGATTATGTATCGCCGTGTAAGCACTTCACGCTGAACAGCGTCGGGAACAGTGCCGATAATCTTTTCTACCTGCTGACGCACCCCCAGCATTTCCATCATCAGCCTGTCCGCCTCTGCCTGATAATCAGCGAGACAGCAGTATGTGCGTTCTACGGTATTGCCGTTCTTCTCGTGTGTGCTACCGTCGCTGTCGTATTTGACGGCTTTGCCTCCCATAATCAGCTGAGCGTAAGAATTTGCCTTGTCTCTCGCCAGCCTGTACGCTCTTTCCGATTCTCGGGCTTGGTTAAGGTACGCTTTTGCTTCTTGTGTTGTCATCGCTCTCCTCCTCTGCCCACTTGTCAGCTTCACGGTACAGTTCTTCGATATCCACACCGAACTCGTCCTTTAATTTAAACTTAAATAGCCACTCATCGTCCTCTTTCGGCAATTCATAGCGATTGCGAAAATCAACGTGCAGGTCGTGCGTGAATCGCCAGAACTCTATCAGCTTCTTGCGTGACGGGTGAAAAAATCTCGCAATGCTGAGAAGATACAACGAATCGACTTCCTCGGAAAATCTGTCGTAATATGCCAGCATCTCCGACTTGATTTCTTGCTTCAGGACTTTCTTAGCGTGGCTGGTCAGTGCTGGTGTGACTGGTAATCTGGATTTCACGAATTTTCACCTCCGTCCATCTTTGCCCCGCAGTTGGGGCAGTAATCCGATAAAACAAATTCGTCATTACAGCTAAATATAGCTTCGTTGCCACAATTGGAGCATTTATATCCCGCAATTGGGTCACGTCCTGCGAATTTAGGGTTGAAGCCTGTCATTTCGCTTTCTGATATTGGCTTCCAAAATCCACGCTTCACGGGTGCAAGATTTTCTGTCGGGAATATTTCGATAACCTTTTTCAGGTGGTCAAACAGTAACGCTTTTGGCAGTGCCTTTGATTTCAGCTCTTCTATCGTATCTATCACAAACTCTTTGTCTATGTATTCAGCCATTGTCAGACCTCCTGTAAATATTTGCACCATCTCTGCTTGTCGCACGTTGGTGCTGTTGTATTCCTCGGACGGGATTTGCAGTTCCAACTATGACCCTTAACATCTGCATCTTTGTGCCAGCCTGCCGCACGCAGCGACACACCGCTTTCGGTATTCAAAATATATGTTATTATTTTTTTATACCCCATTTCCTTCGCTATCCGTGCAGCCCTGGCATATAAAAAACTACAAACGTTTGGCGTACCGTCTGAGCACAATCGTACAACCTCGACAGTTTCTCCGTCGTCCAGATTCCGTGAAACTGGGCGTGCGACTTGCACGATGCCGACTAATTGCCCCGCAACTGCACAGCCTATACGAAATTTGTCCCTGTGGACATGCTCATGATGTCTATGCAACTTGTCAACAAATTCGTTTGCTGTCCGTAATTCAACGGGTACCGCTTTCATCAACTTGTTGGCTTTTTCGACGGATTCAACGTCATCAATCTCAATCATCTTCCTCACCCCCCTTTTATCGTTCTGAGCAGCTCCACAAGTATTGCCTTTCGGTCGCCGTAATTCATTCTGCGTTCCTCAATCCTTGCTTTTTCGCTGTCTGTCTGGTGAATTTCATGATTGCAGATCGCAATCTCACTGTTTATAGCATCAGCAATGATTTCATTGCGTTTAACCGCATCAATAGCAGCCTGCAACGCCTCAGCGTCCCGATGAAACACTTCATCATCGCCGTCATCGGTAAAATGACCCTCAGCTTCGGTTTTCAAATCCTCAAGATGACGTATGATTTGATTTGCGTTCATTTTTGCATATCCTCCTAATTTCAATTTAAATGCCGTTTTTAGGCGCTTTGTGTTTTGGTGTGAAACTTACCCTACCCACACCCATAAAACTTCATACAGCTCATTTCTGTGGGCTTGCCGTTGGCTTGACTGTGCTCATAGCATTCAGCTTCTGCAAAACAGTCTTTTCGGTGACAGTTTCGCTTCTTGCCGCAGATATCACAGCAAGCGCAGTCCTCAGAGCCTCGGTAACATCTTCGGGAAGTTTCAGCGGAGCCTTGCAGAGAGCTGCGCAAAGGCTCTCAGTCGCCTTGATAGCCTCCTGATGCTTTCGGCACGCATCGACATAAAGAAATCGCTGCTTGATATCCTCGTTGTACTGGGACAGGAGGCGCTGCTTTTCGGCAGCAGCCAGCTCCAGACTTATGGCTTTGTTTTTGAACATCGCATATACGCCGCAAAGTCGTGCAAAATATCTGTACTCAGCCGCAGGAAACTCAGAGCAATCAATTACCTGACCCTTGCAGCCTGCATTATAGCAGTCGGTTTCCAGCTGCTTGAAAACAGCCGGATCGGAAAAGCATTTCTTCAATTTACACCTCCGGTTTATTTTTGATTGCATGATTTACGATCAGGTCAAGGTCGAATGACGGCTGCTTTGAAGGCTGTGCCTTTGCGCCGTCTTCCTCTATCCACTTAATAACAGTGTCATAATGATTTTTGTAAGGTGCTTTGCCGTTGGAATAAAGATAATGGTCTATTTTGTCAATATATCGCTCTACAACAGCCTGACTGTATTTTTCACAAAGGTCATTGTATTGTTTTTGTGTCAGGTGTATTGTGTGGTGTTCGCCCATAGGGCGCATATTACTATGTAATACACTAACACTATCATTATCAATATCATTTACATTCTCATTATCATTAACACTATCATTATCAGTATCGTTTGTATTACAAAAAATACTTTTGTATTCATTTGTATCGTTTGTATCGCACAAATCTCCCGTTGCTTTTTTGGCAGAATTAACCTTATCCCACCTTTTCTTGATATTTTCAGAGCGCTTTTTGCACGTTTCTTCGTACTTCTGCAAATCGTTGTCCAGCTGATTTGAGATAAATGAAAATGCCATAGCCGCCATTCCGTCAAGGTCTGGCAGCCTGCCATTATTCACATAGCAGAAGATCGCCTTGAACAGCTTCCCTGCTTCATCGTCTGATAATCGTTCTATATGCTTTATATAATCCGCATAAAGGATAAAGCTCTTCTTTTTCGGCATTCAAACCACCTCAGAACGGAAGATCGCTGTCGCTCACAACTTCCTCAAAGTCCGAAAGGTCGGCAGGAACGGGAGCAGGTGCAGCCGCTGCTGTATTGTTTCGCTGAGGAGGGGAAGAGCTTTTGCTTCCGCCGCTGTCACCACCGAAATAGGCATGATCCACAAGCACCTCGGTAACATAATGCTTTACATCGGGGTAACGCTTATCGTCGTAATTCCTCGTTCTCAGAGCGCCCTCAATGCCTATCATCTTGCCCTTGGAAAAGTATCTGCCGATAAATTCCGCAGTCTGCCTCCACGCCGTACAGCCGATAAAATCGGTCTGCCTATCGCCGTTCTGATCCTTAAAGCCTCTGTCAACAGCTATGTTGAAGCTACAGGACGATATACCGCTTGCTGTCTGCCGAAGCTCCGGAGCCGCTGTCAGACGCCCCATTAAACATACCCTGTTCATTTGATGCACCTCCTAAAATTTTGGCTATCATATAGCCTGTCATACGCTTGTCGCAGAATACGAAATCAACATCATACCGCTGACCAATGGTAAAGAGTATCTTGAAAAGCTGCTTTCCGCTGACAGCTTTGGGAGACGTTCTGAGGCGGGGATTTACCCACCCCTGAACATCTGCAAGTGTTTTGATATTGCTTCCGTGTTCGCAAAGAATAATGATCTTTATCCCATTTTCCCGGGCACGTTTAAGCTCATTGATGAACCTTTCGTGCTGCTGGCAGACATTGCCGCATATTTCCTGTAAATTCTGCTTGCGGTCAATTACGACCCTCGGATTGTCAAGGCTCATATAATCGCCCACATAAAGCTTTGACGTATAATGCTGAATGCCTGTTTCATCAAAATAGCTCACTATCTGTTTAATGGCTCTGGATTTTTCTCTGGTATCAATCTGTATAGTCACTTTTAAACTCCTCCGAGGTCAGGACCTTGTCAAGCTGTTTTGTGAATTTACAGTAATCACAGTGTCCGCATCTGGTCGGTTCTTCCTTTCCAGACTTTATTGCCGCATATCTTCCGATATTTGCCTTGACGATCTCCATAGCCGCATCAAGCTCAGCCTGATCCAGACTTATGACCTGTAAGTCGGTCTCCTTTTCCTTTGTGGCTGCAGCAAGGACAAAGGGGAGAGTTTCCCCTGTATTCTGCCTTACTATCTCCTGATATACAGCGCCCTGAATGTCATAGCCCCATGCTTCATAAAAGCTGAGCCTGCCTCTGCCATTTACATATATGGGGGAAAAGTCCCTTATGACCTTGAGGTCAACTATGGTCTTGTGCTCCCGATAGCTGTCAATTTTTATCTTGACAGGCACGCCTTCGATCTCGCCCACCATAATTTTCTGCTTTTCTCCGTCCATAGCCTTCATGAAAAAACTGTCCCGTTCAATGCGGTTGATTATGTAATCCGCCTGATTATATTCAGCTTTCAACGTGCCGTCTCGCTTGAATATTTCAGGGTTCTTTGCCTTGAAGATATCAAGGGTGCCCTCGAAATGTGCATCGACATACGAGCCTACGAGCAGTGCGGTAGTCTTTTCGGGAGCATATTCACCGTGCAGCTCCGCAAGGGCTGCTGCCTCACATTTTTCAAAGCTCTTGAACTGAGACACGCCCATATATTTCAGATTATTCTCCGGTGAAAAATAGTCGGCCTGAGTTATGCTGTGGGGTATCATAAATATGTTACCTCCATTTCTGCACTGTCTGTTGTCCTTGTGGCGATGAACTGCACACCCTTTTCCCTGCACTTGTTGTACAGCTTTTCACGGTTCTCGGCACTGAGCTTTTCCGCACCGTCAATGAGGATTATCTGTAAATTGTTGGGTTTGCTCAGAGCAACGTCAACGCAAAGCTCAAGCTGTTCACCCTCGGAAAGATTGGAAACGGGAAGACCGTGTATAAGGGGTATGCCGTTCTCCACCGTGAAGCCCTCAATGGGGATAGAAGCGGTTTCAAGTATCTTTCCGGGAAGACTGCGGGCAAGCTCTATCTTGGCTGTAAGCTTGTCGGAAGCAGCTGTCAGCTCTTTGACCTCTGCCTGCATAGTTTTCATACGGTTGTATTCGTTGATATACTTCTTCATCTGCTCGGCATGTGTTGCCTGCTGTTCAAGGGGAGCCGTGTCAACGGGTGTTTTGTCAGCATATTCATCTGCGACCTTGATGTCAGAATCAAGCCTTGCCACATTTTCGTTATAACGGCTCTCGGCAAGAGCAATCTTATCAGCAAGGATACCATCAAGAGAGGCAAGCTTGTTCTCATTGGCTGCGATCTCCGCTTTCATGCGTTCGATAGATTTCAGAATAGCTTCACGCTGATTGGATATCGCCATCTTCTCGGCAGCTACAGCGGATTCCTTTTCGCCCTGAAAGCCCCTTATCTTGTTGGCATAACTGTCCTTGAACGCCTTTGCACGCTGAATACGGCTGTTGTGTTCCCTGGCACTGTTTATCTTCTTATACGCTTCTGCAAGGTCGAAATTCTCCCATTCCTCCGCATTGAAATGCTCGGGTATATCTTTGGCGATATCCTCGATGAACGCCTTCTGATTGCGGATATCACGGTTGATGTCCTGCCTGCGCTTAAAGTAGTCTCCGTTTTCAGACTGGATATCCGAAAGTACCTGCAGTATGTTCTGGCTGTAATCAATGCCCTGCGGTATCTCACCGAACTGCTGACTTATCCAGTTAAGGTCCCAGGGAAATTCGATGAGGTCAAGAATGGCCCTGTTCTGCTCCTTTTTGGTCATCTGAGTAAAAGCTACAGGGTCAAGCTGCAAGGGCGTAAAGAGCTGCTTGAGAAAGTTTTCGGGAGAAGATACCTCTTTGCCGCAGTCCTTTACGGATTTATAATCAGCCTGCTCGGTGCGCTTCTTACGGTTGATGTAAATGCCTGTGTCAGTCTCAACAATGATCTCGCCCTCTTTTTCGCCCTTGTGGATAACATAATCACGGGAGCTTCCATTGGTGAGAGCATATCTGATAGAATCTATTACCGATGTCTTGCCTGTACCGTTTGTGCCTGTGATCTCGACTGATCTGCCGTCAAGCTCGGTCTCGGTGATGCCGAAAAGGTTCTTTATTTTTATCTTGGTAGCTTTCATTTTTCATATCCTCCGTTACAGTTCGATTCTATCGGCGGGCTGAATGTCCTCAGCCTCTCCCTCAACGTGTACGCCCATAAGCACCTCGGGGCAATAGACCCTTGCAAAGAATGACGATGCCCTGTATGCAAGCATAAGCTCGGGCATATTCGTCCATTTGGGGTTTTTACTGAGCCACCCTTCGGCTCTTGCCATCTTCAACGTTACTTCGGGACCTTCCACCCTGTCGCCCGTGTCAGCCCATAACGCCGAAAGATAGCAGCCACGGTCATCTGTGCCCTTTGTGCCGATATATACAGGGCGGACGCTTCCGGGCTTGAATTTTCCACAGCCCTCAATAAGTGCTTTGCAGGCTTGTCCGCTCCATGAGGGCTTTCCTTTGACCACATAAAGGTTTTGCATGACCATCATTGGAGATACACCCATTCTGTCAGCCATATCTACAGCGATGGCGCAGTCGGCAGGCTTGTTTTTGTAGTTATCGGGTATTATATCCGCTGTAGAGATTACCTTTGCGAGCTTATATGCCCTTGAAAAATCAGCAACTATATTTGTGGAAGGCTGCTGTACAATTTCCGATATTGCGGCGCTGCTCTGAGCAGGAGCCTGTTCGTTTGTTTCCATTTTTATTCCTCCTCAAAAAGTGACATTTGTTTATTATCCTTGTAATCATCTTCCCATGGAACGCCTATGTAATCCAACACTCGCCCCCAGCCGTATTTTTGACCATTGCTGTCAGTACAGCATTCGTACATCCAGTAATGCCATTCTTTGGGGTTGTCTTCCCGAAGTCTGTCAAATCGGTGAGGACGGTGTTCCATGTGAATACCAAATCCACACATCGAACAGCCTGTGCGCTGTGCCCTTGTAGTGTAAAGCGTACCATCATCTTTGCGCTTTATTTCACCGTATGCTCGGGGTATAGGGACATTAAGGTCAATGGCAAGCTGCAGAAGGTCTTGGCGTGAAAATATTGCAAAGGGACAGGAGCGAATAGTGTTTTTGCCGTAATAATTACAGCCGTTTCTCATTAGTCCCAGTTCTCTTTGACCGCCCTCGGAAGCCATAAGTCCAAGATATGGATAACTGTTGTGTTCTTTCGCCCAATCATCTGCAGGCTTTTCTTTCATATAATAGCAGCATCTTGATGATACTTTAAATTCGGGCGGCTTTGTGAAAGCCAGGTCAGGACGGTGTTCACGGTAATTATATCCAAAAAGCTTGATCCATTTTTCAGGCAGCTTGATTTTGTCGCTATGCTGAAAATGTCCCTGTTCTCCCATATCTCCCGTCATGATAGCATGAATAAATGTCTGCTTTTCACTATCCGGGGAGAGAAGATAGTTTATTTTGTTTGCCTTTGCCTTTGAAATGACCGGAAATCCTAAATCCTGAAGAACTTTAGACTTAGACATATACGGCTTTATTGGAATAACTCCCAGCTGCTTGTGTATTTCCTGATTGCCCTTATCTTCAAGAATTGATACGGATATCGCAGGAACGTCAATGCCAATGGACCTGAGAAAGCACAACAGTGTTATGCTGTCAAGTCCGCCAACTGAAACATGGCAGTTGGCATTGTACTCTCCGGCTGGCGAAGTAATAGTGTTATAGAAATCCTTTGCCATTTTAGCGGCATGGGAAATCTTGCTCTCATAAGGTAGTTGCTGATATTGTTGGAATGTCTTGATATCCACTTGAACAATCCTCCTTACCCCCACTGTTCCGCCATAGCCTGTGCAATGCCCGGAAATGTCTTTGAACGTGCTTTGCTGTCATGTGCACAGTTTCTTGCTCCGTAACTGTCTCCGCCAAGTTTTCTTCCCGTGTCGCTTGGCACAAATGGTTTATAGTCTGTGCAAATTTTGGTAGGCTTTAAACATGGCAATCCTTTAAGCCACAAATACGTTTTTTTGCTCCAAGGTTCTCCAAACTGATAGGGCTGAATGCGCTGATTTTCGATTGGCAGATCAACGACTTTCATCGGCATTGGATTTTCAATACATATTTGCGGGCAGTTTGCATTATAAAATTCCATAAAGAATTTCTTAGCTTCCAATGCCTTTTTTAGCCGCTCCGCATTTATCAATCCCTTTTGCGGGTACATTCTGCACGCTCCCGCATTTGACATATATGTACACGGCGGATGCGCTATAATCAAATCCCATGTACCCTCTATACGATGTGCTGTGCCGTCCATCGTAACAAAATCAACATTGCCGTTGATGATCGGCAGCACATCGCCCTTGATGTGCCATTCGGGGTGTCCGCCCGAGCAGTCCTGCATATCCGCAGAATACGCCTCATGCCCTTTGGCTCGAAACGCAATGCACACCGCCTGGCTTTCCTCGCAGGCTATTAAAACTTTCACTTGACAAATCCTCCTAAATGCCTTATAATAAGGCTGTCTTATTTATCTTTTTTGCCGTGTACGGTTCCCGCCGTCACGGTTTTTTCTTTACCCCTGCACAGGGCAAGCCACAAACTCTACCCTGTCCGGAATGCGTCCTGTAAGCGTCATTGCAATCGCATTGGCAGTAGGTTCAAGCCCCTCAGTGCTGTACGCCTGTGTGCGGAATTTGATGACCTTGTTGCCAAAAAAGCACTTGGCTATGTACATCTTCATTCGGCATCTGCCTCCTTCTGAATTTTTGTCCCCTGTTCCATCGCTCTGATTAGCCTTGCGATGGTGTCGGCAAGGGCATCAGCAGAAGGCTCCTGCTTGATGTTTACGGGTCTTGTGTTTGCTGTCTGCTTAGTCATATTATCACCTCATATCCTTTCTCAGTGTGTAACAACCTCAAAACCCTTTGCAGGGGAAACAAAGCGGTAGAGAACTATCTGACATTCCCCGTCAGTGTCCTCAGCGTGTTCCTCCGCCGCTTCTCTTGCCTCTTCCTCGGTGTCATATTCACCGATAAGGCCGAACTCCTCGTAATGGTCCCACAGACGATATTTTTTCATTCCTCTCACCTCACAATTCGATGATATGATTTATTCCCTTGTTTTGATCTCTGAGCACAATGTATTTCTTACCGTTGTACTCTGTGAATTGACCTAAAAAGACAAGATTGCACAGGTGCTTTCCCGGTTCTTTTGTTGCGTTTGCTGTTTCAAAGCTTGACACTGTTCCCCAGATGCATCCAGCTTCCTTAGTGTTAATGCAGAAGTTGTTGGGATCTATCATTCTCCTCATCTCCTTCCTGTCCTGATTTCGGGACAGATAATAAGTTTACTGCTCAATGATCTCCATATGGTCATAAGCATATTTGACCATATCATAAACAGTCTGAGCTTTGGTGTGATTGGTGATGCTCATCACTTCCTCGACCATTTTTGCGGCTTCGGGGTAAGTTCTCAGCTGGGCAAATTCAATAGGCGCTTCCTTTGGCGCTCTTTTGACTTTGAATTTCTCTTCCATGTTTTCACCTCCTTATTAAATGCTATTATGTCTTGCCTCTCTCAGCTCATAAAGCTCATCAAGGTTATTAAGGTAAAGTTCTTCCATATCCCTGAGCTTCTTGTAGAATTCCGAAACTGCTCTCAGTGCCATTAAAGTGGTTATGAAACATGCTATCGACGAGAGTGCAGCAAGGCTTATCAGTATTGGTGATACCATTCTTTTCATCTCCTTTTGATCTTCAAGGTGTATGCTCAAAGAGCTTTTCGGCGGGAATATCAGGGAAAAGGTTCTGAATAATGCCGACCTCTTTCCACCAAAAGTCCACTCGCCCCGTCATTTTTTCGGCAAAAGCTCGAGGAGTAATGTTGAGCATATTTGCTATGTCTTTTTTCTTCATGCCGTTTTTAGATATTTCGGCTTCAAGATTAGGGTAATACGGTTTATTCATTGTCAAAATACAGTCACCTCCTGCAAAACATCATTTAAATAATGTTTGTATATTTACTATACCACATTAAAATGATGTTGTCAATACCTTTTTTGAAAAATACTTCAATAAAATGATGTTTTGTTCTTGACACAACCGTAATATTGTGGTATATTATGTTTAGAGGTGATAGTATGGGACTTGAAAGAATTAACGATTATAAGAAGATTAAAAATCTTACAAATAAAGATATCTCAGAAATAACAGGCATATCAATAAGCAGTTTGGATAAAATCACATCTGGAAATAATACAAATCCAAAACTTGAAACTGTAAAATTGATTTGCGGAGCTTTAGGGTGTAAATTAAGTGATTTGCTTGATGATGATAATTCAAAAGAAGAATTTACTCTTCAGGAAATCAACACAATAAAAAAATACCGCACTCTTGACGAATACGGTAAGGAACTGGTAACAGCTGTTATTGATATTGAGTATAATCGGTGCACATACAGGCCTGAGCCGAACAGAGACGAGCTTATTGAGATAAGCATAAATTATGCTCCCGTTTCCGCAGGTCTCGGTGATGAGCTGGAAGACTACGAACATTGGGAAAAGGTAAGTGTACCTCTCACTCCGGAGAGCCGTAAGGCAGATTTTATTCTACGTGTTGACGGTGACAGTATGGAACCTAAGTTCAGTAATGGGGATTATCTTCTTGTCCGCAAGCAGCCTGCTGTGGATATAGGTCAGATAGGTATTTTCGATGTTGACGGCAAGGGCTATGTCAAGAAATACGGTGGAGATAAGCTTATATCTTTAAATCCTAAGTATAAGGATATTTCGACCACAGATGACAGCCGCTGCTTTGGCTTGGTGCTTGGCACGACAGAGATCGTGGACGAATAAGGGGATAAACTATATGATATGGAATATAATTTCTTTAATAGGTACAATCGCTGGAATAGTAGGTACTATTATTAGCGTTATAACAATGGCTAATACGAAACGTATCAAATACGAATTGACAAAAATGAGAATGGCAGCTGATTTCAAAGTCAAATACAGTGGTATAAAAAATAATCTAAATAATTACATTAAGTTTGTTAAAGAAAAGGATATGAGATGCGAAACAATCGCAGAAATATATAGAATAGTAAAGAATATACAAATGTATTCCGCAGCTGAAAAATGGGAAAAAAAGAAGTCTGTTGATGACTGTGTCAATTTTATCAAAAAGAACTATGATGAGCTTGCAAGGAATGTAACACTCAAATTACAGGATAATGCTTCATTACCAAATGAAAGGCTTAACGGCGAATTGTATAAGCATTTGATTGCTGTTTTAACCGAAATTGAAAGAGAGGGAATAAACCATGATATCAGATAGAATAGAGAGCCTGTTAATGCAGATTGTTGAAAACACCAAAAACGGAAAATTGAAATGGAGACCTATTTCGGAATTTATGCAAGTCTCCAGTGTTGATGAAGAATTATATCAGAAAGTGCAGATGCTTGAAGTGAATACGTTTACGGACTTTCATAATGACCAATCTTTTTATGTTATCAAAGATGAAATGGTTCTTGCATTGCTGACATACGATGAAACTTCAGCGATAGACGGAACACTTTCACATGAATGTGAATTTGTAGGTGAAGTAAACAGAGGCGGGTACCTCATGAATATTCCTCCATATATTGATGGTGGTATTGAAACTATTAAAAACGCTATAATCAGCTATTGGAAGAGCAGAACTGAAGAGTTTGACGGACTATTGCCAGAAATTATAGAGCTACTACTAACTTTTTCTGAATAAAAATACATGCCCCGCATTTCAATGCCAAATGTAACAGAGGCGAAAGCATTATAGACGTACAAAGCTAAAAATTGTGTGGTGCTAGAACAGCTTAAGGAACTTGTTAAAAGCATCTGCGCATTTTTCGAAAGTTGAAGCTATGTAAAATATAACAATACTAACTAAGGACGTGATTTTATGGGATTTGGTGA